>FUIF01024341.1_pt1 | contig 12732 bp, 22 predicted proteins | sample 1003461 | NCBI WGS metagenome assembly FUIF01 (sample SAMEA80401918, study PRJEB19352) | marine metagenome | reverse complement strand
GTATGCAAATGCAATTCTTTTTAAATCATACTAAAACACCAACATTATATTTTCCAATGCTTTGTATAAAGTTATTTCTAGTGTTAGAATATTCTAAAACATCAGAAACCCTAAGAGCAACCGCTTCAGCTGTTTTTAAAGTTAAATACAATCCAGCTTGTAATATATGTCTTGTTGCTGTATTTGAATTTGCAGCAGCTAATTTTTGTAAACCTACTAAAGCATTTTTATCTGGTGTACTGCCATCACGTGCTTCATTTAATCCGGTTACATCACGGATCATTTGTAAATAGTAATTATAAGAATTAATTAAACTAGCTATTTTTGCATTAGCTCCAGAAGTTTGTAATTCTTGTATAGGCACCCTGCCGTTGTTAAAATCACCATCTTGCGTCATTGATCTACCAATAACAGATCCAGTTTGGAAATACATATTAAGTGCTTCCTGTGGATTATAATTAGTTCCATTACCTAAATCTATTTCAGCAATACCATCTGCATCTAAAAATACACCATCTGGTACCATTCTTGATAATACTTGTTGTAGCTTTAAATGAGTTAATTGAATCATATCAGCAAACGTAGTCATACGGCCAACTAAAGATTCTATATTACCTTTATAAATTCTAGGTGCAACGATATTATAACTAAAGTGAGCTTTTGTAGTATCAGTTTTAGGTCTAGTCATATTTTCAGCAAGACGCCATTTTAATGTTTTATTATGACCTATAATTTTAGCTCCTTCATATATAACCTCTACAGAACGAGATACTTTTTTAAACCTAGCTTTATTATCTTTTGGAGGATCAAAGCTATCATCTTTTTTAATTGCTTTACTAGCACCAGAAACTGTATCTTTTATTTTATATACTTGGTTGTTAAAAGTTTTATACTCAAAATAAACCAAAGAGACTTTGTTGTCGTCGTAATTATTATATCCCGTAGCGTAATCATAAGAGCTAGCCATTTTTTCAATTTCCTTAAGCTCAGAATCACTTAATAGCGGAAACTCTTTTGCTAGTTCTGGTATTGTAACGCTTTTAGCTTCTCCAACATAATATATATCTTCAAAGTTAGGGTCTTCTGTGTAAGAATAAACCACATTAGCAGGGTCTACATAATCAACAACGATACCTTCTGCTTTATTAAAACTGGTTTTTGTTACGCCAATACCTATCGTAGCTAAATCGTAGTTTAATCTTCTTTTAGTTAAAATGTACTTATTACTATCTAGCACATTATTAATAACTTCTTCTTGCGCTATTTCAATGTTTTGCTTGTAGTCAAGCTGCATGTGAAGTGAAAGTTGATTTTCATTTTCAGGTAGCACAGAAGGATCTTCAACATTGTATGTGTCTATCCCTAGTTGACTCATCATTTTATTATTAAACTCACGTGTATTCATGTCCGCCACTATCGCTGAAACATACTCTGTTCGTTTCTTAGAAGATTCAGGATCTTGAGCGTAAGCTTTAATATCGTAATTTTTTTGCGAAATACCGTTGACAACAATGTCTACAAACTTTGGTATAACAGGAACGGGTTTCCAATCTAAATTTAGATAAGATAAATCACCGTTAATAGACAACTCGTCTTTATACTTCTGAACATTTTGTTCACCTCTAGCATATAATCTAAGCTGGTGAAAGTTATTGTAATTAGAAGAAAACCTATTATTAGTAGTTCTGGAACTTCCAAACCACTCATGCTCTATAGCTCTTCCTACTTTTAAACCATACTCGATACTCGCTTTTTCTTCGTCGCTTACGGTTTGAGTTGGAAAAGAACTGTTGTAATTAGTTTCTATCATTTATTTTATTATTTTCGAAGTAAATCCTTTGTTATCATATCTTTTAAAAGGTAAGCTTATAGCTTTTCTTTGTTTTACTGCTACTGGTGTATACCTGTTTTTGTTACACGCCATAATAGCTAAACCAGAACTAATAGAAGCATCGTGCTTTGTTCTGTTGTTTATATTAAACTTAGCCCAATCTTCTAATGTCCTTTGCATATACATATTACCATAACTTTCATTACGGTATCCAACATGCTCTTCAATATACGATTCTATAGCTGAAGCATGCGCTTGTTTTATATCTTCACTGGAGTTAGGTATTCCACCAATTTCTTTTTCTGTAACGGATAGTTTATTCCAAACTTTGTCTGGTCTATTCATACTGAAGCCTCTGTATCCTCTTCTTTTAAAATGATAAAGCAATCTAGGTTTGTTATTTTCAGCCAATATAGGCATACCATAAAATACACAAGCCATCAATACATCTTCAAAAAACATTTCAGCAGTTTGAGGCCTAGCTATATACTCTAAGAAAAAACAATTAGGAGGTGCGTCTTCCATACTGAACTTAGTTAGCCCGTGGAGCGCTCCGTTAGAACCTCTTTTATCTACAGTTCCAGAAATATCGTAACTGTCACAACCAAATGCACCCATGTGTTCATTACCTGGATGTTTTACTCCATTCTTTATTATCACTTGGTTTTGAAGATTATTAGGTGGTACCCAAGATATTTTAAACCTTCCGTCTTTATTAGGGTAAAATATAACCCTAGTATCTTTAATTCCGCCTTCCCATCCAAAACTACCGGTTGTTACAACAGCAGTATTTTTCAGGTCTTCATTGTAATCAATTTGTTCGTATATTTTCGTAAGATTAAATATAGACTCTTTTGCTTCATCCCTAAACGCGTGCTTTTCCGTTCTAGGAAATTGTCTATAGAATTCATTTAATCCGTCTTGATCGTTTTTTAATCCTTCGACTTCGTTTTCCCAGTGTTCTATAACACCTATACCTATAGGTTCTCCGTCGACTCCTTTAACTGGTTCTCCTGGTGTATCGAATACAGGTAAGCCATAAGCGTCAATGAATCCTTCGTAGTTCCATTCCATAGGGATAAACAAAGAATATAATCCTGAGCTAGTCTGTCCGTTGCGGTTTCTCTTGGTAACGTCTGAATCATTGTAAAGTTTTTTAAAGTTATTACCTCCTTTGTCTAACGCGTTTGAAGTAGACCCCATCATACACTTACCGATAACTTTACTACCTAGCCTTAAACAGGTTTTGGTAACTCGCCAGTTGTTTAAAATATTATCTGGCTTTTCCCACTTTCCACTTTCGTCGTGTACTAGTAGCTTTAATTTTTCACCATCATAGCTATTGTCTCCTGTATTTTTCCAGTCAATGGTTGTATCTAGTCCGACGAGCTCTTGTAGCTGCTCGTTTGAATCTAGCTTTTTACGTGTTAATTTGCTAGCGGGTATTCTGTATGCTAACTCTGTTTTTGGCCTATCCATACCGTCTTGTATAGGCTTAAAGAAAAACGGATAGTTAATAGATATAGGTACAACCTTATCTGTAAACATTTTTTTTGCATCCGCTCCTGACTTTGACAATATACCAAAGCGTGCGTCGCTAGACATTGTTGCTTGATGTGTTGTTTCCGCAGACGACATAAATGAAAACCCAGAACGTCTGTTTTTCAAGTAACACATTCCGTAGCTTCTTTTATCTGCTTTACAAGCTTCCCAAAATATAAAAAACAATCTGTTAGATTCTCTAAAATCAGGATGACCTACATCAATTTTTGTCCACTGCAAATACATATAATGAGTACCAGTAACATAAGTAGGTTTGCCGTTGTTATAAAACCAAAAACCTTTTTCTCTGTAATTAAATTCCTGGTCAATATAATCGTACCACTTTTCTTTGAAGTCAGAAGAATAAGTTTCCCAATCAAATATGCTTTTTATTTTGCTTAGTTCTTTTGGATATTCCGTAGCCTCCCAGAATTGCTCATCTTTTTTATCTGAGCGTTTATATACGTTCTTTGTTGCCTTAGGTAAAGCGATCTTAAGATTCTGGATATCATAAATTTCTCCAATCTCTCCAGTTTTACTAATAACCACGATATCATGCTCAGCATTGTAACCATATTCCCATTTTTTATAGCGATTCATTCGCTTTATTACCTTAGGCTTTATATGGTTGTCATCTATTTTGTATAGGCTTTGCTCGTACATATTATTTAGATCTACGTTCTGCAAAACCACCAAAAGCTTTTTCTTCCTTTACCTCCTTTGGTTTATCACTTAATTTATCTTCCTCTTCTTGTATTCTTTGAAGAATTTCAAACGCGTCAAATATAGCTAGTTTTTTAGTAGCTGCTGCGTTTTTTAATCTATCAGCTGAAATATCGTCGTCAGAATCTACAATAGCCTCTTTAGCTACTTTAATTAATTCTTCAACGGCCTTTTGTCCAGCTTGGATTATATTCTTCTTCGTTTCCTTTGTATTCATATTTAATTACAATATCATTTGATTTCATACAATATAAACGCTTGTTATCAAACACAAACTCAAACTCTGAGTTAGGCGTAAACCCTATTAGGTCACCTGGAGTTATTTTAAGCGCTTCTAAGGACTTATTGCTGTATTTAAGTATACCAACAAGTTCTTTTTCTTTATCTACCTTTAAAAGGTCTGTTTCTTTAATAGGTGCAACTAAGCAATATTCTAAGTTTGTGTGCCAAATACCATTCTGCTGGTACATATAAATTTGGTCAGTACTAGCAAAGTACATATTTTCTTTAAAAAACGTAGAGCTGTTTTTTTCAATTCCACGTATATCGTACCATCTTCTAAATATGTTATGGTGCACTATTACTTTATCACCTACTTTTATATCTGTTTTTACGGCTAACGGGACAGCAAGTACTATAGCTTCCTTGCTTACGGATTTCCAGTCTTCAATGCTTGTATTGGTTATAAGACTTTTGTCTCCTACTTTTACTTCGTTATTGTAACGGTTAGCATATGGTTTTATAACGAACTGCCCAAGGCTTTTCATTAATACTCCAGATCGTATTCTATAGAAATAGCCATATTAGAATTAAAGTTTTTCCAAGGCATAATTTCTCCGTTCTTTTTTATGTAAATATCATAAGAGCCGTCACTACTGTTAAGTAAAATAGCTGTTATTTCGTGTCCTCCATATACCGACTGCTTTACAGAGTAGTGCATTGCGTCGTTTTTATAGTCAGAGCCTATACTGATTTTTCTAATTACTTTGCTCATCTTCTATTTTTGTATACTCGCCGGTTTCTAAATTTACATTTATTTGCCCGTAGCTGTTTTCTAAATCTTTTTTAGTGTCTTCCATGTCCGCATTAACTTTTGCAAACTTATGCAACAGCTCATGCTTTTTTGCTTCTAACCAACCAAGCTGGTTAATAATAGAGCTAGATTCTCTATGCTGAGAATTAATAGCGTCTAGTTCTTCTTGTTTAATTTTTAACATAATTTAATTTAATTTGATTTGTTTTATATAATCACCTAGTTTCCTAGATTTTTAACTCTTGGTAAGATAATCCTAAAAAGCCGTGAATACCTTCTTCACTTACGTTAACAGAGTAGCTTGCCCAGCCGTAAGGATGATTAATGCTACCGTCTTCTTCTTCTTCAAGATTGTACCACAAAACATCTACTAGGTAATCTGTACCGTAAACAGCTTCGTGCAGTAATTCACCTTCTTCATCATAAATGTTTTCAGATAGCTGCTCTAAGCCTAGCTCTACGACAGTATGCTTATGTGTTTGGTATTCGTTACCTTCTTCGTCAGTACTTACACCTAGTGCTTTAATTTTACTTTTTGCTTGCTTTTCTGAATTAAAAGCATATTTTCCTATATTAAGTCCCATGTATTATGATGTTAAAGCGGTTAGTTCAGCGTCTGACAACGCTTCTTTAAATACTATTACTTGTTTTACAAGTCCGTCCATATGAAGAGTCCCGTTACCTTGATCAAAAGCTAATTCGCTTAAAGCTGCATTAAATGTAAACGCAGTTGTTGACGTAGCTACCTCGCTTCCGTTTATCCAAAGCGCAAGATCGCCTGTTTTGTATTTAAAAGCTATTTTATTGAAATCTGTATTATCTGTAACAGTTCCGTTTATAGGTATTGTTGTTGAAGTAGACGCTTGCACCCTTCCTTGTATTGTGTTAGATGTATTGCTGTAAAATATAACAACCCTGTTAGCCGCTGAGTTTGCTGCGGATAAAGCAATCGCTTTACTTCCTACGTTAGCAAATGTAGCTGCTTCAATATAAAGAACACCTTCTTGCGCGCCTATTAAAGTAGTATCCCCTCCATTTAAATAGTTGTCTCTTGCTCTTGTAACCGAAGCAGAAGTTGTAGGTATGTAACTTGACACTCTACCTAATTGACCGGTTCCCGCTGTTTTTTCTACTTGTGCTCCCCATACTTCAATAGTATCGTCAGCTGCGATTCCTTCAGCGTCAATGTAAAAACGATTTGCACCTGTAAATCCTGTAGACTCGTACTTAATTCTTTGCCAATCACCTCCTACTGATACCGTAGTTGTACTTGTTGAAGATGAATCCCCAAATCCAATCTCTACGTTTGTAGTTCCTACCCCACTTTTTTTCCTTACCCAACAAGAAACCCCAACACCATTACCTGTTGCTGCTGATGCCATATCAGCTTCTAGTCCTCCTTGAGCAGCCGCTCCTTGAATAGCGTATATTGTCGCAGATTCTCCTCTTGGGTTTGTACCCGTTGAAGATGTCCGCGTTACACCTGGAGTTAACCAAAGAGCATTTGAAAAGTCTTCGCTATATCTTATTTGATTAGTTGATGCAACTTCTGACAAAATAGCACCTGGACCTTTTGAGTAGTCTATTCTTGGAATGTCTGTTGTGTTATCAACTACTAACCCGCTCGCATTTACTCTTGTGGTTGTTCCGTTTTGGATTAACGTCATGTCACCAAAAGGAGCAGAGCTTGGTTTTACATTATGAATAGCGTCTTTACTATAACCTGTTGGTGTAAGTATGATACTAGCCTTGTCAAGTAAACCGTCAGCTTTTATTTTATTAACCAAAGCTTTGGACGCGGCTTCGTTTTCGTAATACGTTGAACGCGCTTGCAGTATTTTAAATAAATCATTTACTACGGATACGCCTTTGCGCACTGCCGTAGTAAACGTTGTGTTTAGTAAACTTAACATATATATTTTTTAGTTTATTGCTAAAATGTTGCTTGCTGTCGTTGCTGTAAGTACCGCTTTAACTACGATAGGTAGAAAAGATCCGTCGGCTACGTTTTTAAATACAACAGTGGCATCACTATTGTCACCCGCCATTCTTACTGAAACATCACCTCCTGTGCCAACATACAAAGCAGCTTCCCCTCTTGGAACGAAAGTTTCTGTAAAATCAGTGTTGCTCGGTGTTACGGCTTTTGCATCTCTAGAGATTGCTTTTGTTTCTTGTTCTAAGTTGAAATACCTTCCCATTTTTTGTTGTTTATTACTTTGTTAATTTATTTTTCTTTTCGTATGATCTCGCTCCTGCTAAACCTAGCATACCTAGTAGCACTTGCATTGTTACATTAGTGTTTATTTCAGGAAAATCAACTTCCCATCCTTTTACCGTAAAAGTAAACCTTAATAAAGGCTCTAAAAATACAGCATAGCCTAAGCCAATTCCACAAACCCATCCGATAAAAGGTCTCCATCCAGCAACAAATACTGATCTGTGAGATGCTTCTGCTTCGTTTATTTTAGTTTGAACCTCTGCTAATTTTGCAGCCATTTCTAACTGAGCATTAGGGTCTAGCTCTTTTCCTTTAACAGCTTCTCTAATATCTTTAGCTAACTGCCCGATACCTTTAGTTCCGCCCCCGAATAATTTTGCTATAAAACTCATCTGTTTCTGTAGTATTTTTCTTTGGCTTTTTTAGCTTCTTCCTTATCTACCGCTGGAAACGCTGTTGCTCTATTCATAGTAAAAGTTTTTCCGGTTTCACTTCTCATTGCGAATTCTGCTCTACCGCTCGGCGATGAGCCTAAGTATCTTGCTGTATAACCTGGATAATCTCTTTCAACTGATTTTTTTATATCATCAGGGTCTTTACTAAACTTTTTCTTTGGTTTTGGATCGGGCATAATTTATTTTTTTTGTTATTAGTATTTACCTCTAACTCCTGACGGGTTAGACTTGGTTGAACCACCTTTTCCCGCCCATAGGTTTTTACACGACCAATATCTAGCAGTTAGCTTATTTTTAGCTGTACCGCATTTGTGTCTTGCTTTAAACGATTTACGAGCAGCAGCAGAGTAATTGTGACCATAACCTGTTGCTCCAAAGTGAATAAGTTTTTCTTGACCACCTTGGCAAGCTTTAACCATTTTCTTTTTACCTTTACGATCTGATTTCATAGGCTTATTACAAGCCATTTTACTTTTATCTGCCATATGCTATTAGTGTTTACAACCACAACGGTTATCCATTGTTAATACTTTTTTTTTACCGACTTCTTCTTAACGACTACTTTTTACCCTTTTTTTTAGCGTAAGCTTTTGCTGCTGCTTTTCCTTGTTTACTGTAACCGAATTTTTTTCCTCCTACTGTTGGCATAATGTTTATTTTTTACGTTTTAGTGATGATGTTCTTTTACCCATACCCGTTCTTTTCTTTTCTGCTACAGCTTTTTTCTTTTCAGCTGGTGACATTTCTTTCCAAGTTTTAGGTGTTTTGCTACTTACTCTTTTACTAGGTCTACACTTTTTAGTGTTTTTGTTTTTAGTGGATCCGCACACATTACCTTTTTCGTCTTTCCACTCTTCTTTAAACCACCTTTTTAAAGCTGCTCCTTTTTTAGTTTTACGTACAGCCATTACTTACGTTTTTTAGCTTTAGCTTTTCTACACTTCGCAATAGCTCCACTAGCGTATGCTGATGGGAAAACTTTGTATGCTTTTTTTACTTTATGGTAGCAAGCATCTTTTTTAGACTTTGATTTCATTGTAATATTATTTTTTAGCGTTATCTATTTCAAGTGCTTTAACAACGTACTTTAGTTGGTCAACATCGTCTTGTAGGTACATTATTCTTAAATCCTGTTTAGCATCATCTGGTAACGCACCCATTTCTCCGCGAGGCCATTTAACTCTAAACTCTTCATTCAATTCTACAGCGTCTTGCATTCTAATTACATCTAACTGTAATTGTGCTATTTCGGCTGTTAGCGTAAACCAAACGCCCGCTATTGATACAATACCTACAACTGCTCCGATAACCGCTTTTACATCTAAAGAAACCTTTGATTTTTCTGAAAACTCCGCACTCATTTATATAACTTTGTATTTTGTTTTACCGTTCTCTTTATATGCTTTTAAGCATCTATTTCTATTGGAATCTTCAGAAACATAAGAAACATGTATCCATGCTGGATTTTCATCTGTACCGAACTCCCATATCATTTGATCAAAATCTAAATTAGCTTTAATGTATTCATACATTTCAGCATTTGTCTTATGACCATAAGTGTCATCTATATCCATTGCTCTACCTTCGCAGTGTTGAGACTTAGAACTTCCACCAATAGCTTTGTTTAATTCTGGTCCGCGATAAAAAGAATTTATCTTAATAGGTTTACCAACCCACTTGCGCAAAGGTTCAAACACGTTTTCTGCAAGAACTTCCATATTTGAGCGATGGTATCCTGTTGGTGTATTATCTATACCTAACCTTAAAGCCGTAAAGCTAACTGTACCTTCTTTATATGAAACGTGTTTACTTATCATTGTTTTTGTTCATTATGTACCATCTCTGCACTGTGTATCCAATAGATACTGCTAATAGTGTTATTTTTAAAACTGCGTCTATGTTTGTCATTGAAACTGAAAGCGCTCCTAGGTTTGTTAAGTATACTTTTAAATCTGCACTCATGACTACAAGTTATTAAGTTCAGAAATTATCTTATCTTTAGCCTCTTGCTTAAAGCCTCCGGCAGCACCTTGTCTTTCATCGTTTGATCCGAATACAGCCGATGCTTTTGCTTGATCATATGGAGAAAATACAGGTAACGTTGCAGCTTGATTGTAAGAAGCAGACATAGGTACTTGGGGAGTTATACCGTCTGTAGAAGCTACTTGACCAGTTGATTCTGGAGCAGAAACGATTTGATTTCCGCCTAGCGCTTGATTTACCGCGCTTGAACCTAGTATTCCTGTACTAAAAGCAACAGCAGACGAACCGCCTAAGTTGTTTTTTTCTTTATTCATATTTGCCCCTAAGGCAGCTGCTCCAAACATAGTTTATCTGTTTTTGTCTTTATTAACGTTTCTTATTGCTGTTTGTAAAACTTTATCTGTATACGTTTTACCTCGCATTATTGAGTTTCTTTTTTCGCTAGAAGGGATATCTTCTTCTCCTAACATTATTCTATACATTCTACTTATAAGCTGTTTTGCTTTAAAAGATATTTTGTATATGTTGTACTTTTGAGTAGTCCTATTTCTATGTCTCCATACTACTATCCAGTCTTCTTTTAATAACTTGCCCCAGCGTTTATTATCCCAGCTGTATGCAAATGTACCGGTTTCATAGTCTTTACGTGTGAAAAAGTCTAAACAGTCAAAGTAAATAAGTAACTCTAAATCAGCATCAGTAAGATCGTTATTTCTACATGCCCATTTACGTATTATTCGGTAATGCTTAAGCAGATTCATTTCTTTAATGTCTCTTGCTTCTAGCTTTCTCATAACACTACAACTACATCTTGGTTTTTTATAACGTGTAGTTTTTCGTCACCTATTTCTATTCCGTGACCAGCGTGTCGGTCGAAATAGATTGTATCTTCTTTATTAACTCCAACAACTTCGTCTCCGGCTGATACAATAGTAGCTTTGCGATATCTAATATCCTCTCTACTTTTCTCGTTAAGGATTAGACCACCTTTTGTTTTAGTGGTCGTTTCCTTAATGATTTTTATGATTAAATTTCTACCTATTGCTTTCATCTTCGACTCTTAAGTTGTTGATTACACAATCGGTTGATAAAATCGTAGTTGCTACGGATGCTGCGTTTTTCAATGCGCTTTTTGTCACCAGCAATGGATCGATGATACCACTTTTAATCATATTGACTTCTTTCCCGGTTACTACATTTAACCCTTTGCCTTTTGTTTGAGGATATACCTCGTCAAACCCAGCGTTCTTTAAAATAGTTAAATAAGGCGCTTTAATAGCTTCCAGTAAAACTTTTTCATTTTCGTTCTTAGCTTTTACAATAGTAGAAGCGTTTAGTAGAGCAATACCTCCACCTGGAACGATACCTTCTTTGATAGCGGCTTTAGTTGCGCAAATCGCGTCTTCAACTCTATCTTCTTTTTCTTTTAGCTCTACTTCAGAACTAGCACCAACTTTTACAACTCCAACCTTACAAGATAGCAAACCTAATCTTTTTTCAAGTCTAGAGATAGCTCCTGGTCTATTTTCGTTTTCAATTTCTTTTTTAACTGAATCGATAACCGACTGAACTTCTTCCGATGTTTCTTCAACTTGAATAATGGTTTCTTCTCCGTTGGTAATGCTTTTTAAACAAGATCCTAGATGGGCAACATCTACAATATCTAAGTCATCGCCAAGATCTTCATTAATTACAGTTGCATTAGTTAGTAAAGCTAAGTCTTGTAGCTTTTCTTTTCTGTACACTCCGAAATCTGGTGTGTCTATAATGTTTACTTTAATATTACCTTTGACCTTGTTCATTGCCAATGCTTGTACAACTTGTTCGTCAGCTTCTCCGATAATAAGTAAAGACTTGTTATTTTTAATTACATACTCTAAGACGCTTTGGATCTTACGTACGTTTTCGATTTGGTTTTCAACAATAAGTATTAAAGGGTTATCCAGTACAGCTTCTTTCTTGGATTCGTCTGTAACAAAGTGAAAGTTTTTTAACGGTCTATCTATCGATGCTCCATTAATAACTTCATAGCTTGTAGTGCTGTCGTTGGATGGTTCCATCGTTACAACACCGCTTTGCCCAACCTCTTTAAAAGCATCGGCAATAATACCGCCGAGTACTTTATCATTGTTAGCAGAAATAGTAGCGACGTTGTTAATCATATCGCCTTCTACTGGTACTGAAATCTTTTCTAGATATGCGACAACTTTTTCAGTTGCTTCCTCGATACCTTTTTTCATTGCCCTTGATCCACTATCTCCGGACTCATATGCTTTAGAAAGAATAGAGTGTGCTAGTACTGTAGCCGTTGTTGTTCCATCGCCAGCTTCTTTGACAGTTTGCCTAGCAGCTTCTTTTAAAAGCGTAGCACCCATATTCTGAATAGGATCCCTTAATACTATTGAATTTGCGACCGTTACACCATCTTTGGTAATAACTGGTCTACCTGTTTCGTCTTCAAGCATCACGCATTTACCGCTAGCTCCTAAGGTAGAACTAACGGCATTTGCGAGTTTCTCAATACCTTGAAATACATTATTTTTTGCCTCATCGCCGAAGCTGAGGTTTTTTACAATTGCGTTACTCATTTATTATATTTAATTTGATTAGATTCGATACTTGTATCATTACATGGTAAAAGCGTTCTTTACGACACTCTTACCTGCACTACGCTCCCGTTTCTGTAAAGCTGGTTCACCGCTACACCTCCAGCTGCTGCTGCTACGTCATTTGCGTAATTACCTAGTGTTGTAATTGATGCTGTTGAAAACTTAGCCGGTAAAGTACCTTCTAAAATACTACTAATTGTAAATACTACTGTTTGACTAGCGTCGCTAGTGTCTATCCCTAAAATTTTGTCCGTACCAGCGGGAGCTCCGGTAGGATAACTGTAAATAATTGCCATAACTGTTGATGTTGATTGTTATTACATGTTTATATTAAT
>FUIF01018413.1_pt1 | contig 12735 bp, 11 predicted proteins | sample 1003461 | NCBI WGS metagenome assembly FUIF01 (sample SAMEA80401918, study PRJEB19352) | marine metagenome | reverse complement strand
TTACTTCCGCGTCTGGTATGAGTCCAACGGCAGGTAATGACGGTACACCCTCGGCGGTCACGTCGTGGCCAGGGTGGGTGGTAAGTAGCACTTCGGCTTTCCGGTCCTCAGTAGACCAGACCCGAAGGAATCGCCGAGGGCAAACTACCCAGAAGAGTCTGCACTGTATCGCGAACGGAAACTTTTACCAAGAATTTAACGCCCCCTCCGTGCGCAAGCGGATAGCCTTTTCCAAGGAGCTTCCTTACTTCCCAGTCATTCCGGTCTACAAGCCGGCGGGGGTGACCGGGGATATTACCGTCGCTTGGGGCTCTAAAAGCCAGGCATTCGACGAGAATGATATTACCGACGATAGCTGGGGGCTTCTCGTTCCGGATCGTGACAAAGATCTCTATTACGAGAACTTCAAGCAGACGTTAATGAGGCTGACGGTCACGATTGCCAGCCTGTCCCTGTCTTCGAGCAAAGGCTATTATTTCGACGACTTGACCTATGCGCGAGGTGTCCCAATTCGGGGCATGCCCTTTTACCTCGCCGGGGGAGATACTGCATTCCTCACTGAAGACACGATTACCTACGGGGTGTCCTATGCTACCCGTGGGATAATCCAATACTGGAGCTGCTACCGAACTGGCGCCTATCTGAGCGGGATTGTTCTTCCTCACAGCGATAGCGGATACGAAACTATCACCGACGAACAGTAGATGGAAGTGACTTCCGATGGCCACCCCAGATCCCACCAAGATTCTACGCGTAAGCGGGACGTTGGTTAAATCCCCGACCGATTTCTCGGCGGCTTACCCGTATGGCGGGACTGTGCTAGGGTCGATCAACCGTTTCATGTTCGACTTTGGCTTTGAGTATTTCAAGAATCACGCCCAAGAGAATGCCAGAACGGAGAAGATCTTTCTGTTCCAGAGGGACGCCCGGGCGTCATTCATGCTTCGGGAATTTAGCGCGGATGGCATTAGTGGTTTGTTCCCCTCGGCCTCGGGGATAAACGTTACCTCCCCGGGGGTCTACGCCAGGGGGTGGAAGTCACTTCCTCTACATTCGTCTGGGTCGCGGATAGACCGAGCACCCACCCCAGTTTACTGCTCAACAACGCGGTTCCCGTAGTGGAGGATATGACCGAGCTTCAGCTATTGGAGGAGATGAACATAGCCATTAGCTTGGAGTGCCTGGTAAGCGCCGGGGCCTCGTGGCGACTAGACCTAGTGGAGAACTTCTGATGGGGCTAGACTGGCTATTTGACCAGCTCGATTCAAACTCCGAGCCGCAGAAAACTGGAAGTGACTTCCGGGAGCTAGACCTGAACAAGGTCATGATATTTTGGATAATGCTCGACTCTTACGTAAGGTTTGACCCAGAGGCTTACCTGTCCCTAACTGACGAGGATCGGCTCGCTCTTCATGTCGCGGGAGGTCAAAAGATAGCTGATGAGATTACCCGTTTGGCGGAGTGTATCACGAATCCGAAAGCGATTGGTAGCCTTCGAGAAGCGGTTCTCGGCGAAGAAAACGAAGCGGCGCTAGAAGAAAGATTGAGGGCCCATCACAATGCCGCCCATTAACGCTCAACAAATGCAACAGGTTATGCTGCCTCTGTTGCAGCAGATGACCCAGATAAATCAGAATACCCAACCCCGAGCGGGTCGAGGGGCGGGTCGAGGGGCGGGTCGTGGCGGTGCGGGCGGGCAGGGGGCTACGACCGGCAGCCAAGCGACGGCCCCCGCCCTTCTCAACCGTCTTGGCGGTAACACTCAATTCGGCGGCCCCGCATGGGTGGCCGGAGCTCGAGCCATGTTCGGGGTCCGCGGGGCGCGCGGCTTGGGTTTCACCATGCCTATGTTCTTGAAGGGGCCCGCCGCCGTAGCCGGTGCCGCGGTAGGGGGCCTTGTCGGCAAGGCCGGCTCCCAGGGAGTGGGCATGCTGTCCGAGGGGTTTAAAGCAACCATGGGGGCGGCAGCCCGAAATCCAGGTCTGTCAGCAGCTGACGCCCGGGGGGTGGGTCTGGCCAAGCTAGCCACGATCGCCCCCTTCTCGGGAACGGCCAGCCGGGTCACAGATCCAGTTGACCGGGCAGCCTCCCGCGGTAAAGCGATCTTTGGCATGATGGCCCGGGGCCGGCAGTCGGGAGCCCTAGACTATGGTCGGGCCCGTAGAATCATGGATTTCCTCCAACGCCAGGAAGACGCAGCGGAGTCGACTTCAGCGTGGGTCGATAAATGGAGGTCCCAACAGATAGCGAAGCGGTCCTATTTAGCGGCTCATGAGGCCAGCCAAAGTCAGCGTCGAGCCCTTACCCAGGCGCTCGATACAGCGATGAACACCGGAGCCGCACTGTTCCGGTAGGAAGTGACTTCCAGTGACACGGTCCTACTCCTTTGGGTATGGCGGCATTACGATAGGCGGCGCGAGCTCCACGTATCTACTCGAGGGGCCAATCCGTCTCCAGAAGCATTACCGTGAGCTGATTGTGGGCTGCAATTGCCTAGTGACTGCGGGCTCTGCCTCGGCGTTTGAAACCGCTCGATTGGCATTAGAGGCGGCTTTTCGTAACCCGTTCCAAGACGTGACCTTGACCTACGGCGCAACTGTCGACACTTACAGTCAAAGCACGAATACGGGGTTCCTCCAAGACCCGTCTATCACGCCAGATGACCAGTCCTCTTTCAATAGCGATACGTGCCGCGAATACATTCTCGAGGTCCGGCTCCAGCTTCCTGCGGATCACGTCGGGGATGAGGGCGTCGACAGCTGGTCCCTGGAAGTCACTTCCGACGCCCAAGACGTCCGTATCTTGACTGTTCGCGCTGAGATCTCGGCTTTGGGCAACAACGACGCTCAGGCTCAATGGGACTCCATTAAGAGCACCTTCTTGGAAGCCCGCAGGGATCAGATTGACGTTAGTGCCGATTGGAAAGAGATCGGGTTTACAGAAGTTCCGGTTAAAGAAGACAAGTCAATTCTCATAACGTATAGTTTCCGGGAGCGGATCTTTCCCGACTCAATCGCGCAAGCTTCAGTCGATGACTTACGGAACACCATGGTAACGGTCGACGCCAGCATTGACCATACAAAACAGCTGGCGGCGATTGGGGTCGCGCGAACTATCACCCTTCGACTTGAATATGTTACCGGAGTCTTAAAATCGTCAGCTACTGCGTCCGAGCCAGCTATGCGGACACTTTGGTCGGAAACCATTCTGCCCAAGCTTAAGGAGGTGATCGAGGCTTACGCCGAAGTGCATAGCGCGGGCGCGGATGAAGTGCGGTATCTGATGATAGCCCCCGAGTTTGAGCCAACTACGCCGTTTATCCGGGCAGATATCTTGGCTGAAATTCCGGGGGGCCCTATTCGAGAGCTGATGATCAGTCGTATGGTCACCTGCGATCCCCCGTGGCGTTTGCTCCATGACCTAAACAACGTGCCGTTCTCCAAGTCTATTATACCGGCAGTTGGGGAGCTGATGGAAATAGTGTCGGTCCAGGTAGAGGTAGAAGGAGACCGAATTATCGCCGAGGGGCAAGCCCGGGCGTTCTTGGACGTAGTTACTAACGGTTTCACTTTCGCCCCCAGCGCCGTTCCTGCAGCGGGGTTTGGTCCTGGGGGCCAGCCCCTCGGACTCGCGCCCTTTCAATACCCCCAACCCTACCGCAGGCTCCGCCCGGACGAATTGGATAACAGGAGCTTTGTCACTACCCACCGAATTTATCTGGACGAGAGGGTCCAATTCCAGGGCCCCGTTTTCTACGGCGAGGACGATGAAGTCCAAGCCACAGCCTGTATGATTACGGCAGTCTACGACCGAATCGTGTATTCCCCGACGAGCTCAGCAGAAAGGGAACGACCTACAACCCAGACTGACCCCCCGCAGCGGCTCTTAGACTTTTAACGGAAGTGACTTCCAATGATCGCTACGATGAACGGCGTCCCCTTGGTCTTGGTAGAGGAGATTGAGTATAACTCGTCTTTGGGCCCCCGTTCTATGCCTAGCGCGAATATCGTCCCAGTCCCGGCTGACGCGATTCCGAGCATTGTAGGAAATCAGCCGCAGCCTATCGGTCTCCCGGGCGGGCAGTTTATTGTAGACTTCCAGCTGGGTAACCGACTTATCAAAAACCTGCGCTGTATCCGAATCCTTGAACCCCGTCCAGGCAGCAAGACCGCTGTATTTCGTAACCTAGTGCTAGTCGATCGTCGCTATTTCTTCGAGCGTAAGCTGATATCTCTCGCGCTAAATGTTCGGCGGCGCACTGGCAGCACGTTTGCGTCGGGTGACACGCTGTTCTCGGGAGCGGAAGAAGCGGCGGTTAACGTTGTCGACTTGCGTGAATTCCGAGAAGGCACCCTTATCGACGGTAAACTGGCCACGATTCGGGACGCCTTTATACGAATGTTTGAACAGATGGGGGAAGACCCCAATGCGATAGAGTTTGACTCCGGGTTTGGTAAGCAGACAGTAAACCCCCTGGAATTTACTAGCGGGTATACCGACGTTTACAACCGTATTATGCGGCAAGCTCCTGACTTTTATCTCACTCACGAAGACAGCGCGAAACTCGCCGTTCGTCGCTACTCTGACCAGACTAAGCAAGACCAGCAACGCGCTAGCTTTTCGGGTCAATTCTTTGAACTATCGTCGAGTCAAGTCGTGGATATGTCTTTTGACCGACCCGTTGAGATCCACGTTTATCTCGATATTGAAGCGGAAATGCTTACCCACCACAGCGAGGACTACGACGAATCATTAGTGGATCCGAATAACACAGGTCTAGCCCTCGGCACTATTGACACGTCGGGAGGCCCGTTCCAATTCCAACCTTACTTCTATAACTGTATCACTAACCCTATCCGAGATCTACAGATTGACCCGGGGGCGGAAGTCACTTCCGGCACCCGAGTGGCGGAAGGGTCGGTATTGCCGGCAGTTATATTCTTCGCAGGGCTACAGAACGAGTTTAATGCAGGCCGGCTCATTCTCCCCCCCTTTGCGATCCGGGGGGTTCCGAATCATCAGGTGGTCCGGGATCTCTTGACTCGACCGTGGGAAAGAGACATGCAATACCTGTTCGCGCTAGATGGTAGCGATGAGCTGTTTTCTCGGATATGGGGTAACATTCAAAACGACTTCCGCAGCCTTTACCAGCTCGAGAGACGTTGGAGAGATCGGGTTAAGACCATAAAGGCCAGTCGGGTTGGCGTTATCGATACCTCAACCTTTGAGCGAGCCCACAGCCCCGTCTACACAGACTATACGATATGGCCCAGTCGCCGATTGATAACCCAGAACAACATCGGAACTAGCCTTCGCTATGGCTTCCAGGTTGAAGGATATAGCGATATCGAGGGCGCGCGCAAGCACGGAATTGGTCGGATTGTTTCGGTTGACTCGGAGACCGGTATTATGCGTATGAGACTCTTAAAGGGGACTCATGGCGAAGAACGAACAATCTATCCGGGTCTTATATCCGAGCTCTTTGACCCAGTAGTAGCCGACTACGGGGCGTTAGATCTGGAGCTGCGACTAGGTCTTCCGCTCAAAGCTGGTCATAAAATGTCGTCAATTATGACTTTCTCCCCCTACTATCGACAAAACAAGTCATACCTGCACAAAGTAGTAGTGACCCCCGCAGAAGCCGAGACCAAGTTAAGCGCCCCTTTGGGGCCTTGCTTAGGCCCTGTCTGGGAGATCCATATTGAACCGCACCCTATCACAACAGCCAGGTTCGTTTGGCGGGAGAGCAATGGTCAGGAAATAATCAACGCCTTTATCTTTGATAACGAAGAGTTCCCGGTTGGCAATTTAGCTAACCCTGGAGTAGTCGAAGACGTGACCCGATCCGCCGCAGCTATGATCTATTCTACGATGTATGACTATCGATCCGGACAAGACGTCTTTTTAGCCGACCATAACGAGGCCAATATCTCGGGGAACATACGAGGTATATCGACCTTCGCTGTCCCGCCTGACGGAAGAGGGGGTGGAGGAGAAATGCTTACCCGTATCACTTACGGCGGCCGAATGCCCGTCCGCACCTTCGCGTCCCTACTGTCCCCCGAGACAAGAGCCACTTTGCAAGGGCTCCGTCTCCAGAACCCGTAACGGAAGTGACTTCCAATGTCTGGTGCCGCCTTTGCCGACTTTCATTCACTAGGGCTCATATGCTCTCACCACTCTGACTCTGAAGCGGACCTTCAGCAGCGGCTTATCTCTTTCTACTGCGCGCGAAGGTTACGTAACGAGTTAAACGAGACTCTCATTGAGCAGGGAACCTTTGGCCCCTGGTTAGGGATGAACTCCCTCTACGTCACCGAAGATCAAGCGCAGTTTCCCCGGGTCTGGATGACGGCTCCCCCGATCTTGGTGGAGAAAGACGGCTTTCGCTTAGCTAAGAATTGGGAGGAGCCAGAGGCTCGGCTTTCGCGGTTTGAGCTGGAGCTTTTCCGAGACATACTATTCCCGCCCGGGTATCCGGTTACGGCTCTTCACCCGCCTGACTTCGACACTCCTGACCGACGAATGATCTTCCCTTCGTTTATTGGACTTATCTGTCCCAAGAAGGATTCTCAGGACCGGTTTGGTTCTGTTGTTTGGGGCCTTAAGGACGACGATTCCCTTCGCGAGGACGAGCGGGCACAAGTCCATAGCAAGTGGCGGATTGTCCGACTCAACACCGTAACGACCGACCCTCACCCCCACGCCTTAGCCGAACAGCTACACCTAGGGCCAAACAAAACCCCGGGCTACGGCTACAAGATCGACAAGGTTCAAGGCATATGGGTAGTAGGCGCTGCGGGTCGGACCTTGGGCGGACCCTTCGACGTCGGAGAGCCAGGCAGTGACAAGCACCAACGTTCAATCGGTCTCGATGGAGAGCCGATTAACCCGTTACACTTTAGCACCGAAGCCCTCCACAAACGGCCTTTCGGTTCCCCTTTCGGGCCGGCTGACGCGGCCAAGTCGGACGACGGTAACTACGTCCCTTGCCGCGGGGGCCCTCTCCTCGTAGAGAGCTACCGACGATATGACCCGGAAGCCCGCCACACGGTCAATATTGGTTCCTTCCCGGGGCTATTCCGGGATCAATCCTCAGCTTTCATAGCATACATCGATCCCCCGCCGCCTCCCCCCGAGGACCCGCCGCCACCGCCGCCGGACACTCCGCCGCCCCCACCGCCGGACGATTCCCCCGCCACGATGGGACCCAGCCGCCGGACATTCCACCGCCGCCTCCGCCGCCTCCGCCGCCGGATACTCCGCCGCCGGATACGCCGCCGGATACTCCGCCACCCCCGCCGCCACCGCCGCCCCCGGATAACCCGCCCCCTCGATTTCCTGGCGGACTCCCGGGCGGGTTCCCGGGCGGGTTCCCGGGCGGGTTTCCCGGCGGATTCCCGCTTGACCCAGACGGCAGGTTCCCGGGGGCGTTACCCTCGATCCGGGTGGCGGATCCCCCAACGGCGGATCACCCAACGGCGGGTTCCCCAACGGTAGACTCCCCGGCGAGGACATAGGCCCGGGCCTAACTATCCCCACCCCGGGCTTGGCTCCACCCGGGCTACAGTTTCAGGAAAGCCCGAGCGGGCTTTTATTGCCGGTCTCGGAAGTGACTTCCAGCAACTCGGAACTCCTCGAGGGGGCTCCTCCTAGCGTTAATATGGGAGACAATATCCCGAACTCCGCAGCTCAAGGTTGGGCTGAGCGGGTGGGGTTTGCCCCGCTCGCCTCTGCCTTCTCCGAGATCGGGGTCCGGGGCCAGGTCTTCCGCGCGTCGGGCGACTTCGCTAACGACGACGCGCTAGACCCTCGCTTCTCGTCCGCCCCCTTCGGCCGAGACGAAGGCTGGCAACTACGCGAAGACTGGGCCACGGCCGCAGGTATCCTGCGGTCGGATACCCTAGCTAGCAACGATGGGACCGGATGGGAAACTGACGGAAACCGGCACCGACCCGGGCATGCCGGGGGCGTCGACCTTGTCATGCCAGCTAATCTGGGTGCCGAGCAGATCTTGAGTGGCAACGACGACCTTATGGACTTCAAGACCGTTTACCGGATCTTGAATCGAGTCGGGTTTGGCCACGGTAAGGTTAGCTATACCGACGCGGGCGTGTTGGTCGTCAAGTCTGGTTACACTTTCCAAGACGAGTCCAGCGAGTATCGTTTCTGGTATCACGATGAGAGCGGCAATAAATATCGAGTTCTCGCGCTGGATTCTGACGGTAAGCTCGAGCGCATGGGCGAGACCAGCCAGGTCTATTCCGCCTCGGCAGCGGTCGCGGTCTGGACTATCGTTAAGTTAGCGGGGGCCAGCCAGAGCCCTAGCGCGAACGACGAGAGACCCTACGTCCCCACGGTGGAAGTGACTTCCGCAGTCACCGACTCCGCACGCGGTATCACAACCGCCGCGATAGGATCGGGCGGAGCCTACGGCCGAATTGCCGAGAAAGGCTATTTCCGGACTACGCTGGATTTCTCTGCGGGCTCGGCCGGTGACGATATCTACCACACTGCGGCCGGCGTGCCGACGCTGACAGATACGGGTAGCCCGGTCATCGGCGAGGTTATAGAGGCAACAGCAAGCGCAGTCTGCTATTTCGATTTCTCGCGAGCAATTGCGTTTGGCACCAGCCTCACAAACCCGATGGACTCGAAAGGCGACTTCATTAAAGGCGGCGCTTCGGGCGCGGCCACTAAAGAGGATTTCCCGACAAGCGGCGATGATATACGTAAGCAGATTATCGGGGTCAACGCTGCCGGCGACGATATTGAATTTACACACGTTCCAGTCGACCGGAACTTGCTTTTCACTTGGGTCGACGCTGATACGATCCGTCTTGAGGTGGGCGCGTATGTCCAGGTCGTGGATCAACCCATAGACGTAACTCCTGAACGACAAGTAGTTCCCATTACCACCAACCTGGATCTGGATTTCACAGCTAGCGGGGCCGGAGGACTGCAAGCAAGCCTCACGAGAACCGCAGACACCGTCTATTACGTGTTCCTGATCACCGAAGCCGATGGGGCTAACCCGGCCTTGTTCGCTGTCGCCAGTGACGTGCCGGCGGCCATGACGTTGCCGGGGTCATACGTCAAGTGCTCATTGGAGCCGGTGTATGCGGTCTACAATAACGCTTCTAATGACATTGAAGAGTTTATCAATTTCGGCCACTCGGGCGAGCATACCATGTTCCGGCAGCGTATCAATGTGCTCAATGACGGCGGGGCTACTGTCTCAACCAACGTAGACTTCTCCAAGTGTATCCCCACGATCGCGGGCCGAATGACATGTGACTTCCAGGTCAACAATACTAGCGCTACACAGCGGCTTTGCAGTTATCGAAATTGGAATGGTAATACTGTATACGCTGTTACTTCTTCAGCTAGCGAAGGATCGAAACAGAATTGCGTTCTGGTGGACGTGGGATCCGGAGCCACTTTATCCACCCTTATGTCCTACAATTGGAATGGGTCGGTATCGGGAGCCAATGCCTATATCTGGGTCCGCGGGTGGACTCGTGAATTCCGCAGCGCGTCGAGGAGATAGCATGAGAAAGCTTTACGGCATATTGGACCCGGCTACGAACCGGATCCGTGATATCCAGACCTCCCGAAAGAATCTGGAAGACGCGCTACCGAACGGCATGGAGGTGGTGGAAGTTACTTCCGTCGACCGATCTATGGAGGGGCGTCCTCTCTATTACACCCGGGCTACTAAAACAGTCTCGGTTCATTGGGATCTAGAAGCTTCCTGGGCTCGCGCCCGAAAGAAACGTGAGCTCCGCGACTTTTTGGTGCGGAAGCAAGCGATGGAAACCGAGCCGGGGGTATTCGCTGAGGAGTTAACCGAGATCCAGAAAGAGATTATTCGTAGAAAGACTGAGCTGACGGAAGTCACTTCCAGAAGATAGTTCCCACGGAAATCGCCCGGCACGCGGAGGTGCTAAATGGATAAAGGCAATAAATGCGGGGCCCCTAGCGGTATGGAGTGCTCCCACCGAACTAGCGGGGGAAAAGTCTCAGAGTTCTTGCAGGGGTCTACCGCCATTCTCACTTTAGCTGTTGCGCTAGTTGGCATTACCTTGTGGGCAAGCACCCATGCCACGCGAGACGATCTGGAAGCCCTAAAGAATCAGCTAGACAAACACAAACATCAGACAGGTCATCCCGTAATCATTGGTCGACTACTGCGTATGGAACAGGACCTTCGGGAGATAGGTAAAGAGCTAGGGCACCACACGAGATTAGAGGGGCACCCTGCTAAAGTAATCGAGAAGATAACTTCGCTGCGGAACCGAATGGACAACCGCGACGATGACATATCGGAACTATCAAGCGAGCTTCGCAGTCTGGGGCGCAAGATAGATCAACTTGGCACCCAGACTGCGATTATTGTAGATCGGCTTAATCGAGCTAAACCAGGGAAGGGAATACCCTCTGCGAAGGAGAAGCAATGACTCTGTTATTTCTGCTTAACTATCTACTCATCCAATTCACGTTCTTCCGCCTTTGCCGGATAGTCGACCTCGACACCAACAAACAAACCCATTGGGGGGTCATGGGTCCGGTCGTTCCCTTTACCGGTTGGCATGGTCGATATTGGGGTTATCCGAAGACGAGGTTAATGTGGAAGACGTTATCCCGACGGGGGAGCGGCCTCCAGTAGCCCCTAGTCCTTTACGTAGAAGGGATGGATACCGCCTTCGACTCGGATCGGGAAATCCTCACACCATGCAGGCCGGATTTCCATGATCTCTTTGATCTCCTCGAGCTGATCTTCGGAAGTCACTTCCAAGATAGCTTCATCGTGGACATGCAGCACGATACGGAATCCGGCCTTTTCTAATCGAACTAAAGCCTCCGAGTGGATATCCCGGCAGATCCGCTGCACGAGGTTCTCACACCATTTACCCCCATACATGTCGTCCCAACCACCTTTGGGGTTCATGTAGAATAGTTGATCATGGACGGTGCCCCACGGGGTGGGGACCTTACGCACAACTGGTTGGCGGTAGATCTGCGGGTCTCCGTTAGGCAGCCACACGACCAAGTTAGGCCCATGTCTCTCGAATCGACACCGGCCGGCTTTCTTCCGGAACCCCTTAACCGCATGGACGGCTGACTGCTCCAGCTTCTTCCAGAGACCCCCTGAGCGACCTGAGATCGTCTCACCATCTTTCTCAAACGAGAACCGCTCACCGGCCAGGTTCGGGTAGGTATCCCGATACAGGTCCACAAGCTCTTGTGCGCTGCGGCCGGTATCCTCGAGCCGACCCCCTAACTGTTCCGCGTAAGCCTGAAGCCGCTGGGCCCCCAGCTGGTATCCGCAGCCTAGGACCACAGCCTTGATCGCCTGCCGCAGCTTGGCGCCTTCCGGGGTCCGCTTGTCAATATCGAGACCGAGGGCCCGCTTGATAAATAGGATGTAAGGATCCACTCCGGTCTCTAGCTGGGCTAGTTGCCGGTGATCTCGACCAATCCATGCCACCCCTGCGACCTCAACCGCGGAGAAATCAAGGATTGCCAGGTGCTGGAAGCCACTTCCAGGCACGATACAACAGCGGATAAGTGACGCGAGAATATCGCCCGGGGAACAGCCCTTAGTGGCTGCCCACCGATCCACGGTGTCAAGCGTGATACCTTCGTTGATAATGGAAGTCACTTCCACCGGCTTGAGCACCCCCCGAGGCAAGTTCTGAGGCTGGACGCCTCGGCCTCCCCACCGCAAAGTATGCGCCGAACCATAGGCCAATTGCTGGAACAACCGACCATTGACCAAAGCCCTCAGCATATACTCGAACTTGCCGAAGGTAGTGCGCCCGACAGCCAACCGAGCCTCACACACTTCGGCCCCGATTCCCTCAAGCCCCCGCAGTGTGTCGGCCTGCACGTCGTGAATGTCGTAGCCCCGGTCCCGCAGGAATTCCTTAAGGTAAGCCGGTGACCGCAAGTGACGAAGAGTCAGCCCATACTTTCGGACCCGCTGCACTGCCCGCTCCCGCACTTGATTCGCGATCCGCAGTATCTGACTTGCTCGCTCTTGGTGAATAGCAAAGCCGCGTCGATTGATCCGAGCGTCAGCCCATCGCGTATCTGAGTCGAACTTTCGCGCTGAGTTGAGGGTTTCCCAGCATTGGGCCAGGAGGCGGGTATCTTGCACACAATACTCAAGTATCAGAGCCATGGCGCCCTTGCTTAGGTGCCGAAACTCGCCTGTCTTTTTGTCGGGGATTGAATACTTAAGCATGACTTTTCGGCCCGCGGCGTCTTTCTTGGCCCCTAGTAGCTGCTTTGATACGGCGTCCAAAGAACCCGGGAGCCCCGCCACTCGAGCCAACTTGAGGCTGTCTACCCAAGCTTTCGGTTGTGGAAGTAACTTCCGGTGGGCGTTCTCCCAGACCGGGCGGTCAAACCCCTCTGCGTTATGGGCTACCCAAGTGTGTTCCGCGAGCGAGGCCAAGTCTTCTTCGGACACCATGGTGTAGTCGCAGTCATAGTCCGACAGATTAACTAGAGGGGAGTAGACGTAAGTGATATCTGCTGCGGGGTCCATCCATACCGCGCACAGAATCTCAGTTGAAGGGTGGTGAGCATACGCCCAACCTCCTATGGCTTTGAGATCCGCCTTGGATCTGGTCTCAATGTCGAATAACAGTGTCATGATATGGTCCTTGCTAGTTGAAGAAAGAAGGGGTTACAGACTTCGCCGCGGTCCCCAATTCGGAATCGTAT
>FUIF01013916.1_pt1 | contig 12746 bp, 21 predicted proteins | sample 1003461 | NCBI WGS metagenome assembly FUIF01 (sample SAMEA80401918, study PRJEB19352) | marine metagenome | reverse complement strand
CATACATTGATCCCGATAAGCCCAAACGTAAGGTAGGGCGGCCTCGAGTCAACGAAAACAGCCCTCTGACGCGTAAGCAAGAGATCTTTGTTAAGACCTTGGTTAGCCAAGATGGTCAAATAACTAAGCGTGACGCGGCTATCGAAGCGGGTTTTCCTGCCAGCTCTGCTCATCAACGTGCTTATGAGATGACCAATGCGTCTATCTGTCCCCATGTCGTTAAAGCCATCCAAGAGTTTAGGACGGAGTTAGACCGTAAATACGGTATTGATTACAGCCGCCATGTCCGAGACTTGCAAAAGATCAGGGATGCCGCGTTTGCGGATAAGAACTACTCTGCCGCCGTGATGGCTGAATACCGCCGCGGACAGGCTCAAGGGAACATTTACATTAATAAGTCTGAAATCCGTCATGGTACAATCGATTCAATGTCGAAAGATGAAGTGCTGAAGGCGTTAAATGAACTCAGAGGACAGCTTAATCCCGTGGGAGGAGACACCTTCGACCACGAAGAAGACGAAGAAGAAATCGACGGAGAGCGGCTTTTGGTTGCTGCTGAAGAAATCGATAGCTCTTCACAAGCCACAATGGAAAACGACTAGGCTAGAGTCTTGGGCTTTGCCCGGCGTGCCGGATGTCTTGATTACCGATACGTCTGGTCGTTTCCAGTTAATTGAGCTAAAGAACTGCAAAAGCAACGCAGTTAAACTTAGCCCCCATCAAGTTAGTTTCTTGTCTTCCCACTCCGATTCCTTAGTGTGGCTGTTAGTTCGATTTACCCCTGTTTCTGCCCCAGACCAATACTATCTATTCCGCGGAGACCAAGCCCCCGAGGTCAGTAAAAACGGGTTGCGTGTGGAGGCTCATTTAACTGATTTTAATCTTGAGCCAATATTAAGGTTGATTGATACACACGATTAAGGTATATAATTATATAGGAGGCGCACTGATGTTATTGTCTGACGCAAAAAAACAATAATGAATTGGTTAAAAGAGGGTGTGCAGTGGCGTCGCGATATGGCGGAAGACCGCTATACAAAATGCTTAGACTGCCCTCATTTTCGTAAGAAAATTGATCAGTGTGCTAAATGCGGGTGTTATATGCCAGCTAAGGTTTGGTTGGCATGGGCAGAATGCCCTGAAGGTAAATGGGGTTCAGTTAAGGAAGAGTGAAAATGAAAGATTCTTTAGATGCAGATTTAGATCGATGGCAGGATGAACAGGACGAGGATTATAAAGACCCGTACGAACTCAAGCGCGAGCGAGACGAGTATTTAGCCGACAGTATGGATTATGAGGAAGAATAATGTTTCTGTTTTTTTGGTTAGAAAAGAAAATCCGTGGCGGCAGTATTGAGCAGACCCTTGAAAAAATGAAACAAGACCAATTAAAAAAAGGCTTGCACTACACACAACAATCGCATATAAAAGCCCCTCAACCCAACAAAGAAGAGGATACAAACTAATGTGTTTCTATGATGAAAAGACCAAAACCTTACAAGATCCGTGGCATGTGGATGATGTGCTTAACCAGAGACCCGATTTAAACGAGGAGGAAGCTTGCATTGTATTAGAGCATATCGCCAATAACTTTGATGCTAACCTTGGAATCAACTGGGACGTTATAGACAGCGCCGCTGCAAATATATTTCCAGAGGAGAACTTGAAATGATCAGACATAAATGGACGGTAACAGCGATAGATTATGCACCCACAGAAATTGAAGAGCTTGACTTTGATTTAAAAGAAAAGAGAGTCGCGGCACTCCGACATTGGGAGCGATGTTTTTTAGATGGGACGGTAGAAGACCAACACGCGGAATTTATAGCGGGTATATTAGCTAAGGCAAGGGAGGAAATAGAATGATTAATTATCGCGTTGAAGTGGTTCAAACTAACGTGTTTTACATCGAGGCCGAGTCGCCAGATCAAGCGCGAGACATCGCAACTATTGACCATATTTGGGATGAATACCAGACGGGCAAAAATAGTTATGACGTCGGCTTCAACATTACTGAAGAGCTGAAAGCAGGGGAGGATTTTTGCCAAGCCTGTGAAGAGGGAACCTGTAATGAATACTAAAGAGTTCTACGAATGGTTAGAAACTTGTCCAACTCACAAATGGGAAGTTAACGATGAAGGCGAAGGGTATATTGTCGTGTCATTCCCAATAGAAGAATACGAAGAGGAAGACTAATGCCTAAATACAATCATATGCTAGATATGGCGTTCGAGGTTATTTCTGAACAGGAAGACGGCAGCGATATAACGCCGGAGCAAATTCATTTAGCGATTAAAAAACGGCTTGCATCGCTCGCCGAGTTTAACGAATACGATATCGGCGGGGCTATAGGCCTTTGCGACACTTACGAAATTTAGAACGAAAGGGTAGAGGTTAATCAGTTGACACCACATAAAAAAACTATAATAATGGCCTCAACATTAACAAAACGGGAGTTTCAATAATGATGATTGTAAGCGATAGGCAGATCAAACTTAGCACTATGACCGGTAAACTCATCGGCTTTAAGGCTATAAACACTAACACTGTCACGAATGAATTTTGTCAGAAAATGAACAAAACCGAGTCTATCTGCGGATCATGCTACAGCATGGCAATGCTGCAAGGGTCGCGAAAAAACTGTCAACCCGCTTGGCAAAATAATAGCGAAGTGCTTAGCCAGGCATCGTTAACTGCTAGGCAATTGCCGGTGATTAATGAACGCTATTTTAGATTCCATGGTCATGGCGAGTTAATCAACCGTACTCACTTCGATAACTTGTGCCGCATTGCCGAGCATAATCCGGCGACGACTTTTGCGCTTTGGACTAAGCGCCGGAACTTAGTCAAAGGAAATAAACCCGCTAATCTTATTTTGATCTACAGCAACCCCACCATCGATCGCGTGATTAACAACCCGCCTAAAGGTTTTGATAAAGTATTTAATAACGTGGCATCGCCTAGGACTAACGAAAATTGCACGGGTCAACACTGCGCTGATTGTTTAGAGTGCTACCGCTTCGAGGGGTCATCTGTAATTATTGAGCGCGTTAAAATTAGGAATTGACACCACACAGAAACCGCATAATAATGATTGCTCAATCAATCAAAACGGGAGTTTAGAAAATGGATATACATTGCAGACACTGCGGCGAACCATGGGAAATATATACATTGCATGAGTTTAACGACTACAACCGCCGCGCCAAGTTATTCGCCAAGCTTGGCTGTAACGCGCTAATGGATGACGGGGAGAATACAACGCCGTGCAATATGCCCGTAGTGGATCTTGGAATAGCCCAAGCAAGCGCGGTGCTTCAAGACGACTCGCCGCACCCCGACGATTGGCTAGGTGCTAGTGATTTATTAATGATGCTCGAGGGCGGTTAAATATGTATTACATATCAAACTTCGAAAGCAATTGTGCTTTATCTATGGTGAAAAAACGCTTAGGCGACTTCAAAGGGGTTGAGGGAGAGCGTTACCACGTTAGAACCTCGAAGGGTTTACCTGATGGTCACGTTTCGGTGCCAGTTTACATTTTCGAAAAGGGCAAGCTTCGACGCTGTCCTAATCGTTCGTGGACTTTGTTTAATCTGTTTGCGTCACCCCGCTAATAAATAGTGAAATACCGCGCCGTGGGTCGCGCTCCCTTGTCCAATAGTTTTTTCCGATCGACGAAGCCCCGTGGGGCGTGGGTCGTCGAGCAAGGGGCGCGATTTTTGGGGCGTGGAACGCGCGCCGCGAAGGGGGCGCGTTTTTTTGCAGATTGGGGTTGATTGTAAGAGTTCTATGTGTAAAGATTCACCCTCCACACACTAACGGGAGTTAAGAAAATGAAATTGATAACACGAGAAATTGAATTGAAGCTTAAGAAAAACGCAACGCTGGCCGAAGACCAGCGCCGCCCCGTCCTTAAACTGTTTGGGGGCGGCGCTTGTACTTGGTTGATTAGCGAGAAAGAGGGCGATGTACTTTTCGGATTGTGCGACCTCGGGTTAGGCTGCGCCGAGCTCGGTTACGTATCCTTGAGCGAATTGGAGTCGCTTCGTTTTCCGCCGTTCGGTTTAGGCGTGGAGCGTGATTCAACCTTCGAGGCCGACAAGACCTTGAGCGAGTACGCGGCCGAGGCCTCGCGCCTAGGGATGGTGGCAGCGTGAAGGGTTATATTTGTTTCCACCAACCGAGCGGTCGGCGCGTCGAGGTTCGCGCCGATTCTTCGTTCGCCGCGCGCAATGAGGGCGCGGCTCTGATGAAAGTTAAACCGCTCGACGTCTACGCTATTTTGGCAGAAGACGAGAACGGTGCGGCTGTGGTTCATTCAACCGCTAGCCTATAGAACACCGGACTCCACGCCGGTTAATCGTGAGCCGTGGGCTGCGGGTTCTTTCCCGTTACCCGTGGCGCGCGGCACATGGTGCGCGCCCTCGCAAGGGGGCGCGTTTTTTTATGCTTGCATTACACACGAGAATCGCATACTATTTACACGTGGGCGCAATTCAGCGTTCGCAATCGTGGAGATTTAAAGATGAGCATAGACACAGCAATTGAGAACATGATCGCGAGTTACATTGATGAGCAGGATTTTGTCGGCCGCACCGACGCTTCAATGGAGGCCGAGTCATACACCGACCAGTGTATCGGCGACATCCAAGATGAGATTGGCGTGCTTACTGTCAGGTTTGAATCCTTGGAAGAGGACTTGCAATCGTTGCTCGATAAGAAAGCAGCGCCCGCAGCCGAGCCAAACTTACTTCAGGAGCTGGCCGACTCGGTCGAAGTAAAAGAAGAGCCGCGCGCCGTGAACCAGATTGACTGGATCATGACGCCTAGCGATATGATTGCGGGTTACGATTCCAAGGCGATGCTCGAGAGTTATGTTCGGTCGTGCTTACACCACGACCACGGGGCCGAGATGGTTATTGCGATGGTACTGGCGACCGCGCGCAATCTGATTAACCAGAAATTGGAGGCCGAGTCATGAGCCAAGATGTTTATGTAAACACCATCGCCTATATGGAAAAGCCTCAATCTTGGGCAAGCCCTGTCGCAACCTTCTCGAGCGAAGAGCTGTATGCATTGTGCGCGCCGATCATTGAGCAATGGATAGCGGATCAAGATCCAAATTACATACTCTCGGAAAGTTGCGAGATCAACCAAGTTATTTCATTACAGGAGGCCGAGTCATGAGCCAAGTATTAGAAGGCGACGACATCATGCTGTTCTCGCTCATATCCCTCGAGTCCGCTTTGCGGCTCGAGGTTAAAACTGGGATGAAGATGAGCAGCGGCCGCACCGCTTATTCGATCGTGAAGGATCGATACGGATTGAAAGGAAGCAAAAAGCGAGTCCTCGAGCAGTTCAACCAGATAGTCAACGGACTGCGTGAAGAGCGCGGCCTCGAGGCAAAAGACTTGCAATCCACATAGCGATTGCATACAATGTATTCACGGTTGCAATTCAGCGGCCGTGAATCGTGGAGATTACAGCATGATCAAAAACACCGAAGTAAAGTACACTCGTCGTGAGGCTAAACTCATCGCCGAGATTCTTGACGCTGCGCGTTCAGAGTTTTACAAAGAAAAAGACGAGCGCGGCGGCTCGTTCAAGTACTTCACGGATACGGATGTCGAGCGCTTTCGTTCTATTTCTAGCTCGTACTACTCGAGCAAGGTCACCAGTCTGGCGCTGACACTGACCGAAGGCGATGAGGATTAACCATGGCATACTTGACTGACGCAGAATACGATCAAGCGGAAGTCGAATTGCTCGCTTCGGATTATCCGGAGCGAGCATGGTTATCTTCAAGCCGAGATGTCTGGTACAGCAATCCGTATTACACTGGCCCGCCAGTACCACACCCCGAGTGGGCCGGCTACGAAGACTAGTCCGCAGCCGAAACCAAAAAGCCTCGACACTGTCGGGGCTTTTTTTTGCCTGTGCCCCCTGGTCTTTATCCGGATAAGTGGAACGCTCGGTACAGCCCGCAGCCCTAGCAGAAATTTTCGGCCCCGCAAGTCTTGCGCGCGCCCCCCTAGTGAAACGTTCCAGGTTACCTGGAAGGGGGCGCGCGCATGTAGGAATAGAGTCCCGGAATAGAGGCTAGATAGGATGTTGGAAGGGAAGCTTGTTTGTCTGTGAGAGATTGTTGGGGGTAGGATCTGTGGTGCAGGAGCTTGGTCATGTTTGTGAACAAACAATACAGCTACAAAAATATTAATTAAAAAAATTTACAAAAAAAGTACGCATGGTATAATAATATCTCATAAAAAGGAGGCACAACATGAACGAAGATAAACCTTTGTTAGCAGATGGATTCGACGACGCCGTCTTGGGCCTGAGCCGTGGCACGTTAGGCTCGGACGTTGCGGTGTACAGCATAGACAAATGCATTCAAGTCCTGGTCAAACGAGATGGGATGTCGGAGGATGAGGCGATTGAGTTTATGAATTTCAATGTTTTGGATGCTTATATGGGTCCTATGACGCCTATGTTTGTGTACGAGATGGATGCTAATTTAATAAATGAGTATGCTGACACGCTTGGATAATCACGGCCCGCGGGCCACGGGGGTTAGTTAATGTCGCAATTATCGTCGTCTACGGACGAGCAGATTCTGAAGTTAGAGTTACGTTTGGCGCAGTTGGATCGTTTGGACGCGTGCCGGGGTGGTTTTTTAGATTTTGTAAAGGCGGTTTGGCCGGAGTTCATTGCGGGCGAGCATCACAGGATAATTGCGGATAAGTTGGAGCGTGTAGCGAGTGGCGAGCTTAAGCGGTTGATTGTGAACATGCCGCCTCGTCATACGAAGAGTGAGTTTGCGAGTTTCTTGTTTCCGGCGTGGATGGTTGGTAAGAATCCTGCGATGAAGATTATCCAGGCGACGCACACCACGGAGCTTGCGGTAGGCTTTGGTCGTAAGGTGAAGAATTTATTGGAGAGGGAGGATTACCTTGAGATTTTTCCTGAAGCTCAATTGGCGTCTGACTCTAAAGCGAGTGGTCGATGGGATACTGCTCGTGGTGGCATGTATTATGCTGTTGGTGTTGGTAGTAATCTCGCTGGTCGCGGCGCTGATTTATGTATTATTGACGACCCGCACTCTGAGCAGACCGCTATGTCTAACGCTGGATTCGATGATGCGTGGGACTGGTACACGGGCGGACCGAGACAGCGTCTCCAGCCGGGAGGAGCTATAGTTCTGGTTATGACACGGTGGGCGGAGAAGGATTTGACGGGGCAGTTGATACGTCAGATGGCCCGCGACCCTAAAGCGGACCAGTGGGAGGTGGTCGAATTTCCTATGGAGCTTCCTTCTGGCGATCCGGTTTGGCCTGAGTATTGGTCTTTGGCGGATTTAACGTCGGTTAAGGCGTCGATTCCTCCTGGCAAGTGGAATGCTCAGTATCAGCAGCAGCCTACGGGAGACACGAACGCAATTTTGAAGCGGGAGTGGTGGCAGATTTGGGAAAAGGACTCTGTTCCTAAGCTTGAGTACGTTATTCAAAGTTATGACACGGCGTTTAGTAAGAAGGAGACGGCGGATTACAGCGCTATTACGACATGGGGTGTGTTTTATCCGGATGAGGGGACGCAGCCAAACTTGATTTTGTTGGATTCTAAGAAGGGTCGGTGGGATTTTCCGGAGTTAAAACGGGTTGCGTACGAGGAATTCAAGTTTTGGGACCCGGAAACGGTGATAATTGAGGCAAAGGCCACGGGTATGCCTTTGACGCACGAATTGCGCAATATGGGAATCCCTGTGGTAAACTTTACGCCATCTAGGGGTAATGATAAGGTATCCCGTGTAAACAGCATCTCTCCGCTTCTTGAATGCGGAATGGTCTGGGCTCCTGACACTCAGTGGGCTCACGAGCTCATAGAGGAATGTGCTGCGTTTCCGCATGGTGAGCATGACGACTTGGTGGATAGTACCACGCAAGCGTTGATGCGGTACAGACAGGGCAACTTCGTACAGCTCCCCACGGACGATTGGGAGACTGACGACGATTCACGGACCTTCCGTTACTATGGGTAGATAAGATGGGCACGGCCACCGATTTAAAAAAGGATACTATGGTATTGACCTCTCAGGGGTACATGCCATATAGCCAAGCTCAAAGTGCGGGTTTAGCCAACCAAGACGTGCAAGCCGTTATCGATGCAATGGCTTCCGATGCCCGACTTAGCCAATTAGAAGACAACGTCCCTTCCAACGTCGAGTTCACCGTTGACGACTACCTCAAAGGCATCGACGTCTCTGACGGCATTTCCACAGACGAAACAAACTTAGCGTTTGATTTATTAAGCTCTAACGCGGTAACCGTGGCCGACATAGCGGCCAAAACGGGCATTCCTGCCAGCGCCATACAAAGCACCTACGACACGATGGTCGCGGCCAACGCATCTCAAGCAGCGGCAGACCTAGAGGCTGAGATAGCCGCGGCCGACGCAGAAGAAAGACGGGTTACCGGAAGTTTGAACGAGTTCGGTGAAACGTATGCCGAGGAGCAAGCTCGGTTGGCTTTAGAAAGATCTGCGGCGAACGATGCGATAATGCAAGCAAACGCAGCCGATGCGGCGGCTTTGGCGGCAGAAGCGGCTGAGCGTAAAGCCCAAGAGGATGCCGATCGGGCTGCCACACAAAATGCGGCAGACAGTTCGGATGCGGCTGCCACACAAGCCAAAGACGATGATTTTGACACAAAGGTCAATGCCGCAGGGGGCGTGACTCCTGGAACGATAGACAAGGTCATAGACATTGCGCTAGAGGTTTATGGCGATAATTCTCGCGGTGTTGTAAAAGTTATTTCCGAGTCGCTTAAGGGCGGCTTGACCATGAAAGATCTTGAGGAAGCAACAGATCTTTCTGGAGAGGAAATTATGGCTGCCGCAAAAACCGCGGCCAACGACCCAAACAAGTCTTTAACGCCGGGCGAGATATTAAGCGGTGCCGCTAACACTGTTTACGATACTACAAATAAGATTGTTGATATTGTAGAGAAGGGGTTGGAAGTCACGGGCATAGAAAAAGTTATTGATATCATAGGCAATACGGTTTCTAAAGTAGTCGGATTAGACCCGTCCAATACTAAAAAAGTATTGGTGGTTAACCCGGTAACGGGACAGGTCACGGTTCAAGCGTCAAATCAACCTAACGGAGGTATTTTAGGCAGCCTCCCACAAAGCCCGTATGTCCCCATTGGCACTACAAGCGGAGGCACAACGTACGGGGTAGATGCTGAGAATGCCATAATAAATACTGTTTTAGGCAAAATCATAACTAAGGGTGGTCTGGATCAAGGCGACACAACAAGCATAATAGGTGCCGCAGTCGAAGAAACTCTTGGTATTCCTACGGAAGTGACCGTAGGGGTAATAAAGGACGCCGCGGATTTAGCAAAAGGCGCAGCAAAAGTAATAAAAGACAGCGGTGTTCTTGCAGGGAGCGGTAGTCGTCAAGACGATGAAGAAGCGGCAACTACGGGTTTTGAAGTAGTCACCGGCGGAGAAGGAAACGACACGATTACAGGCGGTACTGGTAACGACACGATTACAGGCGGCACTGGAAACGACACCTCCGTTTCTGCGACTGACGGATTGATGGGTCCTTTTCAATTAGACGAGGACGGCAATACTATTGTAGACACGGGCCAATCTAACACTACGATTACAGCAGGCACTGGTAACGACACGATTACAGCAGGCACTGGAAACGACACGATTACCCGTGGAGAAGGTGACGACACGATTACCGCAGGCAGCGGCGCAACGCTTTCACTTAACGAACAGACAGAAGTGGTTTGCGGAAAAAACCAGTACAAAGATTTTGTTACAGGTCAGTGCGTAGACATACCGTGTCCAACGTCTGGCGATGTGCGGAACAAGAACGGCGACTGCTATACACCTGGCCCCACTGGCCGCACAGCGGTTGACGAAGATTTAACGGTTGCGGATGTAACCGCAAACACGCCTTGTGATAACGCGGATGAAATAAGAGACCCCGTAACTTTAGTCTGTGGGAAGCCAACAAGTGGTCAAACTAAGGTCTGTCCTAAGGGAACAAAGCTAGCGGATCAAACTGTAGACATAAACACGGATTGCGGGACAATAGGCGGTCAAACTAAGGTCTGTCCTAAGGGAACAAAGCTAGCGGATCAAACTGTAGACATAAACGCTGACTGCGGAGTGATAGACGACGATAAAACGGTCGTCATAGACGGAGTAACTAACGTGGTTAATTACGTATGTAAAGAAGAAGGCGCTGTATATAACCCGGTTACGGAGAGGTGTGAAAAAACCACTACCACCACTATAGATGACGTAACTAATTTAACGGAAGTGTCCTGTTCAGCCGAAGGCGCTCAATACGACGCGTCAATGAATAACGGCGCGGGCGGTTGTTATATAGACAACAGCCGAGTAATAGACACTGTTACGGATAGAACTCAAGAGGTGTCCTGTTCAGCCGAAGGCGCTCAATACGACGCGACGATGAATAACGGCGAGGGTGGTTGCTATATAGACAACAGCCGAGTAATAACGGAAACCATAGACAGAACAAACATTACAACTGAATACGTTTGTGAAGAAGGCGTTTTAGATACGACAACAAATAAATGTGTTAACACTCTTACCGGAGACGTGATAACCAATACCATTTGTAGGGACGGGTCTGCCCCAGATGCTGACGGAAATTGTTTAGTAACAACTTTCGGAAACGCGCTAACCCAAACCGTGTGTGAAACAGGCACGTGGGATGAAACGCTTCAAAAATGCGTAAACACCGTTAACGGAAATGTGATCACCCAAACCGTGTGTGAGGACGGGTCTGCCCCGGATGCTGACGGAAATTGTTTAGTAACAATTACTGGAGACGTAATAACAAACTTTTCATGTCCGGAAGGAAGTTATGAAATTGAGGGCGTTTGTTACAACGATGTGACCGGAGAGGTTGTCGAAAATACGGTTTGCCCCGCGGGTCAAACGCTAAATACAGCTACAAATTTATGTGAATACACTAAAGTTTTATGTGGGGCAGGCTTTACTTTAAATATATTAACGGGTCAATGTGAACCGGACGAAAGTGAAGAAGTCGAAGGAGCCACACGCCCCATTGTTCCACCGGCTTCGTTAAATCTTGCGGGCCGTGGTGATTTTGTTGGCAGAGACGACGTTTTGGTAGAAAACCTGGGCGACGTTGGCGGAATTTATTCCATACTTCCTGCGCCAGTACGTGAGTCGTTCTTGGCGGACCGTAGACAGCAAGACATTCGCAACGTAGCGGATACGGTAGGTATTCAGCAAGGTGGGGATTAGAGCAAGATCAGGCGGCAGTAGATAGGTTTGCAGGATACGCAAACGCATTTGACGTAGGCCTCCCCGAGCTTTTGGACATTTCTGGCGTGACACCTGGCGACGTGCCTGCGTACGAAGACAAGTTTAACGTCCAGTTCCCTGTTACAGGAATAGCTCCGCCGGTTGCCCCGGCGACCAGCATTTCGGATGTTCGTTACGACCCGACCTCTTACGTACCTACGGCAATGGCTCGTGGTGGCGTGGTCGAGTCGGAGAGCGGGATAGAATCTTTGTTAGATCGTCGTCAGAGTGCGGTTAACCGTATGTTAGCGAAAAGGGCAGGATCTTATTTTGGGCAATAAAAGTTCTCGTGCTGCTCTTTTTAAAAGAGTTTACGCCCCTCCTGGTTTTTCAGAAGGCGGAATTATTACCCGAATTATCAACGAGGGTGCGGAGCGTCTTGGTTTTGACGATGAGCGCCAATTAGACATCACTCGTGAGGCGGTAGAGTTGACTAATCAGATGGTTGACGCCGGTCTGGTTGACCCTCAGTTTAAAGTTAAGCTGCGTTTGCCTACGTCGGGTGAGCCGTCTACTCGTCGTAACACGGGCATCGAAGGTGACGAAGAAGTCTTTAATGCCGTGAACCATGCTCTGTTTTCTTACCATGCAGGCAAGAGCCCTCTGGCACGTGCGGGTTCGCAGGCTAAGGAAATCTACCAGGGCATACGTCTGGCGGCCGCGGGCAAAGACTCGGGTTCCGAGAGCCTTGACTACTTTAACAACATGTTTGGTTTTGATTTAGCTAGGCAAGGTTTGAGCCCGGACGAAGCTAAGAGCGCGATTATCGATAACATAGCCAATATTGATAACAAGGGTGCGCTGTCTCGGTTGCAGGCGGGCGAGCCTTTGATTGCGGGTAAAGACCTAAGCCGCACTGCGGAAGACCTTCGCGGCGGCGGTCCTGACGTAACTGCCTTTGACGTACTTGCGGGGGTGCAAGGTTTTCAGGACGGCGGTGCGGCGTTAGATCCGTCTGACCCGCTTTACATCCAAGAGGACTATCGTCCCGAAGTTATGTCGGACATGGTTCGCAGGGAAGTAAAATTTGACGCCTCTAAGTACCCTGTGGAAGAAGAAAACTCTTTAGACAACGTAATGCAACGTATTAAAGACATGGGCCAAGGCTTTGCGGACATCCCTGAGTTTGTCGGAAACTATCTGGTGCGTCCGGATGAGCGTGGGATGCCGTCTTTTGTTTCACCCTATGAAGTCGGTCAAGATATGATGGATATCGGCACAGGTATGGCCACAGGTATCCAAGAAGACCCTACAGGTTTTATGCTTGATATGGTTCCAGGCGTTTCAAACGTTCGATCTTTTATGGATTCAAACGCTTTGTATGAGCAAGCCACCAAATTAGATAAATCCGGAGATCAAATAGGTGCG
>FUIF01016421.1_pt1 | contig 12765 bp, 21 predicted proteins | sample 1003461 | NCBI WGS metagenome assembly FUIF01 (sample SAMEA80401918, study PRJEB19352) | marine metagenome | reverse complement strand
TCCGATCTGACCCTGGCCCTGCAACACCATGTGCGCAAAGCGGCCCATGTCGATTGTTGTCGAAAGCGTGTAGAAGCCTGGCGGGATTTCGACGTAAGCCCCGATCCCACCCGCGCCAATGGCCTTGTTGATCTTCTCCCCGATGTCGTTGCCGTTGAACCATAGACAGCTAATCTTATCTACGCGATGGCTTTGGTAGTCCGCAGTCATCTGCGTTTCGAGGTAGGCAGGTTGGCCTGTGTCCGTGTGCCGGATTAGAACGCCGTCGAGGTCACAATCGAAAATCTCTTGCCCGATCGGAGCAATGACGGATCCGTTGATAGTGAGCACGTTGCCCGATTCGACCGTTATCTTTCCTTTGTCGCCGAATTCTAGCGCAATGTTTTGCGGAATCGCCGCGTTTTCGGCCAAGAAGCAATTGCCCGATATCTGGATTCGGTCGAGTCCGCTTGCGGCCGCAGCCAATAGCGCCGGCGTATCGTCCGTCACTCCGTCTAGCGCCGCGCCCCATTTGGCTAGATCGTTTGCCGGCCCGATTAGCTTCCAGCGACCAGTTCCGGCTGTGCCGTTAAATGCTCCGTTAGCATCCAACGACATTGATCCGCCTACGCCCGGCAAAATGGATCCGCCGTTCGGCGTGTCGGCCGCAACTGCATCATAAAAGTAGCTTGCCGCGCCGGTTCCTTCGGTCGAGTATCCGCGCGTGGTCGCTATCTGACTCGCGTCCGGCGCTGCCTTCGCAATCACAGCGGTTGTTTGCGCGTCGACCGTTTGCACGCTGCCGATCTGCGTGTAAGCCGACCCATTGAATCGATAGATAGCGCCGGCTGACGAAATGTGCAGACCTGGCGTTGTCCGGCTCGCTGGAAAACCTGGGTCGGATGTACCTGCCTGCTGATAACTGACGGTGTTGACCGTTGCGTGGCTGCCATCGCTTTGGATCTCGTACGTTAGCCCGTCCGGCGTGTACAAATAGCGGTCGCCTTCAAGCACGTCCGGATCGGAAACAGCTGGATGTGTTGCCCGTGCTGGGTGATTCGTTCCACGTCCAAGCCGTTGCATGAGGTCTCGGAAGTCCTGCTCGCTTGGCTTTTCCCCGGTTTTGAATTCGGGGTACAGGTCTGACAGCGTAACCAGATCACCGACCGTTGCCGCTCTCAGCACAAGCGGCTCGTCGGCTACTTCGAATTCCCCAACCTGGCCGAAGCAACCGGCCGTGAATCCTAGCAGCAGAACCGCTGCCCATGCCTTTAATCGCATCTTGAAACCCCTTTACAAAGGTTGCGCGTAAGCTGCCAGCGCGTTGGCAATGCAGCCGACTTTGCCCGCGTTTATCGCGTGCCGCTGGTATGTTCCCGTGTATTCTTTCGTCGTGCTGACGGGCGCTGGGTCGGTGTTTGCTAAATGGTGCAAATCAATCAGCGCGTTGCGAGCCGGTAGATACCGGAATCCGGTCTGGATGTAGTAGCTCTGGCTGTTCATGCCTTCATTGGAATTGTTCGGCGTGAGATATCCAGCACCATAGCGGAAGCGTCCATTGTCGCCGTCGATGTAGTTGGCCACCTGGATCGTGCCAGCGGTTTCGCCGGCGTGCGTGCCGTCTCCGGTTACGTAGTCGTCACCAAGAACGATGATGTCGGCCCACTGGCGTTCGATTGCTTCAAAAATGTTGTTGAGTTCGGGCAGTTCGAGATATTGCCCGAGCCATGCCAAGTAGCCGTATCGCCGCAGCGCGTGTTGCGTAGTTGGCACCTTGCGTTCCCCTGGGAAGCCCCAACCGTGCGAAGCCGAGATGTTATCATTGCCGAGATATCCGCCGACGTCTTCGAATGCATCCCAAATGCCACGGCCGTTCGCATCGATCGAAACGGCCTGCGCCCACCATGCCCGCCACTGAGACGGCGCTACGTGCTCCGTACCATTGACCGTGATCCAATCGTCGTCGATCGATTTCTGTGCAATAAGCGCCCAGTACGCTGGCTCGGAGTATGACAACACATCGCGAATTGCTAAATCAAGCGTAACTGAGCACATGGCCACGCCTAGATCGCTCGACCAGTAGCCCCAAGCAAACGGCACCGTAGCTTGGTGTAGCGTGTGCGTGTGTGCCTTGTACGCGACCACGGAAAGCTTAGCGTTGGAGCCGTTGCCGCCCAACGTCCGGCATAATTCCATCACGTTGCGAGTCATCCAATCGAATCTAGCCTGTGCCCACGTTCGATCAGATGCTGGCAGCGACGCACACTGGCCCTTCTGCGCCAGAATGTCGTAGAGAAACAAGTAAGTTCCCATCATCAGCTGGTCTAGCGCCTTTGTGTTGGGGTTTACTTCGCCCCACCCGCTATACGTGCCGGATGCGCCCCAATTGCTCGATGGTCCGTTTACGTCCGTCACCAAATTGACCGTTGCCGATGCTTCGTAGTTGGTGGCAAACGTCTTAAACCAGTCTAGGTAATCCGTGTCACCGGTCGCCTGAAACATGTTGCGCAAGTAGATCGGAACCGATGCGTTGTCGTAAACGCTGTCTTGATTGTTCAACCAGCTTGTCGGCGTCGCAATCAGCGTTGCAAACATCGGCGTCTGCTCGGCTTTCAATTCGGCCAGCGTAAATCGATCAGTGATTGTGATGGTCAGCGTGTTGTTGACGGAGCCCGTGCCGTTGGTTGCCGAGTATGTCACGGTTACAGTGTCCGACGTTTCCCACGAACTTTCGTAGCAAAGTGTGCTGCCGTTTTTCACTGATGCACGACCGGCGCCGGTATGGCTGACGAGTCCGAAGCTAGTTGCGTTAGTGGTGTACTGCGTTAGGTCGAATTCGGAAGCCTGCAGCATGCGTTTCGTGTCCGTAATTGCCTGCGCGGTCGGCAATGGCGCTTGGACAGCTGGCAGCGTTTGGCCCCATGCGTCGAAATCGGCCGCCATCGACAGAAACAGCACCTGCGCGTCGTCCGGGTTCGGCCGCTGGCTTCCGGTCGTGCCATATGCCGTGATTTCGTCTAGTAAATTCGCAAGCGTTGCCGTTGCCGCGCCTCGGCTTTGTAGGTCAGAAGCCACCGTGTTGGCTACGTAGGTATAGGCTTCGCGTTGATTTGCAACCCCAATTCCGGCGGAAAAATTATCTGCTAATTTTCCGTCAAGGTAGTTGGAAATGACCAAACGTGTCGCCGATGGCAGCTGCACAGAATCTAGATCGGCGAGCTGTAGCATTGCGTCGCGAACGTTTTTTTCCGTGGTATCGCGGCCCTGCTGATCGCGAATGTTAACCAGAAGCCACGCGTCAACGTCTGCTTTAGAAGCCATTTCCGCACCTTTTTGCCGTGAAAAATGGTCGGCGCCACCGTCGCAGCGCCGACCGGTCCCTCGATAACGCGAAACGCCATCTGCAAAAAACGTTAAGCGCCCGCAGTAAATGCGTCAAGAGTGAGAAGCGCCGGCCGGGAGTAGGCCAGCCGGCGCGCCGGGCGGGTCGAGAATACCCGGCATGGGTATAAAAATGCCATTTTCCGCGGCGCCCATTTTTATACCCAGTCAACACGCGGCGCCCTGGCGCGAAGCAGTCGCAAGCAATATGCGCCACTTCCTAAATCACGTCAAGCGCAGCGCCGGCGCCCGTGTTTTGCGTGATAAAGATTCCTGCATAGCTCGTTACGTCGACTTGATCGTCGGTCTCGTCTGGATCGCCTGTCCAAGTGAATAGCTCATCTTCGTAATCCTGCAACCAGTGCGGTCCTTCATCTGGTAGCAGCAATTCGCCGCTTGCCATCATGTTCGAAGCGCTGAAGCTGCGGCTAACTTTGTCCGTCTCGGCTTTCATCGCAACCATCGGCAGGTTGGCCCGCTGGCAAGACTGGTAAAGGTGAATTGATTGCGTTGTGTGCTCCATGCAAACCGATCGCACGCGGCCCTGGCCCATTTGCCGCTCGTGGACGATGGCCGGTACGATGTCCGGCATTTCTTCCTGGAATCGTCGCACGTGGACGAGCAGCAATTCGTTATTCGGCGTGACGATCCACCGCGCTATCACTGTCCACGATCGTTTGTTTTTCAGCATTGTTGCGCCCGGCGTGTTCTTCGTGCTCGATGCTGGATCAATCGTGATGATCTGGTAACAGTTATTGAGGTCGTAATAGTTTCCGTTGTCGAGCCAAACCGCGTGTTGCCCCTGGTACCGCCACCGCTTGACCCACTTCTTTCGAAATCGTCCGTCCTGCGTGACTCCCCAGTCACCGGACAACAATTGCTCCCTCGTCGTGTTGTCCGTCATTTGCGACAGCTGACGAAGGTACTGTTTAAGATTTAAGAACGGGTTGTCATGCGCGAACGCTGGGATATGCGGGCGCGGTGGAATCCAGATGCCGTTCGAATCGTAATAGCCCTTCGTGAATCTCCCCGCGAATAACTGGCGACCAGTTGGCCCGAGCAAACCCGGCACGCGGTCAATCTTGTACCGCCGCTTGACGTAGAGATGTGCCTTGTTTCCCGGATTGGACGCCGTGCGAATTCGCAGCGGAAACAGCTTAGTGTGCCGGTATCGTTGACACGCCAGACAACTCGGCTCGAATTCGTCGCCATGCTCTTGGCAACCTGGCTTTCTCAGTCGCGAATTTATTACATATTCGAATTGGTACGGCTCAATTTGCGTGAGCTCGTCGACGCCGACGAACGAATATTCCGCACCTTGCGCCTTCGTCTCATCGCCTTTGCGGCCAAGCCCCAAGAACGACAGCGTAGCGCCGCTAGGGAAATGCCACATTCCATCGCCCCAGCGAACGGCCGGAGCAAATGGCGCTAGCCACGTGCGAGCGCGAAAAAGAATGGATCCTTGCCGCTTCGAATCTTCGAGCGAAACGCCGAATAATGACCGCGTGGTAGTCCGGAACGTCGACGTATTTCAGGGCTTCCATAAGAAGCCAATCAGACTTGCCGCCGCCAGCCGCGCCACCATAAAAAACCTCGGTGCAACGGTCGAGCATTAACGCGGCACGCTGCTTTTTCGTCGGTTTATTCGGGCAATACCGCGTCATTCGCGGCTTTATTAGCCCGCGCAGCTTCCCCGATTTCTCGATGGCTTCGGCAAGTGGAGTAGTCGATCGCATGCGGTTAGCCTACCGCATTGCGTGCAAATCGTCCTATTGGTCCGGCAGTCTGAGCGAGTCGCCCCAGTCAAATCGCGTTCGTTCCTGCATTCCGTGAATCGCGTAGATTGCTCGTTTTTTGGCATCTGCTGCCATCCACCGCGCTTGCTGAGCGAATTCCGGGTTTGGCCCTTGCAGCCGATCCTCAATCCAATCGGAATCGGCAAACAAAACGCCACACGGCAAAAATGCGTGATCGAACATCTGGAAAATGAGAACATCGGTGGGCGAAATGCCGAACGGCTTAACGGGCAGCAGCAAACGAGTATCGCGCAGAAAGATAGCCGACTTTTCCAGCCGATGAATGCCGGTTCCGCCAACGTGGATCGGAACAACGGACGCTCGTTGCAGCATTTCCTGCGTGATCACATCGCCACCCATGTGATCACGTCGACCGTGAATAACGCCAGCTCAAACATCACAAGTAGGCACATAATGCCCAACAGTTTATCTTCGTTCATTTTTTGCCCATCTCCAAACATGGAACGCCACAAACCCCACCAAGAACAAACGAAAGAACGCCATGGCCTCGGTTGAGTCCGCAATATAGTCCGAGAAGTCCGGTGGCCGCGTCTTCCATATTGTTGCCGGTCCGGCATAGCCTTGCCGACGTCCTTGCCGCCGCCATGATCCTGATGCACAAATGCTGGACAACGTCGGCGCACTCGATGCAGAACTCGCGGTCGGTCATTTCGTTTAGAGATTTACTCATTCGATTGTCCTAGCTCTTGTAGTGCCCACGTGGCTGTCTCGGCTAACTCCGGTCCCGCCGTAACGTTAACCCGAAACCGCACGCCCCAAGTCTTTTCCATACGTTCCATTAAAGAAAACGATGGATATTTATTCCCGTTTACGATGTTAGACAAATGCACCTCCGATATCCCTAGCTGCTCGGCAGCTGCCCGCCCAGAACGGCAGCATGCCCTGCTAGCCAAGCGAATGGCATCGCCCACTTGATTCGATAATGGCTTGCTCATCACATCCCCATCGCGTTTCGCATTTTCTCTTGTGCGTCATCGTGGCCCGCCGCGTAAGCCTTGTTCGCCAGCTCGCAAAGCAGCGTCGAAGGCTTGATTGATTCGCGATCGAACGCGAACCGCTTCAACTCCGGGTGAATCCACTGCTGCGACTTCTCGCTAAACCGCATCCCAAGCGCGGTCAGTATTTGTTCTTCGTCTTCAGTCATTTGATACCGTCCCTAATCTGCTTGGCCGTGCGAATGCTGTCGGCCAATAGTTGCACTAGTTCCTCCGCGTCTTCCAGGTCGAGCCGCACTAACGCGTTACACTTCCTGGCAACCGCTGCGGCCCGACTCAGTTTGCCCATCAGCCACTCAGCTCGATCGAGCTCGCCAACGTTCGGCCCATCAATGCGAGCCGTTGCCGTTCCCGTTGCTGCCATTTCTCCGCCGACTAAGTCCGGCAAAGATGTCGATTTTCCCATCGTTAGCATTTTCGGCCGCCTGTTGTTCTGCTTCACTTGGTTCACCTCCAGTCAAAATCAATCCCAGCAGCCCTAATTGCTGCAACTCTTCCGCCGTTTCCTGCATTTCTTCGATTGTCAGCGATTCGCGGAACGCCTCTGCCCCGAGCGTAATATCGGCTTCGCCGTCTTCGTCCGCTTCCGGCGTTTGCGCTTTCGAATGCCGCGAGACGGCCAAATTGAGCCGACTCTCCTGCACGTCGTATTGATCGGCGCGTAGGTTGTCGCGCATCAATTCGGCGTAAAACTTGACATACACAAGCCAGTCTTTACCGGCGTTTGCGGCCTTTGCTGCTTCTGCAAACTCAAGCGCCTCGCGTGGCACTTGCTCGGCCGCTGTTTCTGATGGCACCCAACGCCGATAACGCGAGCGTAGATTATTGACCATGGCCACATCGCGTTTGCTCTCGATGATCGGCCTATTGTCGTCACGTGGCGCAGACTCGCACCCGGCTTCGGCTTCCCTTGCAGCAGCCCAGTTTTTCCGGGCACGTCGCCGCCGGTGCCGTCGCCGAGCGCGTCGCGATAGCTTGCCGGGTTCGTTGCAACTATCCCCCGAGCCGCTAGTGATCACATCCGGATTGTTTTGGCTGGCCTTCATTTTGTCAAATCCACTTTGCCAACCCGCGTTGAACCCTGCGGTATTTCGCCGAGACACTGCAAAACGGTATTGGCTGCGCCGGCCATTTCTATTTCTAGATCCCCAAAAAAGGAATGGCGTTTAATGGCATCCAAATGCACCTCAACTACCCGCACAAAGCTCACGCGAAGCCGCCCGGAGAAGAATGTCTAATTCTTCGTATGGCTCCGGCGTTTCGCGGCTTTCCAGCATTCCCCTTGTGACTTCTGCCAGCGCCATAACTGCCGCCGCTTGATCCCCGAGATGCTTGCCGATAAACGGCATCCCGTCTACAGAATTTGCGCACCGCTCCATGTCGTCCGCAATCTCATTGCAAATGCGAATCGCGTTTAATTTGTCCATGATAGCCTCCTAGTTCTTGAGATAATCAATTGCCGGCGCGTCCTTCTGATCCGACCACAAATGAATATGCCCGGCTTCGGGATGCTCTTCCCGGATCTTGGCTTCGGCTTCAGCTTCCGAATCGGCCTCGACAACCATGCTCATGTCGTGCCATTGAAATCGAATTTCTGCGTTGAATTTCATCTCTTTACCTTGTTTCAAAAAACCGGCCCGGTTGCCCGAGCCGGCGCGGGACGTGGAACAAGCCTAACCGGCTGGAGAAGAAGAAACCGGTCGACTTTCCCGCTTGAATTGTTTCCGTTCATCTCTCGGTAGATACGCTTCGAGATGAATTTTTTGATTCAATACATACTCAGCTTCTGCCAGCGAAAACGATTTGGCCCGCCGAAGACCGGGCGAACCTTTCTCTGACGTCCGCTCACTTTCGCCGAGGGCGTTAATCACTCTACGCCCGTGCTCGCCTCGAAGCTTAGCGACCTTGATAATTTGGTCGCGAAAGCGCACGTCAAACGTCCAATATGGACGCGGTGCCCAATTATCCGCGGTGCGATGCTCGATTGTTACGTTCATAATCATCTCCAGAGAATGAGGGCGTTCCACTGCCCGTGGTCTTAAATTTCGCGAAGGCGAGCTGCAAGGGTTGCCCAGCCCATTCGCTGTCCTTTAGGGTTGCCGCTTGGCCATAGCTGGCCCATTAATGCATGGTCCTGCAGCGAAGGAGTCGGCCCGTAGCATCGGCTCAGGCTCAGCACCGTTATCTCTTCGTCGGTCAACCCACGCCCGAGATCTTCTTTCATGGCGCCCATCGTTGCGGACCAATGATTCGACTCTCCGCCATCATCGCCCCAATACGATTCCGACACGTTCGCTTCTTCCAACGCGTCGCAACAATCAGCAAGTTGGCAGTAACTGGCGTAATTCGATTTACTCATAATAATTCCCCAATTTAAAGGCGTTACACGGCCCGCTGAAGTTTAGCGAACTCGATCGCGCAATACACGCTCGGCTTGATCCAGGATGCTACGGACATCCGCGCGACGATTGCCGCGCTCGCAGTACACGTAGCGGACTCGCTTTTCAATGCTTCTCCACTGGTCCGAAACCAGCCCAACGAACGTGTGCAACGGATACAGACCGACCGACTTGCGGCCATTCTGCTTGGCCGTGCGGGCCATGCTAAACTGGCCATCTAGCTCGCTCAGCTCCGCTCGGATCTCGGCTATTTTCGCAACCTCGCCAGCGAAGTCACGAAAGCCCTGCTCCACCGAAGCAGCAACACGTTCCGACCAAGGGGTATCGTGGATCTCGTAAAGTTCGCCTTTAATGTTTTCAATTGTCGCCATAATAATTCTCCAAGAATAGGGCGTTCCACGGCCCACATAGATCTCAAAACGAAGTTCCTGCTTGTTGGTTGAATTTTGTACAAACCAATTCATCCCCTCAAATGCCTCTTGGTCGGTGTATCCGTCCTCTTTAAGGCTATCCCTAGTGTTTTGCATAAATGCTACAAATGCTTCTTCGAGGGTCTCGAATTCATCGGTTAGTTCAATGGCCTGCGAAACATTCGAATCTACATGTTGCTCAATCGTTTGCGTTACGATTTGATTCGACATTTGAACCTCTCCAATTTCAGAAAGTTGATTGGCGTTCCACTGCCAACACCCAAAATATAACATCGGTTGTCGCTGTGGCAACCTTAATCTCAAAGAATCAGAAAGTTTTTTTGCGGTTGCTCGATCTGCACCGCCCGCTATGATTCGGGCATGAAGAAATCACGCAAAAAAACCACTATCGGCGTAACTCGTCAGCGATTGGCGGGCAAATTATTTTCCCAAAATGTTCTCCGTTATTTGGACCAAAACGACCAATCACAATTGGACCTGGCGAACGCGCTTAAGGTAAACAAGTCCACCGTATATCGCTGGATTGCAGACCAGCGCGTGCCCGCTGGCGAGTACCTAGGCCCGATCGCTCACGCCCTCGGCGTACGCATCTCCTCACTATTCACGCCGTAGCATATTCTCCACGACACGCCGAAGCGTCCGCGTCTGCACGGTGTCAATCGTTGTATTCACGTTCCCTTTTGTTGCGGCCTCGACTGCCGCGACCGCTCGGTCGTGATCGCCAGCCAGATAGTGCAGCACGCGATTTAGCTCCATGCGCTTTTGCTTGGCCGTGTGCAGGGCTTCCCATGCTTCCGTTAGCGGGCTAGTGCGTTGGTCAATTTCCTTGAGATGCGAATAAATCACGCTGTTTTGCGGATTCGGTGGCGGCGGCTTTGGCTTTCGCTTGCTGCCGTCCAATTTCCGCTTCGGCTTCGGCTTGCTTTTCTTCTTGCTCATCACGGAATTTCCTCACGTTGTCTAGGTCTGCTGCGAGTCTATCGAGCCGATCGAACACCCCCGGAACGCCGAGCTGCCGAAGCAGCTTAACCGCTTCGCCAATGGTTCCGCCATTGTAATTGTCAATTTTGATTCCGCTAACTTTCTCGAATGCCGCGACATTGTTTTGCAGCCGCGCCAGTTCTCGCGACTCTCGGCGCTCTTCGTGCTGCCGGTGGTTGTCCCGATGCGCCTTGGCGGCCTTGGCTCCGTTTTCGTATGCTTGCCGCTCCACCTTTTCTAGAAGGTGCGTTGATGGGGCTTGATTCACCGCAGTTCGCATGATGGACGCGAAAAACCTCCAATCCATTTGTTCCGGCATCCGTAACGATGCAGGCTTCGCCACCTTTAGCGTTTTGTCGGTGGCCTGCATTAACCCCCATTGTGTGGGCAGTTCCTCCAACGGAATCATACCCTTTGGCGCCGCGATCCAAAAATAATGGCAACGCTTGGCGAATTCTTCGGCTTTCGAAATGTCGTTCATTTCCTTCAACCAGTCAGCTCGGCTCACCTTGATCTCATGCCCGTGAAGCTTGTGGCCACCATTCGAAGCCCAACAATGCATTGCCAGTAAATCACAGCGCCGCCGAGCACCGCCGGTCGTGTTGCCGACTTCCCAAGCAAGCGCCCACTCCTGGCGGTTGCAGTACCGCTGCCGCAATAGTGATTCAACGTCCGCCGTTGATAGATCCCATTTAGATTTCTTGCCCATCGTTCGCCGCCTCCATGCGTTCTAGTTGAATTACCACCCGTTGCCGCCCCCTGAATTGCCGATACTTCCACGCGATGCGCGGATCCGAATCATCCGCCCAACGTCGATGTTGATTGCCCTGCGTCGTCGGCAAAAGAATGTTTGCTACCTCGTCGCGTAAATGCTTGAACGCGGTCTGCAAGTTGTCGCCGTCCATTGCTTGGTAAGACCACAGGTCAAACGTAACGACAACGGGCAACCCGAAATCTCGAATTGCCCGCTGGTAAGTGAACCGCAATTCGGCTCGCTGTGCCTTCTCGCGCTTGCTTCGCTTTCTCCAGTGCTCAGACCGATTTGAACGCGAATAGATGCGCATGCCGTCGAGTGTTATCCGTCGCTGGACTGTTCGGGCGCTGCCTCCTTTTTTTTTGCGCCTTCGCTGGCGTCTTCCACGTCTGACTTGCTAACGCACTTCAGCGTTCGGTCAACGCCCATTGACTTGCTAACGCACTTCAGCGTTCGGTCAACGCCCATGCGTTCCATGATCGAATCGAGCACCTTCCCAACCGCCTGCGCTTTTATGTCATGGCGCCCTAGCTGGTAAAGTATATCGCCCGCCGCTTCAAGCTTGTTGAGCTCTGCCTGGGAAAGCACCGCCGTAACTTCGCCTTCTGATTTTATCGTTTTCAATTTCCAACTCCTTCACTTTCGGTTTCGAATAGTTGGCCCTCCGCGCCGGATGGCCGTGATTCGTCGTCTGCTTCGAATTGCTCCCGAGCAACTAGGCAGATTTCCATGATCGCGCTTTGGTCGTCTGGGTGTCGCTGTAACCAAACTTCGGCCAATTCGTCGACCGCTCCCGCTGTCTTACATTTCGCCGTTTCGTCTATCAGCTTTCGAGCCTCGAACGGCTCGGTTGCAATCGGTTCTTGCGGCTTCTTGGGGTTTTGCGCCTGCGGTTCTGGTTCGCTCGGCGCTTCTTCCTCTGGTAGCTCTGGCTCTAGATTGAGTTGCCGCTGCCTGCGCTGCTTCCGCCCATTCGCGACCGGAAGCGCCCGAGCACTGGAACCAACTACGCGGCCCGGATCATTGCCCATGGCTTGGTCGTCGGTTTCCGCCAATCGTTGCAGCAGCACTGCATTTATTCCTGTGTCGATTGTGACCACCCGCCGCGCGTATCCGTTTCGAATGACGGATTTCAAGCACTGCTCATGAGTCCACTTTCCCCAGAACGCATCGGACTCCGCACACCCTCGCGCCTTTTCAATAGTTTTCTTGGTCACGAAATGGTATTTAATCGGCCTGCCATCATTGAACAGAATTCGAAGGTATCCGCCTTTCACGTTCGATAAGTCGCGTTTTGCCCGTCTCTCTTCAAACGGGTCGAAGTCATGTTCAAAACTGCCGTCCGTGAATCGCTTGTAGCATTCGCCCTCGAATACTAGCTCAGCTGCCACGTCAACCACATTCGGGTATCGCTCCATGATGGCCTTGTAACCCTGCCACTGCGGCATCACGGACATTTTGAACCGGCCCGTTTTCCTTCCGTTCGCGTCTTTGATCTCGCGTGGAATCAACGCCACATGCCCAAGCGATGGCATCAGCTGCAGCGCTGCGCACAGATGCGCGGCCTTGAATTTGCTTTCGTCGGTGCATTTCTCTAGCTTCCAGTCCGCCATACACGCGATCGCAAACTGGGAAATAAACTCTTCGGATTCCATCCAGCCGCACAAGGCACCCTGCAAGCGGTCTTGGAACTGTGGATTGTTGAGCCACTTGTCAAACTTGCTGGTTCGCTGTTTTGCTACTTCATTCGCCATCGGTCATTACCTCAAATTTAGGATTCATGTTTCGCGGCATTGGAATTTTCGTGACTGGGAAGTCCAGTTCATCGTCCGCGCTGAAATCTCGCATTTGCCGCAGCGTGTTTTCTAACTCCGCGTCGGCCCACTCCATCCAGTCCGTAACATCATACGGCCGGAATCGATAGCTACCCCTGCTTTCGATCGCGCCGACTCGCACGCCCCAGTCGACGCCCGGATAGGCTGCACGCATGCCACGAAGATAGAACGCCAGCCGAATTGCGTAAAATCG
>FUIF01010222.1_pt1 | contig 12769 bp, 26 predicted proteins | sample 1003461 | NCBI WGS metagenome assembly FUIF01 (sample SAMEA80401918, study PRJEB19352) | marine metagenome | reverse complement strand
AAGCGATACACTTATATTAAAAAGAAACGGATTTAGTTATGAAATTAATCAGGAAGGGTAGCACCGGAGAAAAGGTGCGACAGATTCAAAGGCATCTTGATCTTACTGTAGATGGTGTTTTTGGAGATAAGACAGAGAGGGCTGTTATAAAGTTCCAGTACAGGAACGCACTGGCTACTGATGGTATAGTAGGTCCAAAGACATGGGCAGTTCTATTTGGTTTAACAACAGATGTTCAAGAGTCACTGGGTGTTACTCATGGCATTGACATAAACAACCATATGCTACCCAGGGGTGAGTACCTACCAGGTCCTACAAAGAAGGAGTGGCTGTTTATTCACCATACCGCCGGATGGCACAACCCATATCGAACTGTTGATCATTGGAGTGGGGATAACCGTGGTCGAATAGCAACTGAGTTTGTTATTGGAGGACCATCAATATACAACGATGACTTTCAATATGATGGCGATATCGTGAGATGCCTGCCTGACGGCGCCTACGCCTGGCACCTTGGTCGAAACGGATCGCATGAGATGCACGCAAACAGCGTAGGTATTGAGGTATGCAACTTTGGCTATCTAAAGGATGGCAGGACATACGCCGGTAGTACCGTGCACGAGGATCAAATAGTGGAGCTTGATGAAGCGTTCAAAGGATATAAAACCTGGCACAAGTATTCAGATGCTCAGATAGAGTCACTGCGTAAGCTGATCCTGTTTATTGCTGATCGCGATAATCTTGATGTTCGCAAAGGATTACCGGAGCTTATTAAACAATACGGTGCTCGTGCGTTTGAATGGAACGAGGATGCCTACTACGGAAGAATAAAAGGTCTATGGTCACATTCAAATACCAACAAGGGTAAGAGCGATATGTTCCCTCAGGAGAACCTTATGGATATGCTAACGGAGCTCTAATGTATAGGATATTAAAAGAAGTGCAGGTTGGCGCGGAGATAGTGCAAGTGTATATGCTTGATGGGTTAGGCGAGCTACTGATCATCAAAGATCTTGGTGATGCCGTTGATATGGTCAACCTCCTGAACGTAAACTCTGATAACAATACAAACTATAAGCTGGTCAAGCCTTATTAGAAGTTGTGCTTGTAATTCTTGCGCTCAGCCTCCAGCTTGTAGAAAAGAAAAGCCTGAAAGCCATTTACATGCGAGTCGGTAGGGAAGAAATACTTCCATCCCTTTGACATGCCATTAGGTATGTAGTAGCAGAATGCCACACCAATCTTACCGGTGCTCTTTTTGAAGTTTATTACAGCCGTGTGGTCTGAGGTTGGGATCACCTCCTCAACACTGAAGCTTTCGTTGTTTACGTTGCCCTCTCGGTCGGTCCTGGAGAATCGCTTGGCGATCGTCTCGGCGAACTCGTTTAGCTCTCTTGCAATTTGCTTATTCATGTTTTGATTTTGTACCCCCGCCAGGACTCGAACCTGGAACTTAAGATTAGAAGTCTAATGTTATATCCGGTTTAACTACAGGGGCATTATATTAATCCTCTTTGTCGTGCGTGTTCCTCCCTGTGGCAATTAGAGCACAGAAGGATACACTTGTCCAGCTCTTTTTTTGTCTTGTCTGAAAATTTTGTGGTTCGCATGCGAGATATGGTAACATCCTTTTGATTTGGGTCAAGGTGATGAAACTCTAACGCCCCATCGTAGGATTTGTAACCGCACTTGAAACACTGTCCTCCCTTATATTCTATACATTGTTTTTAAATTTTCTTTGCCTCTCTGTTGTATTGGCTGTGTTACATTTTTTGCAATAGGATTCCGGATACCCTCTGTTTTTCTGATGTAAAACTGGTCAAATGGCTTGACCTCTTTACAGTGACCACAGGCCTTATACCCCTCTATATGTCCTCCGTTAGACATTCTACCAGGTCATTTAGAATGGCTATCAGCTCCTTTGCTTTGGCCTTTACGTCACCATGATCCCTGTCCATGAGTGACTCGTATAGTTCGGTGCCGAGGTCGTGAATCTGTCCAGTCACATAGTTAATGTGCTCGATGTTTTGGTGATCGTCTGGACAAATTGGCGGCATATCTATGAATCCATTGCTCTTAAAAATGTCGTACCCATCACCGAGTCCACTTGCTTAATCGCCCTGTAGATTGACCTGGACTTTTTCTTTACCTCACCGAGCTCCGTCTTGGTGGAGTCGATGCCCAGGTTAGTATACAATTCACAGTCTATCCTTAATAACTCATCAATCTTTTGCCTGTCGCTCCAGGTTTTGAACTCCAGTATCTTATTTATGTCGTTTACTGTATAAGCCATTTAACATGTGGTTTAGTTTTCGTCCAACCTCCGCTATCCCATCATCATCAAGCACTCCGCTATGTATGCGCAATACGTCCAGCACTGGGAAGTACTTTTCGTATCGTTGCTTTTCGATCATTAGTTCGTTTACTTGTAATGTAAGTTTTTATTTTGCTTTTCCAAATCTATGGCATCATCCAACAAACGCATTCTTGATACATACTGAAACGGATGCTCGTTGTTTCTCTCGTAATAGTTAGCCTTTACCATGTCGTAATCAGACTGAAGCTCCCTATCGTGAGAGACAAGATCCTCGAATACTCTGTAGGCACTAATGATCGTGGCGTGGTTCTTATCTACACTTCGTGCGATCGATGTCCAGGAGTAGTTCATGTCTCTCAACAGCGCGTAGTAAATCATACGCCCATTTATAAGCTCTCTTTTACGGCTCTTGTCCAGGATGTTTACGCCTAAAACTTTAGATATAGATTCGCAAACAGCTTTACGTGTCTCCGCCTGTACTTCTCTCTTCCCCATTTTTTATAATTAAATTTAAGTTGTATAAATCAAGGTATTCGTCCATTGATATTTCTTTTACATCACTTAGGGTAGGACGATAACCTTCTTCTCTAACGATTTCAATGGCAAATGTAAGAGGGTTTTCTTTATCATCAGGTATAATACCTCCTAAAATTGTAGAGGTTAAATCATTTATAGGAAAGTCCGTAACATTCTCATCAATAAAGTGAGCTATCTTGGATGCTGTCCTTACATCAAACTGGTGCAGCGCCTCAACGAACTCCTCATCAACGAAATAACCCTCTGTATACCTCTGTTTTAAATCCATACCCTTTTAACTCTGACATTCTATATTCTTGTAATTTACTTACTCTCCCATTCTTAGTTTTTATCTCAGAGAACAACACCTCCGCCCCTGGAGGGATAGCAATAAGATCCGGTATGCCGTTCTTGTTGGTCTTTATTAGCTTGATGACGTAGTAGCCCTCAGCTTCCAGCTCCTTTATCCTCTTGGCTTGTATCTGTTGCTCTGACATTTCGATAGTCCATTATAAAACCTATCGCAACAATCACATTCATTCCAATAGATGAAATCAATTCAATTAGACTGTGAAAGTTATGTATGGATAGATGTATGTGACCAACGATCCAGAAAGGTATAGCCAGGTTCTGGCTAATCCAGATTAAAGTAAACCTTATAAAACTCCACACTTATAAATATAAAGATTAGTTTTTGGAATTTCTTGATTAGCTTGATGACGTAGTAGCCCTCAGCTTCCAGCTCCTTTATCCTCTTGGCTTGTATCTGTTGCTCTTGAACACTATAATCCACAGTAACCTGAGTCACACTCTCCAAAACTATCATCAAACAGTTTTATCTGTGGTTTCCACTTTATAATTTCATCGTAGGTGATGCCTGATCTAAAAGTTCCTTTTGCATTGCGTTCCATCTTTGCAAAGTACTCCATCTTATTAGGATTGCGTGTGTGCATATGCTTTAACAACAATGGCCCACGCCAAAAACAACCAACGCAGTTGTTCATATAAGCAAACCTTACTGGCTTATCATGCCAGTAGGATTCAATTTGATCTTTGTATATGTTGTCATTAATTAATGGATACTCAGGAGCACAATATTCAATTGTCTTCCATTTATTATTACCGTTCTTGTGTTTGCCAACCACAATCTTAACCTCTGTCTGACCATTACTATTAAGTTTATTATTCATAGTTGCAGCCCTGCTGTGCTCATTAGCTCTAAAGCCAAACCTCATAGTAACGTCATCTTGTATTGCCTTGTGCCTCCACATTGCAATAGGTATTGTTTTTAACTCAGTGGTGCAATACCTTGCCATCTTATTAGGCAAATACTGACCCTTGTTGTTTATGACTTGTTCAAAAGGCTTGCCACTTACCCAAGTAATAGGTCGACCTATAAACTGCTCAAGGTCAAGCATTGTATAGATAATAGTATCGTCCTCTGCTGTGCCTATGAAAGGCGCCTGCAATCTGTCCTCTACCTCCTTGCGTATCTTCTCGTCCTTAAACCGACAAGATTCGTCCTCAATACGCACAAGACTAAATACATCGTAGTCAGCAGGATAATTTGCTGCGATATAACTTGACGTTTTGCCTCCTGATAAACTGTTTATTGTTTTCATAAAAAATCATTTTTAAAATGAGATAATGTGTAATCTTTTTTCTTCACAACGGCCTTGTAGATTTCACGCTCTATGCCCCCTTTACTGAACACCCAGTACACCTCGTTCTTGAGCCGGTCCTTGGTTGTCATGCGATCCCTGGACTGCCAGTATGATGTAGCACTGAAGTCAATGTTGTAGTACACCAATGCATCAGCCTTCCTCAAACTAATACCTTCACGCCCACTCAAGATCTGCAATGCAATGTTCTTGTTGGTCTCATTGAACTCGTCAATCTCAGTGCATAGCTTATCGCCAAACACCTCCTTAAGGGCATTCAACTCCTCCTTAAACTTGTAGAAGATACCGATTTTTTTCTTGGCAAAATGCTTCTTGATAAACTCAGCTTTGCTTTTGTCCAGCACCATTGAGTTGCCACTCTCAAACTTGATCGTGCCACTGCATAGCTGGTGTACCTTGGTCATTAGCTTGACCGCCGTATCAGCCAGTATCACCTCCTCCTTGCCCTGTATAACCAAGTCTTTCTTCAAAACCCTGATCATCTTCCTCGTCCTATCCTCCATCTCCACCTGAAGTATATGCTCATTGGTGTCTACCACAAAACCGGCGTCCTTCTGTGAGAAGCTGATGGTAAACGGCTTCATCTTCTCCAGGATTCTTAGATTGCCCTTTGAATAATCGTTGATGTACATTCCGTTTACCTTCTTCTTTACTACGCTCACATAGAAGTCCGAGAACCGATAGAAGTTGCGAAACTCCCTGAACGGATTCTTAGGTATAAAGTACACCTGGTGATACATCTGTGAGTATGCTTCCGGTGTTGGCGTGCCACTAAGTAGAATGATATATGGATTGTTGTGGAACACCAGCTCCTTTACCTTCTTGGCTCTGCCGTTTGGCTTAGGGAATGCACCCATGCCATGCGCCTCATCGCATATAATCATATCCCACCCCTTGCGTGGCACTTTGTGAATCGACTCATAGTTGATCACCGTGCACTCATACGATGGGTTAAGCAGATCGTAGTCACCCTGAATACTGGATATGGCTTTCTTCTTGGTAAGAAACAGCACGTTCTTCACGCCCAGCTCCTGGCATATACCCATGCTGGTCAACGTCTTACCAGTCCTAACCTCCATAGCTAAGTACAAGAATCGATGCTTCTTGATTATCTCCAGGCCTCGCCCAATGATATCCAGCTGATAGTCTCTGAACTTTATCATAGCGACATCTCCCCTTGCTTCTCGTAATAGTGCTTGTTGACAAACTCAACCCACTTACCAATGTTGTCACGGCCTTGCAATGGATCACACTCATAGGCGAACTGGCCATATGAAATAACCCACCGATTAAAGCGTTGCCTACTAATGGTCATCTTGGCCTTTGGTGCATAGTCAGGATACTCGTTTATAAAGTCGCTGTATAGCTCGTTAACGTGAATCTTGAGTCCCTGTCTCAGCTTCTCATTTTTCTGTGAACCAATAATACCACACCACTCAGCAAACTCATGCGAAGTCTCAGCAGAGAACTTGCGTATCTTGAGGTTCACGAAGTCGCTTTTCAGCAATCCCTTCTCCAAGTATAACTGCAGGCAGGTAATCATGTAGTTGTCGAACTGACACCACTCATTATCATCCCATTCACCAAACATCAGCTTACCAAACTCCACTAACGGCGTGTACTCTTTGGTGTAATGCTGTGCGAGCTCCAACTCCCACTTACGTCTCTCGAATGAAGAACCCTTACCCTTGATGGCGTAGTTAGTGGTGATAGCCACCTTTGGCGATCTACTGAAAGGAATCTTGATAGCATCCTTGTTCTTCTTCTCCAGGGTTAACCCCTCGGTAACAACCGAGAACAATCGCTCAAAGTCGAAGTGCTTCTTCACGTCATCAAAGCATAGGATCTGTGTATCTGCTGACACCAGCTGGTAGGCAAAAGACTTCTCGAAGTTAAATGACTTGCCGTCAATGACCACCAGCTTCTTCATCTGTGCAATACCATTCATAAACAACCCTTTGCCGGTACCACCCTCAGGGTTATCGCTGATCACCTCATCATTCAATATCGTAGCTGGGCAGTACGATAGGTTCTTCCAGCCATGTAGTAGAAACCCAATGGTTGACTCCATTGATCGGACACGCTTCTCAGTTCCTCCAGCGATGTTAGATACGAACGTCTTGAAGTCGCAGTCCGTAATCTCACAGATGTCAAACACCCTGTCAATGACATGATCCTTCCAAACGTAACCGCCCAGGTCAAGGTAGTCGATAGGCTCTATGTTATCGCGAGTAATCTTGACTGCGCAGTTAGTGTAGTATAGGTACGCCTCATCCTTGTTATCCTCAATGAAGAACACATCGATAGATGATAGTAGCGTAAGGAACTCCTCACGAAAATACTTAACGCTCTCAGCAAAGTAGTTGTACACCGATATGTCATCAAGATCAATGAGGTAGTCAAGCACGAAGTCCTTGATCTCCTTCTCTGATGTATGGTCAATCAGGTTGTTAGTTACCTTAACAAACACATAGTTCTTGCTACCCTCAGGGTTAAACTTGTAGAACCCATTGTCCTCCAGGAACCTCTTGAATGATATATGCATGATCTTGATCACACCCTTGTCGCTCTTTGTCCAGAACTTCTGCTCGTCTTGCTCCTCCTCCAATCGCCTGATAACGCTGTCCAGGATATTATCCTCAACCTCAGTCTGATCCTCCAGGTGATCCTTTATCTCGCTCTTGCTGATACCCTTGCGTAGCTTCTGCTTAACGTCCTTCACGATCTCCTCGTCCTCATAGTACTTAGTGCCAAAGTTCTGCACCTGAGCATACGCCGAGTGAATCGTCCGCTTTATCTCCTCCTGCGTGAAATCCTCAGAGTCGAAGTTAGACATTACATACTCAGCCAATGTCTTGTTCACACCGAAATCATTAAACGCCGATGCCAATACGTAGACATTGTTATTGCGCTCACCACTCTTGAGCCCATACTTGCGCTCCCACCACTTAAGTAGTATCTCCACGATCTTGTTCTCGTCTGTAATTGGTATCGTCTGCACATCTTTGTGCTTGGTGTTGACCTGGTACTTCTCCTCCGTTATCTGATTAAACACCGATGACTGCTCGTTAATGTAAATGAGTGGGTCGTAACTCTCGTAACAAACCCTACTTACATTCTTACAGGTCTCATCAAAGTATGGCGAACCGAAGTGCTGTTGCAATGAATTAAAGAAACTCTTATGCGTCTCCTCCTCCGCTGGTATCTTGACAAGAACCTTCAGGCCTAACCCACTTGGTGATATAAATGCTGAATATACATACCGATCCTTTGTGAGCTTCTCCTTCTCCTCCAGCATGAGCTTGTCGTTCTCATACCCATCGAAGTCCAGGCATATCAAACCACTATGCTGAGCCAGTGAGCTATCGTTTCGCTTGGTGAACTTACCACTAAAGCATATCGCTGGTAGCTTCTGCTTTAGATCATTTCGTTTTGATTTTTCTTTTTCTAAACGTATAGACTTGACCAGCTCCTTGGATGATCCGTCCTTAATACGATCAAGGATTATAGCAACATCCCGGTAGAATGGTTGCTCTGTATCCTTAATATCTTTGAATATTGTTATTTCCATGTTAAAAATGTGTTGATTTAATTTTAGCTAAACCCTTACTATATATAGCTTTTACTTCTTTTAGTGTTAAAGTGTTAAAAAATAAATAAAAATAAAGAGAGAGAGTAGTAGTGGTACCCATCAAAAATATTATTGCCGTAATACAGCATCCATTTCAACACTTCAACACCGATTAGAGAAAAAGAAAGGGGACAATGAGTCCCCTAACTCTTCTCTGATTACCATCTTAGAATGGTAGAGACTCCTCAGCTTTTGCTTCGGTCTTAGCCTCAGGCTTCCAGGTATCGACAGCCACGTAATGTGTCTTGCCATACTCGTCAGCACCATTCTTCTTAGCAGATACATTTAACTTGATGTACTTCTTACCCTGGTATTCGAACATATGCTCTTGAGGTAAGTCAGTTAAACATAGACTACAAGAAATCAGATCGCCATCAAACTTAGCGACTCCACTACCTACATAAATTTTATCTTCCATGAGATTCAATTTAATTATGTCCCAGCTTAAAAAAATGCTACCCTTGACCGGCTGGAACTTTCAGTCAAGGTTCGCAAGTTATAACGTCTCCTTGATTATAAAATCATGGATATCATCCTTCGCTCCCTTTACAAAGAAGCGATTGAATACATCAACGGCCTTCTCTACTTTGGCCTTGCCATTCATCAAGAAGTTAGGCGAAGGATAAAAGATGCCCAGCTCCAGGGTTGTCTTATCAACCACGTAGAACACCAACGGCTTGCCAAAGAAACACTCGTATAGATAGGCCTGGCTATCGTAGTTGTACTTCTTAGCACTATACTTAAAGTCCTTTATGTTGGACGTTGTTTTTAGATCAATAAGCATATCTGATCCTACAATATCAGCTTTACCTTTCCATTGTACACCCATGACCTCCGCTACCGCTGGAACCTCGAACTCATTCTCCTCAGCGTAGATCGCTTCGTAGAACTCCAGGTTACCTTTCATCTCGCCGATCGCCTTGCTCATGTCAGCCTTCTCCTTACTGAGCATCATGATCTTGCGGTCATGCTCCATCAGCGCGTCCTTGTAGGCTTTGGTGTTCCTGGTCGAAGCGTGAACAGCTTTGTATTCCTCACTCTCAATCTTATGTGGCTCCAACATTGCAGTATGAAAGTACCGCCCCAGCAACATAGCCTTGCTCATTTCCTTTGGCTTACGAAAGCTCTTAGGGTCATTAAGCAACGTTATAATGTCTGAATTGGATAGGTACTGCTTACCGAAATCACCATAGTAATGGTTATCGTCTTTTAGCTTCTGTAAAACACTATCCATGACTAAACGTGCTTAGACAGCTCCTTCTTTACTACCGCCTTGATGCTGTACTTCTGCTCCAGTTGCTTAACTATCTAGGTAACCCAAGCTCCTTGTTCTGGGCAATGTATCCCAGCACCTTGTCCCAGTTACCATCCCCAACGTTCAGAGTGATCTTCTTCGGCGTTGGTGTTTTCTTCTGAGGTGCAGACGCAGTTGGTCGAACAGACTCCACGACATCCTCACCGATCCATAGGCTCAACCCAAGTCCATGCATAGCAATTGCCTTTGCAGTTGATCGCTGGATAGTGGTATTGACATCCATAGAGGTAATCTTATCTATTGGTATAGAGTTGTTTCTGAAGTCCATGACTGGTAGGTAGTCAATATGCTCAATGCCATTGACAATGATCCCCACCTTTACATAGGCTGTCTTGCCATCCGTAAAAAGTTTAACCCAGTAGCATCATCTTCATATACCTTACGCTGGGTATCAGGATATTTCTCCTTACACATACTCCAGGCGTTAGCCCATGATAGGTAGTTAAACTGACCTTTCTTTTCAACCTTCTCCTTTACAGAGATTTTCGATAGTTCTTTAAACGTGTTCTTTTCCATTTAGTTTAGATTTAATTTTAGTAAAACGTTTTAATATATTCTCTCGTCTTGATTTGAGGTGTCGAATGTGTTTATCATTCTTCCGAGAGTTTACCTCCTCTCTTATTGATTGTTCTATGAGATCAAGCTTGGCCTTGCAGTTTTCGATTGTTAATAGGTAACAACCATCTTTCCAGCCATTCTCCAGCATTACCCTATACTGGTCATCAGTAAATTCTTTGTAGTACTCCGATCCCATGTCAAGTATTTGTATGCAATCACCCATCTGCTGAATCTTGCATCCGTTCTTTATTATTGCAGTCCCACCTTTCATGTTCATGCACACCGATCCATTGTCGCTTAGCGCTTGGCTAAAGACTTCATGCAAGTTATACATTATATGTTAGACTCCGCTTTCTTTAGAATCTCATGGTAATCAGAGTCATTATCAATGAGCTCCTTAGCTTTCTTGTAGCCATGAATAATAGTGCTATGGCTTACTGGATGACCATGATCCTCCATGAACCTTTGAATGTAGCTGATCCTAATAGGTCGCTCCATGCATAGGTAGTATAGTATTTGGCGCGCATCTACGTTCTCGCGCTTTTTAGTTTTCTCAAACATCTCCTCCATCGTCAAATGGAATTGCTCAGCAACCGATTTTGCGTAAGCAACAAATATTTCCTTTTTCATTTATTCCATGTTTTATTGTTCACAATATATGTAATTATTGATTAATTCGCAAGCATTAAAGGTGTACATTGTACACCTCAATGAAATCAACAACCGCGTCATAGGCCCCATCAAGATCAAGATCTCTATGACATTCATTAACTAAAGCCTTTAGCATATGGGCGTTAGCATTCCTATGCTGGAAGTTGAGCTCAGTTTCCCTAACTCTTTTTATTACTGGTATTAACCAGTCCCACTTGTAGTGGTATTTAGTATTGGTATCTACTATCCTTTCGATACCCATAAATCGTTCAATTAAAGTGTTGTTATTCATTTTTTGCAAAATTTAAATCCAATAGATATCATTTGAATGTTACTGAGAACATCACGAAGGTTACCTTCCAGCTCCTCCCTATCATCTTCATGTATATAGTCAACAACATCAAACGCATTCAATATATGTATCTCCGCCAGTCGTAGTTGGCGCAGAGCTTCTCTTTGTTTGTCCATTTTATTATTGTTCTGCTTCATATCGTAACCAATCCTGATCAGGATTAGCATCAAACCATTCCTTCATGTTCATGCCCAGTCTATAGTCAGAGAACTCCCTAAGATCATCTTTACTTACGCCATACTCCTTTAGGGTATCATCATCATATCCCATCTCCTTATCAAACATTTTATTTACTCGATCCAGGCTTCCACTCTGCTCTATTGACTCCAGCTCCTCCACAATGTGGTCATAAAACTTTCTGTTCACAAAGTATGGAACCATCGCTTCCTCCTCTTGCGCTCCGAACCTTTCCCCAGCGTTACTGGGTTGAACGGCAAACATAAATTTACCTTGTATATCTCCGTAATAATATCTTCCCATGTTTTCTATTTTTTTAGTTATTAAAATCTATATCGGCAACCTTGACGTACCAATACCCATCAATCAATTCCTTTTCAGCAGAGTAGAACCACTTGCGCTTTTGTTTTCGTGGCATATGCCCTACCTCTATTGCGATCCTTAATCCCAACCTTAGCGCTTCATCAATCTCCTCATGAGATTCTAAAAGAGATTCGCTATCGTCATCATAGATTGCGTACAATTCATGAGCATACCATAATGCTTCACGTGCTTTTTCTCCATACTTCATCTGATCGGTTACGTCTTTGTAGATGAAATTGTCTTTTGTTACTATTGCTTTTCCCATGTTTATTTAATTTAATCTTCCATTGTATTGCCTACATGATAAAATATCCCAAAGATTATAATCGTGCAGATTACCGTTATAATTATATCGTGTACTATCATGACTACTGGCTTATTTCTTTTTCAAGAAAGTGTATATAATCCCACATAGCATTTATGTATTGTATGTCATCTGGTTTCAGTTCCTCCAAACGAAAACTCCAGTACTCCATAGCATCTTTCAATTCTTTAATTACTTTTCTTTTTTCATGATTCCTTATTTAATTATCCCAGTTTTCTGTGCATTTAATGTAACGAATACTGTCATCGCCTACCGCATAACCTATAGTGCGGAGATTATCTTTCTTATCATTAAGCATACGCTTTAATTCTTTCCAAGCCTTTGTTGCACCTGGACGTTTGCAAAACCTTGTTAGGAAATGATATCTTTTGCCGTCATACGTTTCGTAATAAAATAGTGTTTTGTATCCCATTATTCCTTATTGTGTTGTTTAATAAATTCTACTACTGCTTTATATACTTTATCCATGTTGCATTCCTCCAATGCCCAATGTATTTTATCCCAAGCATCATCTGTATTGTATTTACATCTGCTTTCAAGTCTACATTCTTCCACTACAGGCATCAACCAATCCCAAGACTTATCGTACTTGCCATTGCATCTCCCTGATAACCCCATAAATTCTGCGATTAGTTTATTGTCCCTCATGATTCCTTATTGTACTCTTTAATAAATTCTACGACTGCATCGTAGATTTCCTCTTGATAACTATATAGGCTTACATCCCATAACTCTGATGGAACACCCTCGTTAACTTGTTCTATCTTCTGTACTACTGGAATCAACCAGTCCCAAGATATGTGATAGTTTAAGATGGCCAGGGTTTCCAATCTGCCGTTAGGCAATTCTTTATACCAATATGAGGTATTGGGGTATTCTGGA
>FUIF01006204.1_pt1 | contig 12772 bp, 18 predicted proteins | sample 1003461 | NCBI WGS metagenome assembly FUIF01 (sample SAMEA80401918, study PRJEB19352) | marine metagenome | reverse complement strand
ATTTCTGTAGATAATAAATCAAGATACTCTTTCAATGCTGGAGGCACGTCTTGAATAGACATATTTAATTTAGGCATTTGTTTAAATCGAGTTCCAGACATTACTCTACTCCCATTTCGTTTTTAAGCTCTAATTCTGTAAGACTACACTGCATGTATTCACAAGCGTCTTTGCCTTCAGGTATAGCCTCTCCGCACTTAGGACATTTCTTTTCTTCGCTCATGTGTTTCTCAGTCCATCTGGTTGCATGTTAAATCTATGGTCGCCCATACGCCAAAAAGAACTGGTCGCATTGCTTGATATCACCATCGACACTTGTCGTCCACGTGCACGTATGGTCTGGTGTGTTGTGCCTGTGGCTGATGTAATTGTTTCTTCTGTTCGTTGTGTGCCGTTTGGATGATCTCTAAATTTTAACGTCACTGTGACGTTGCCCACCTGATCGTTGAAGTCAGGTATAAAATCACTGATATACATCATTTGTTCGCCGTCCGGCGGCAAGTCAATGTCGCCTGATGTTAGTGTGCACTCCATAGCCGAACCATCGTCATCTGTGCCTGATTCGTGTTTAAATATTACAGAGCTGGATGCTGCAAGAGAACTTGCAAGCGGGTTGTCATAGATACCGACCGGCGCCCAAGCTCCTCTAGCCAACGTGCCTACAGACCATGTATTTTCTAAATAATTAAATATTACATAGTTTGTAATATCATCTGATGCATCGTTAGATCCTGTTGGATAGAACCACCAAACCTCGTTAAATTTAACATTGAGCGCTGCAAAACATTTTAGTTTTTGTTGTTTAGTGAGATTATCAAATACATGTCGTTCTACGGTGCATGGTATGCTTTGCACTTGCCCACGATAAGCATAGAAGCCATCATCACCCATCCAATACGCAACACCGTTGTGTTCAACGACAGCGTTTGGTCCAACAAGTCCTGTGTTTTCAGATAGTGTTTGAAAAGCATACACATCTGGTTGTCCAACAAATGTCATAGAAAAAACAGTTGTATCAGAAAACAATAAAATATTACCTTTGGTTCTAACCGCACCAAGAAGCAGGTTGCCACCTTGTAATTCTACAGCACCTGCAAAGTTGTCAAGGGTTGCTGTAAAATCATTATCTGTTTCTAAATCCGAAAAAGCCACACGCATCGGAGCATCATTGGTACCATCGTGTGCGCCAAATAAAATAACTTGTCTTGATTGTTGGTTGACAATCACACCGTTGGCCGATGACGGTATACTGCTGCCCGATGCAGCTGTTACGGCAGCTGCGTTCGTAGTCGCATCGCCCTGGTATGCGCTTAGATCTAATTTATATAGTTTGCCGCCTATCTTATTAACACACAACAAATCTTCACCGAACGTGTCCATCGTCCAAATGCCAGCAAACGTAAACACACCAGAACTGACCGTTGTGTGTTGTGCGCCAGCTGAATAACTTGATCCAGGTGTAATGTCTATATAACTGCCTGCACCATCATCGTATAAATACAAATGACTGTGCGTGCCTATGCCAATGTATCGTTTGTTATTGGCTACTTGACCACGAAATGGAAGCAATGTTCTAACAACACCACTTGCAATTGTATCCGTATCGAGCTTTGCCCAACCACCTAGTTTTTCTGCACGACCTTTTAAAAAACGTATTTTGTTAGCATCAACATACTTGCCTTCTTGTGAGTAGACTGTGTCATCCTTGAAGATACCAGGCTGTATTTGCATCTTTGATAAAGGCATTTAACTAATCCTTATCAAAGCTGTTGTTGCAGATGCCGATGGTAAAGATACGGTTAGCGTGCCTCCAGATACGGACTTGGTGCTACCAAAGTCCAACACAGCGATGGCACGATTGCTCGCTGATGAATTGTAGATAAGTGCCCCAGCAGCGTCAGATATGGTTGCGCTTGAAAAAGACACATCATCAAAGTCTACAAAAGCCACTGTGCCAGATAATGACACGGCAACGTTTGATATGGTTGCACCACCTGATGTGTAGTTGGTGCCGCTTGACTCGTTGGTTGTAGAAAAAGCAGTGGTCGTTGGCCCTAGTGTGGCGCTCGATGTATATAGAGCAAGTTTAAGCGTATGCCCATCAAGATCATGTAGACCTTGAAGAAGCTCTTGTTTGAATGAATTGCATACTGCTTGTGTTATTGCCATATAATCTCCTATGCGGCACTGATCTCAGACCATGATTCGGTGTTCGCTGAAGCCGATATATCAGCCCAAAACTCACGACCAACATCTGACTGCCGCCAAATGATACTACACCAAAAGCCACTGCACCAAAAGCAGAAGTTTCGATCTCCGTTGGTATATCTGTGCCAATTGCCTCTAATACAAATACTGGTGACCAATTTTCTGTTGCCATTAGTTAACCTGCTCTTCTTTTTCCTCTTCTTTTTTCAACTCTGCCAGCTCTATTTGTGCTGTAATCAAATCAGCCTGTAACTTGGTGTTTAAATCCAAAGCATCGTTTCTTTGTTTCGTCAACAACGCAATCACGTTGTTGACGTATTTAGATTGTTTGTCGTCCATATTTCTTCCTTTCATGGTTTATTAGCTAAGACTTGCGTCGTCTCTAGCTTTTCTGTTTTTATAGTCAGAACGAGCCGTGACCAGCGCTACAAAGTCAGCTTGATTAGATGGAATAGGATCTGTAAATGAATCATCATTCATCAACTTATCAGTCCACTCACGTTGCATACGTTTCCAACAGTTGTTGATTTTACCATCAACTGCTTTCTGTATCCAATCATCTAGACCAGCATTATCTGTATCGTTATATAAATCATTAGACAGAATCTTTTGTTGTAAATCTGTTAATGTTATTTCTTTTTTGTGATCAGCCATGTTTTACCTCCTTTATGGTTAATTGTTTCGTTAACATACTAAATATCCTGAAAAAGAACTTTCCGTATTTATATCAACTTGAGCAGTACCACCGTTTTGATAAAAGTGAACATCGGCAGTATCGTTTGCATCCATGTCTGCAAGAACATGTATATTAAACATCCAATAGTCAGCATCTTCATCTAAAGCTCCAGTATCAATTATACTTTGATATGTTTTATTGGATGATTCTATTTGAAGTGCTGTATAAACAACTTGGTCTGTTTGTGCTACTCTTAGTTGAAGATTTAGTTGATATTTACCAGTCACAGGTGCGGTAAAAGTATTGGATGCAAAATTGGATCCAATGTCAAATCTTTCTGTTCCAAAAACTACTTGAGCGCCACTTGAAACATTATCTTGGTTTGATGCTGGAACTGCCTGAAAAGCTGGTTGTCTTGCCATAGTCACTTCGCCATCGTCAGTAATATATATAGATCCGCTTGCATTTGTTTTTATATTTATTGCGTTAGCCCCATGGTCATAAGTTATTTGACCAATATCATTGTCACCACTATCACCAAAATTAATACGAGAATGATTACTTGTTCCACCAAGTATGGTCATTCCACTATCTCCTGAATCCTCTATAACTAAATTATCGGCAGAGGTAGAAACATCTCCTGAGCTGTCAGCAGTTTTAATATGTATTCCTGTTCCAAGGTCACCAGCTAACAAAGAAGCGTTGTTAAAAATATCTATGGCATCTGCGAGTTTTGCTTTTGTTATATTAGCGTCAACAATTTTGTCTGTAGTAACCGAGCCATCAGTCGGTGTCACCGTTCCGCCATTATCTGAACCTAGTAGTATGGCAAAGAAACTTAATCCTGATGCAGGTGCTGTTGTGAATGTTAATACGCTACCTGATACTGTAAAGTCTGTGCCCGGCTTTTGTATCACACCACCAAGAGATAATAGTATTTGATTAACATCACCAACGCTGACATTGGTCGAGTTAACCTGCATGGTGTGCGTGGTATCAGAACCGTCGAACCCTGATGAGATGTCATCGAGTTGTCTAAACGCTCCTGTTCGTATGTCTCTTCCTATATAACTCATGCTAATAAACACCCTGTAAATGTATTTGGATAAGTTCCTACTATGTCAGTTTGTGCAGTGCCGGTATTTATTTGAAGTTGTATTAAGCAAGTATCATTAGCATCCATATCAACTATTTGAGCCATGTGCATAGAAAAATAACCACCACTAGAAGCAAACGTTTTATCAGGTGCCATATACCTTGGTAGTAATCTATGTTTGAAGTATTCATTCTCATTCTCATGTAATCGTTTGCATTATCTATATTGGATAATTCAACATTAGCACAAATTAAATATCTACCTTGTACAGGGGCGGTAAAAGTGTAGTTAGAGGTATTAAAATCTCCATTATTATCAAATCTTTCTGTTTTGTATTCTAAAGTGGTGCTTGCTGCTGAAAAATTACTTTGCGCTGTGGTATCTAAATGAGCATGAAAACATGGTTGTAGTGGCATAGTTACCGCGCCAATCGGATCAAATCTTGCGTGTGTTGTAGTTCCTAACGCAGTTCCTAGTCCCAATGTTAGTGAGTCTGTAGAGTCGTCTATGCCGATGTGAAAATCTTGAGCGTTGCCGTCAAATACAATCTTAGTGTCTTCTGCTGCAGCTGTTCCAACAGTTGTGTTTTTATCTTATTAATTGAACTCTTGTTGTGCTCATCTTATGCGTCCTCCAATGCTTTTACTTTTGTTTCTAGTGTTTCTATTTTAGCCATAGCCTCTTGTAATGCCTTAATGGCTTTCATATATAATACAGAATAAGAAACTCCTTTAATTTTTTGTTTAACCTCTTTAACATCACCTATTTTTTTACCCTCGGGTATAGTGTCACCGTCTTCATAAAGTGTTCCAAATGATGAATCAGAAAGAATATCAGCAGAAGTTGGGTCAGACTCTTTAACTAATTTATCCATACCAGCATCTTCTAACTCCTGTGCAATAACACCTATTTGCTCCCAAGCTTTGTCACCATACTGCCTTACATCATCTTTCTTTTTGTAGTTTCTAACTTTAACAGCTTTAATATCATCCCATTGAGAATTAGAGTCTCTTATGTCTTGTTTAATTCTTTCATCAGATATTGAGCCATAGCTGTTGTCGTGATTTTTTACATCACCATCAGAAAGAATAAACAGTCTATTTGCCACAGTATCAGCAACATAAAAAAAGTGGTTGTCATTGTCGTCAGGTGCATAAGAAAAATTAATTAATTGTCCGTATATACCTCCACTGGTTTTTGTGTTATTAACTCTAAGAGTTAGGTCTGCAGCGTTGTCACTTACCGTAAGTTTATTTCCAGGGCTACTAGTGCCTATGCCCACATGGTCATTACTTCCTTGTACAAAAAGTGCGTGAGCATCACCATCAGACTCTACTCGGAAGTCTATGTCTTTGGAGTCATCATTAAAAACTGTTTCACTAGATAAGAAAGATAATACATTCTGGTCTCCACCACCAACCATACGACTAATTCTCATTTGACCATCTTCTGACCCATCAGAAACATCAACTGCTAAAGTTTTAATTCTTGCAAAATTGTTGCTTCTCCAGCGTCATTGTCTCCTGTAAAATGTATTCTACCCAAACTATCACTGTCAGCAGGACTAGCAGAATCTCTTACCATATTTATAACAGGTCCTGAACTGGCATCAGCGTCTGTTGATTTTACTGTTATTGTGTCTGAGTTATCATCAACAGTCACGGTGAGACCATCATTAATTGTAGCAGTGGTTGCAGTAAGTGACATGATATCTGTCCCGCCTGCTTTAAAATCTATCTGGTCATCGGTGTCCGCGCTTATTGTTGTATCGGCATCTGCATCGAGAATCAGTTTGTCTGATGCGCCGTTGAGATCTAACTCAGAAGCACCACCAATGGGCAGTGGACCGCCCATGTGTATTGCATAGATTACATCACCATCAGCTACAGCTGTGCCAACAATCGTTAGCGTTGTGCCTGACACAGTGAAGTTTGTTGTAGGTTTTTGTATAACGTTGTTGATGACAACGATTAGTGTGTCCTCGGAGAATGGCTCTTTGCTAAGTGTAAAAGTCGTAGCGCTACCGTCGCCAGTAAAACTGTCGGTAACAAAACCTTGAAAAGTATCAGCTGGTAATCCTTGTCCGATGTAGCTCATTAGACACTCTGACCAAGATTTTTAGTATCAATAAGATGTTTTTTATAAGCAGCTTTTACTTCATCAGTCCATGATGCATTACATATTGCTTGCACTTCAGCTGTTTCACCTGAAATGTCAGTGTCAATCCAATTATCACTACCGTCAATTCTACCAGAATCAAAAGCTCTTCGTCTAAAATTATTAGAAATAATTTTATCATCTTCTTTAATTACAGTCCTATATCTTAATTGAATAGTGCGGTGTTTTCCCACACATTCAATTTTGTCTAATGTTTCTTCTTTTGTTATTGCCATATTTTTCTCCTTTAAGCTGATGTTGTATAATTAAAAGCAAGCATAAAGACACAAGACGAGTCAACATCATCGCCAACATCATCAGAAACATTAGTCCCTGAGTTTCTCCAAAGTCTCGCCACTGAGCCGTCTCCACCAACTGTAACTATCCAGTTTCCATTTTCCGTTGAAGCGTTATTACTACCGATTGTAAAACAAAGAGCGTTACACGCATAGTCTGCTCTGTCATTTAAATCTGCTATTGCAAAAGGTAAACTCATTCTTGCTGTTCCACTCGCACTGCTTTCTGAATTTATTTGTATGTAACCTTGAACATAAACATTATCTCCAATTTTTTTGTAATATGCTTCATTATAACTTGTGTGTAGTCCTACACTACCAGACCCCATAGTAAATGAAACGGTGTAATAACCTACCTCATAATCATCCAAAGTATTACCATCACTCTGCATATTAGCGGTAGCAGGAAACTTTAACCCTTTATCTATATTAAGACCATTACTAGGAACTTGTGCTGCCATCTTACGTAATCTCCATTATTGATAACGCAACATCGAGAGATGACGCCGTGTCTGAAGTCACTCGTAATATGTCAGTCGTTTGTAAAACTAACTTGCCTCCTCCAAGAGTTTCTAGTGAACCTCCTGCAGGTATCGGTGCATTTGTTACTAGCTCAACGTTGCCGTTTGTTTCTGTATCTGATGTGTCTGATTCTACGTGAACTGTTGCGTTGACCGTTGACCCTGTTACGTTGCCTACAATCAATCCTAGAACAACCGTAGTCGTAGAACTTGGCACAGTGTAAACAGTCGTGATCGACGTCCCGACAGCCGCTTTTGTTTTTACCTTAAATGTATTAGCCATTTATCTCTCCTTATCCTAGTGCAATAGCCAACGCTGTCACGTCATCGGCTGACGCAAACTGCTCACTGAGCACGCTGACGTCCATTCTTTTAATGGTTCCGCCATCACTTATTAATAACTCATCTGTCGTCGCAAGTCCAGATGTTAGAGCCGTTTGCCCTGAAATTACGTTGTCATTTATGTGTTCACTTTCAACCGCATCATCTGCAATTTTAGCCTCTGTTATGGCATCGGCTGCGATCATAGCTGTTTCTACAGCTGTATTGGCAATGGTTACTGCACCGTTTGCTGCGATCGAAACATCGCCAGACACAGCGACAGGGTTGAAGTTTGTGCCATCAGCGACCATAATATGGCCTGATGTATTTGTGCCCATAGTAATGTCGTCACCCGATACAGTCAGATCTCCAGATATTTCTACATTACCGTTGATATCTATTGTAGTAGCGTTGATTTCTATTTCTGTGTCAGAGACCAGATCCAGAACACCGTCAGCTGATTGATGTATGTATGTGCCAGAATCACCAAATTGTAGCTGTCTCGAACTGTTCAATAACAGTGCTGTATCTGCAACGTGAGTTAGTGACACATCGCTGTCTGCACCAAAGTTAAGAACGGCAGCATCAGATTCTAAAGTTAAATCATCTCCTACAGTAACGTCTCCGGCTGCTGCAATATCACCGAAAGCAACATTACCTGCACTACCACTAAATACTTCAGAAGAGTTACTGGCATCTGCAATAAATGTGAATTTGCTTGTGCTATCATCAAAACCAAAGAAACCAATCTTAGCTGCTGAACCATTGTGATATCTAAATTCGATACCTCTGTCTTTGTTGTCATCAGATCCAGGAGCTGAATCTCCTCCTAGTGTAAAGATAGGGTCGTCAATAGTGACAGTCGTGCTGTTGACCGTTGTCGTTGTACCATTGACTGTAAGATCACCACCAACGACCACTGCGCCATTGAATGTTGCCTTACCAGCAAGAGCCATGTCAATATCAAGAGCTGTGATAGCAGACGATCCGTCTGTCCCTTTGATTGCAAAGTTTTTATCAGCAACACTTACTGTTAACTCAACGTCACTAGAATTGTTTGCAATATCTAAAATAGATGTGCCATCATCTTTAAATGTTATATTGGCGCCGCTGCATCTAAAATAATATCTGCTGTAGCATCTAAAGTGATGTTAGCTCCAGAATCTATTTCCGCAATAACAGGAGTTGTTAATGTTTTATTTGTAAGTGTATCTGTAGTGTCTCTACCAACAAGTGTGTCTGCTGATGCAGGAAGAACAACTGTTACGTTTCCAGAATAAGCAGAGTGTGGTGCCGCTTGTAATTGTGTGTAGTGTGCGTTGGATGATTCGCAGTAAAATCTAATATAAGATTCAGCGCCACTATTTTTAATAGAGATGGCACCAGACTGCATGTCAATACCATTAGAACCGTCTACTCGAACAACACCTGTGCCGTTCGGTGTTAGTGTAATATTACCGTTTGATACAGAAACAATGTCCTCACCGTTTACATCCAGTGATCCACCAAGTTGTGGAGTTGTGTCTTCAACAACGTTTGATATTGCTGCACCAGATACGGCAAGACCAGATACGATCGTGCTTCTTGTAATTTTTTTAAGTCCGCCACCTGATGTATCAACAGCTAAGAATACATCATCGTTTGCAACTGTAGATATTTCAGACAAGCCACCGACAGCAATAGAATTAAAGTTTGTGCCATCTGCAATAAGTAGATTACCAGCTGTGTTTGTTCCCATGGTAATATCATCACCTGATACTGTTAGATCACCAGTCACTACAACATCGCCACTAAACGTGGCTTTACCTGCTAACGCCATATCAATGTCAAGAGCAGTTATAGCTGATGAGCCATCTGTTCCCTTAATCGCAAAGTTTTTATCTGCGGTGCTAACAGTAAGTTCGACATCAGTAGAACTGTTTGCTATGTCAAGTATTGATGTGCCGCCGTCTTTAATAGTAACATTACCGCCATCTGCATCTAGAATAATATCGCCTGGAGCGTCTAGTGTGACATCTGTGGTGCCATTGGATACAATGTCAAGAGTTGTTGTGCCTCCATCTTTTACAGTAACGTTGGCACCATCTGCGTCTAAAATAATATCGCCAGCGACGTCAAGAGTTAAGTCTCCTGATGATAGGTCAATCTCTGTGCCATCAATTGTGATGTTATCTACGACAACACCACTGTTTGCTGTGACAGACGTGGCTGCAAATGTTCCGTTGAGCGTTAGCCCTGTATCGGCAGCATGAGTCAATGTGATGTCGTTATCTGCTCCAAAACCAAGAACAGCACTATCACTGTCTAATTTTAAATCGTTACTAACTGTGACCGCTGTCGACGCATTAAGATCAATGGTGGCCTCACCATCTATACGTAATACACCGTTAGAGCTTTGTTGTACAAAGCTTGCAGCATCGCCAAATGTTAGTTTGTTTGTAGAGTTTAGTGTGAGTCCTGTGCCGTCTGTGTGAGTCAGAGTAGTATCAGAGTCTGCACCAAACTTCAATACTGCAGAGTCTGATCCAAGTATAAGATCATCTGGCAGTGTAACATCAGCATTGTTGTCTTCAAACACAGCTTTGCTTGCTGGTTGTGTACAAAATACATCTTTTGTTCCTGCGCTAAAAGTTACTGCACTGTTGCTGTTAGAGCTTGATAAGACAGTTGTTCTTGAAAGTGTGTCTGTTGATGCATCAGTAACTGTGCCAATACCTATCTCAAACTCTGCTGCTGTTCTGTGAACGATTGCATAATAAGTTACGTTGCCATCACCAATACCAGATACAAAAGTTCTAAAACCAGATACAGCACCAGCTAAATCAAGGGTGCCTGTCCCTGTGGTCGTTGTTGTTTCTCTTACTCTGTCCGCTACTGCAAATGCCATAATTAACTCGTAAAGCTGTTTGTTCTTCTAATTGCAAGTTCTTGATTAACACTCGCCACTGCCTCTTGATATCTTTTTTCGTATAACTGAAGCATCTGAGGATTTTTATCATAAACCGCAGCTTCTATCAATGAACCATATAACAAGGCATCGTATGCATTGTCTGTTAACCAGTTTGTTGTATTGCTGCCCGACAAAGAACTAAATCTTGTTCTATAGTTTATTTCAACTGTAAGTGCAGCACTTGGCGTTGGAGCAATAATATAAAAATCATTATCCCAATCTGCATAATATTTTGGTGTGCTTGTGCTTGTTCGTGTGGGCCAATATTCGTTTATGTACCCAACGTCTCTATATTCCAATGCTGTCCTGGCCGAAGCAGAGGACAGCACCTGAAAGGAAATGATCGTGATTAAATCAGTCGGTTTCGTCACAAAGGCGTCACCAATAGTTAATGTAGCGTTTTGATGTTTGTATAGTTCAGGAACATTTATCAGTTCTCTTGCTAGTCTACGCTCAGCTGTGTCAATAAACTGAGGACTCTCTGATGAAAAATCAGAGCTATTATTTTCTGTTAGATCAATTAAATCTTGTTTGAGTTGATTAAATGATGTCATGATACAGTTACTGTTCCTAAGTCAAATCTCGCTGTTAAATCTTTTGCAACAGTTGCAGGTTGCATGCTGCCAGATGTTGATACACTAAAAGTCGTGTCCGCCCCTCTGCCAATAGAAACCGTTATTACAGTTTGTTCTTGCGGTCTTGCGTTTTCTAATGCTTGTGCGTCTGCTGCCACCGGCGCAGGATCAAGTTGTGGGTGCTTGCCCTCATACTCTGTTTTATGCACGAAAGATCCGTTCCACTCTTTAACCATTTCACGATACGGAAAAGCCACTCCGCTTCTATCAGATATCGCCTGTGAATATTTACCTCTTGCTCTTGCCATACTAATTTAATAATGGGTTGTCTTGCTCTGCTTTTAGCTCTTCTATTTTTGCATCAAGAAACTTAATGGCTGCATCATTTATTTTAATGTCGCCCTTTATTGCCTCTAATTCTTTGATGATACCTGATAAATCTACAGTTTCGTTTACTACAAACTCTTTGTTTTCTAGTTGTGCGATACGGTTGTTGAACTCGCCCCACGCCATAAAACCACCACCAATCGCTCCAATGACGCCCAGCAGTGCAGCATAGGAGGATAATTTACTGAACATTTCTTGCATTTAATAACTCCATAAGGTTTCTATACGCATCACTGGTTTTTTTCTTGGCGTTTTGCACCTTAATTTGATGCTGTACGACAGGATCTGTACCTGCGATGCTCGCCTGTCTAGCATATATTGTTTTATCGTAGCTTGCAAGACTAGCTTGCATGAAGAAAGCTGGGTCTCCGCCTGGTATCTGACGCGTGTCAAACAAAGCAGCGTTGGTATCAAAATAGCTAGAAATGTCTGCTTGCGTAGCTGTCATCTCACGAGACACAACTTCGTTAATTACATCGAGTGTGACACTGACTCTTTGCATTTCGTTCTTTATCTTGCTTTGTATGGCCTTCTCTATGGCTGCAACTTTTATATCTAAATCAACTTCCACATCTGAGCTAGGTTGTTCTTGAGTTGGCTCCTCGATTGCTTCTTCTTGTTGGGCAATCTCTGCTGTCGGTGCTGGCTCGTCTGCAACAACTTCTTCGCTACTGGGTTGCTCTGCAATTTCTTCATTTACTATTTCCTCTTCAATTGGTTCTTCTTTTATCTCTTCCATCGCAGGTTTCTCTTCGATGGGTTCAGGTTCTGTTTCCATTACAACTTCTTCAAAGACTTCTTCGATAAACTCTTCTTGCATCTCCTCTGTAAATTCTTCTGCAAACATTTCCTCCATAATTATATCTTCCATGTATACCTCCTCCATCGGAGGCAGTTCTTCTAGCATGTCTACCATGACAACATCCACTGGAATAAACTCTTCCACGAAAACTTCTTCGATATACTCAGGTTCAAAAAAAAATTCATCCATCGGCATTATGTCAAACTCTTCTACAACCTCTATCTCTTCAAAGACAGGATTGAATGTGTATTCAATTTCTGGTGGTGGTTCAAGAAATATATCTTCTGGTATTGTAAACTCCATCAACTCAAACTGTTCTAGTTGTTCTTGCACATCTTCTATCTCGTCTTGACCAGGACATGTCGGTGGGTTCTTTTGCCAACAATAAACCACACTAGTGGACGTTGTGCTTGACAGTGTATTGTAATCAACAGTGACCACTGGGTCCCGCACATCCACGCCTGCATGCCCACCGTTATAATTTTTATTACCCTGTATATCAAAACTAAATCTTACAGTTAATGTGCCGTGTTGGTTTTGTGCGTCTGGTGCAAGTGTGAGTTGATTAGAGTACGGATTGGTTTGGTAGTTGTGGTTTGTTGTATCATGGAACGTTGTGCTTTGTGTTGTTGTGTCAACACCGTTAGTTGCAGTTTGTGTAAGTGTGACTGTTGACTCGACAGGGTTCCACCACCTTATCTGTGCACCAAAGGTAGATGTAAAACCTAATTGTAATTCTTCTAGTGATAAATGATCGTCCGAGTCTATTGTTGTTTCCGCATA
>FUIF01000830.1_pt1 | contig 12779 bp, 14 predicted proteins | sample 1003461 | NCBI WGS metagenome assembly FUIF01 (sample SAMEA80401918, study PRJEB19352) | marine metagenome | reverse complement strand
TACCTGAAAACCACGTTACCCACCGCCTCCATATACGGCCTGCTGCGGGGTCCGCAGTTGCCTGCCGTGGTCTATACGCTGATCAGCGATCCTGTCTCTATTTCTGTCTCTGCCGTGGACCAGATCCACGAGTCCCGTTATCAAATCGACGCTTACACCCGCAAATATCTGCAATCGAAACAACTGGCGCACCAGGTAGCCAGGGCATTGCACAACCACACCGGTGACCTGGGTGGTTTCCCGGTCCAGCGCGTGCTGCTGGACAACACCATGGATGCTTTTGAAGAGAGCGCCAGGCTGCACCGGCAGATCATGACGTTTGTTATTTACCACAATGGAGAGATCCCATGACCGAAGGCGAATACCGTGTCGGCATTACATTCAACCCAGCCGGCGATACCGATGTGGACGAGATAAAACAAATGGCGGCTGTCCTGATTGACAAGATTGCCGCCTGTGGCAACAACGACCGGTGCACGGCACTGGCCCAGACTGCGTTTGAAGACGGTGCCATGTGGGCGGTGAAATCCATCACCAAACCGGACCAGGATGGCTGATTATGTACCTGCCGCGCCATTTCCAGGCGTATGAACTGGTGCCGCCGACCATTTTTGCCAGCCGCAAGGACAAAAGTTTTGAGCTGATCGACGAACGGGTGCTGATTACCCTGGATACCTTGCGGGACACCTTTGGCCCCTGCACCGTCAATGACTGGCACTGGGATGGCGGGTTTGAGCAATCGGGCCTGCGCACAACGGATGCCCCGGAGTACAGCCCGACCAGCCAGCATACTTTTGGCCGGGCCATGGATTGCAAGTTTCAGGAACACCCGGCGGCAGAAATCCGGGACCAGGTGATCCAGAACCGGCTGCTGTTCCCGTACATCACCTTTATGGAAGACGACGTGGACTGGTTTCATTTTGACGTCCGCAATGGCCAGCGCATCGTTCTGTGGTCACCCGTCACCCAGAAAACACAACTGGTTTAATTCATTTTGAACTGAACAAAGGAGCCTCATCATGGCCGCATCCACTGTTGCCCGAATTGGCGCAGGCAGTGTTTTGTCGTTTGAAGATCCAGACACTGCCAATAAATTCCTGCCCTTGACAGAAGCGCTGAGCATTGGTGCCATCGGCGAACAGGGCGAGTTTGTCGAAACCACGCCCATTGCCGCCACTACGCGCACGTATATTCCCGGTCTGAAAACACCGCCGGACAAAGAGGTCACCGGCAACGACATACCCGGTGACGCCAACCAGGAGAAGTTCCTGGCACTGGCCAAGGCCATGGCCACCATCAACATGAAAGTCGAGCTGGCCAACGGCAGGATCGCCACCTTTACCCTGGTCATGTCCGGCTGGCAGATCAACGAACCCGCTGGCGATGGGGCACTGGTCTGGACCGCTTATGGCAAGCAGTCCGGTGACGTGACGTGGACCCTCGCCAGCGCCAAAACCGCCGTGGCAAAAGCCGCATGAACCACGCCAGCCTGGCCGCGCTGCTGGCTCACCCGCCGGTGCGGACCACCATCCTTGAACTGGACGACGGCAGCGCCTGCCAGATTCACGAACTGCCCATTGCCGTGATTGACCGAGTGCGTGCCATCAGTGAAGACGACAGCGGTGACGATATGGCCAACGTGATCTACGTGGCCACCTGGTCCCTGGCCGGTCGCAAGCCGACGGATGCTGAGCTGACCACGGTGCGGGAACGATTTGGTACCGGTAGCGTTCTGAAAATCTACAAAGAGGCACTGACTTTCAGCCAACTCAGTGATGACGCCATCGAGCAGGAAAAAAAGCACTGAAACGTGACGGCTGGCAGCGCCTGCTGTTTGACCTGGCCCTGCGCCTGCACAAGAGCGTGCAGGAAATCAAGTCGCTGCCCTGCAGTGAACTGACTGGCTGGATTGCCTATTTCTCGTTAGACCATGAACCTCAGTCGCCCGATTCTGCTGACGCTGAGTATATCCAGCTGCGCAAGGTGCTGGGTTGATTGGCTGACCATCAATAGTGATTTGTTATGGCCCGTAATCTTAGAATTGCCAGTGTCGTTGTAGACCTGGTGGCCAACAGCGCCCGATATATTGCCAGCCTGCGTAAAGCCAACCAAGACACCCGGCGTTATACGCGCAGCATGCAACGCAGCTTTAACCATCTGTCGCGTAATATTGCCGGCATGGCCGCCGGATACCTGGGATTTGCGGCTGTTATTAATCAATTCAACAAGACGCTGGCCAACGCCAAAGAGATTGATATCATGGCGCAGCTGGCGGGTCAGTCGGTTGAAGACTTTCAGGCGGCTGCCTACGCCAGCAACCAGTTTGGTATCTCTGCTGAAAAACTGGGTGACATCAGCAAGGACGTGCAGGACAAGCTGGGTGACTTTATTGCCACCGGTGGCGGTGAATTCAAGGACTTTTTTGAGCAGGTGGCACCCAAAGTGGGTTTGACCGCTGACCAGCTGCAAGGCCTGTCCGGTCCCGATGTTTTGTTGCGGGTCAAGAAAGCCATGGACGACGCCAACGTTCCGATGGAGCAGCAGATTTTTTACCTGGAGTCGATTGCCAATGATGCCAGCAAACTGATTCCGTTACTGGCCGATGGCGGCAGGGAGTATAACCGGCTGACCGGGGAAGCCAAAGATCTGAACCTGGTGTTATCAAAACAGGACATCACCACTTTGCGGGACATGGACAAGGAGATCAACAAGGTTACCCAGCGACTCAACATCAGTTTTGCTACCGCCGTGATCGGGGCTTCTGATCAGATTCATTGGCTGACAGAACAGCTGGCCGAAGCCGTGGTGTTCTGGGGTGCCTTTTTTGATTCGTTTCGGGATGAACCAAAAACCATTGAAGGGCTGAACAACAAGCTGGTTGATTTGCAGGAAGAACTGGATGAACTGGATCAGCGCATTAAAAATCCAACCGAGTTTCAGGGTGATGACGCTGTTCAAAGAACTGAGCAGGAAACCGAACAACTGCTGATTGCCTTGCGTCGACGTAAAATTGAAGCACAAAAAGAATACGACGCTATCCAGAAATTGAAAAACCGCGCCATGGGTGTGCCGGACAAACCATATCAACCGCCAGTCATTCAACCATTGCCAAAAATAGAGACCGGCGGCAACGACACTGGCACCGTCACTGCCACCGCAAAAAAAACCGCCAATGATATCATCAAGGAAAACCAGCGCCTTCTGGACAGCCTGACCCGCACCTTTGCCACCCAGGAACAGTTGATCAACCAGAATTATCTGAAACAGGTTGAACAGATTAATGCGCTGCAGCTGACCAAAGCGCAACTGGACAAAGCCGGTTACGACAACCTGTTGCAGCTGCAAAGTGACTACCTGCTGCAAGCCGAAGCCGTGCGCGAAGAGGCACTGACCCGGCTGAAAGCGCAGACCGAAGAAGCCAACGATCAACAGGCCACCAGTTTTGACGGCCTGGCCAAGGCCATCAACGCCAGCACCGACACCATGGCCATGGCGGCCACCAACTGGGCCAACAGCTTCAGCACCGAGCTGGCCAACATGGTTACAAAAGGGCAAATGGATTTCGGGCGACTGGCTGAAAGCATCATCAATGACATCCTGCGCATCGCCATCCAGGCCAATATTACCCAGCCATTGCTGCAGGGCATGGGCCTGGTCCCTGGCAAAGCCATTGGCGGCCCGGTCATGCGCGGCCAGACTTACCTGGTGGGCGAAAAAGGCCCGGAGCTGTTCACCGCCAGCAACAGCGGCAACATCACACCGAACCACAAACTGGGCGGCAACACCCAGGTCAACATCTACACCCAGCCCGGCGAGACCGCTGAAACCCGCAGTCGGCAAACGGAACAGGGCGACATTATCGAAGTGTTCATGAAACAGGTAGACAGCCGCATGAATGAACAGATCAGCCGTGGCCAAGGACTGGCCAGGACGCTGGAAGGACGGTACGCCCTGAGCCGCAAAAGTTATTGAGTAACGACCAGACGCCACAAACCATTTTGTGGAGCTTGAACAACCATTTTCCTGGCACCAAGTAAATGCTAACAACAGCAAACCGCTTTTCCGGGCAACGGGAAACGGACAACGGGAGACGATCTTCTATGGCTTACTACCCACCCGCACTGCCTACTCCACTATCCGGCAGCACCTTCGAAACCGCCGAACACCGCCTGACCAGCGAAGGCGATATTGCGCCACGCAGTCGGCTACTCAACCCAAACCACCGACAACGCCTGCAACTGAGCTGGACCCTGACCGAGCAGCAATTCCGCATTTTTGAAGCCTGGCACCGCTGGCGGTTGCACGACGGCGTCTCGCGGTTTGATACCGACTGGTGTGGCCGACAGGGCAGGGCACGGTTTATTTCGCCGGTGCAGGCCAGCCTGAACGGCAGCAGCTGGTCGCTGTCCACCGAAGCCGAGATTGATTATGCCGTTTCCGCCGTCTATTGACCTGTGCCGCAGCGGTTACAGCCGAAACCTGAAAGGCGAGCAGACACCGCAGACTTTTGACGCCTGGCAACGCCAGCGTCGCACGGTGCGCAAGCGCGGTGTCACCGACACGGTGTGCTGGGTGGTCAACCAGGAGCAATGCGGTCAGCTGGAACAGTTCCACCGTAAGGCCAGCGGCAACTACTTTGAGATTGACCTGCCTGCCTACAACGGCATGACCACGACTGCCGCACGGTTTGACGGGCCGCTGACCATCAACCCGGTGCGTGATTTTTTTGAAGTCACCGCCAGCCTTTATGTGCCACAGCCACCGGTCATGTCAAATGACCAGCTGGCCAATGAACTGCTAAGCGGCATTGGCATCACCGACGGCACCTTCGATGACCCGCTGCACGACTTTATACACATCGAATGGCCCTTACAGTGGAGTTCAGCGCCATGAGCCGACAGATTGACCAGGAAATCATCCAGGCCACGGATGAGCTGAAAAAAGACGTCGCCCTGACCACCGACATCGTCACCGGCAACGAAAACACCGTGGTGGAAGTGGCACCGGGCAACACCGTGCGCTCCCCGAAAAAGATGATTGAGGACTGTTACCAGGAAACCCAAGAGGCCATTGAACAGAAGTTCGGGTCGCTGGATCAGGCGGTAAATGATGCCACCGCTGCTGCGGATCGTGCCGACAGCGCCAAGCAGTCTGCATCGGACAGTGCCAATGGCAGCGCAGATCACGCTAGTGATGCTTTGGCATCCGCAACCCTTACTGAAAAAAAACTGCAGCAGGTCAATGAGCTGATTGCAAGTTTTGATCCGCTGGCCATGCTTGGCCCGCAGCCGGTCAGTATTTGCATCAGTTATTTGGGCACGTTTTTGCAGCCGGTCATGTTAACCAAATTGCAAATAGCCGAATCAACAATATTTGCCGCCAACGTGGTTCACTCATCGGCGTATTGCCAGATCCCGGCTGCCCGGGATTTTACCGTGCATTGTTATCGCAATGATCAGGACATTGGTCAAGTACTGTTTCTGGCCGGTGCCGATCACGGTGATTTTCACTGGCCAGTCAATGTGGTGTTGCAACCGGGTGATGTATTTTCTGTCAGTTCGCAAACCCAGCCGGAAACGGCATTATCCAATATCAGCATTATGCTGCACGGTTACAGGAATATTGATCATGGCTAATTTGTTAATGGAATCGTTTCAGACGGTAAAAAACCCGATTAATATTACTTCGTTTAAACCGGTGTTGGAAAAATTTAGTACATACACATTTAAAGATAATGGCAGGGATGGCAACAGATTTTTAGGGTTTTATAGCATGAAACAAGTTGAGGCATTCTTGATTTCTGGCAACAAAGCGGCTGGATTGTATATGGGGTTTAGGTATTACTCCGGACTGGTTCAAACTAATAATGGTTTTAGCAACATTGTTATTGGTAATGACATGATTACCAATACACTTGGTTTTGGACAAAAGAAATTAAATGTGAATGAACAACCTGCAATATTTTTGCAAGATCGTTCTTATTTTATTGAACTAGGCATGGATGAAACAAGTTTTGAAGTGCGGATAAATGGCCAAACTTATTTTCAATCAGCAGAAACTGCTGGCATTCCGGATTTTATTAAATTTGTAAATCCTACTGTAAATAAATATAACGAGTTTGGCATTACCGATTTTTACCTGAACGACAATACCGGCAACGTTAACAATTCCTTTTTGGGCGACGTTAAGATTGATGCTTTCCCTATTACCGCCAATGGCACCATTGCCCACGGCTTTAGTGCTCATAACGGCGATTCTTTATTTGAAGCGGTAAAGCATTACCCACTCAGCGACAACTATGGCAAAAACTGGATCAATTCATCTGGACCGGGTGATCAGGCCACGTTTGCTCTGGCTGATATGGCAGAGGGTTTTAACCCGCTGGCGGTAAAAGTCGTTTCCCATTCAGAAAAACAACCGGGTTCTTCAACCAACGAGATCATTTTTTTAACCAAGACCGGTGACCAGCTGGCAAAAAGTGACGTAGCACAACTGTCACCCACGAATAATGACGACATGGTCAGCAAAATTTTTAATCAGTCCCCTGCTGGCAGGCAGTGGACCAAAGCTGATTTTGACACACTGGAGATCGGCATGGAGATTGCCGGGTGAAATTGCTTACCCACTATGCCGAGGTAATAAGCAACAGTGCTGGCAAGTTGCAAACTGATGCCCATTATGCTGAGGTAATAAGCAACAGTGCCGGCAAGCTGCAAACTGATGCCCAGTATGCCGAGGTAATCACCGAGGTGATAAGCAGCGACGCTGAAAAGCTGCAAATTAATGCCCATTATGCCGAGGTGATTACGAACATTCTACCACCGCCTGTGTTTACGGTGTCTGTATCAATCAACTACTGAGCATTGGTGTTAACATGTTATTTTTTAAGATGGTTACATAAAATTGCAAATATTCTGTGTTTAACGTTTTTTTCCAATCTTGACCAAAGCTGACCGCCTTGTCACTGACCACCGGCCACTGACCACTGGCCACCGACCATGACCCCCGCCGAAAAAGAAGCCTACGCCAACGCCGACGACACCCGCATCATGCTCTACACCCTGGAGCTGATGCACCCGCAGTTTACCCAGCCGCTGCGCATTGTTGCCGACAACGACCCGCTGACGGCCGAGATCGAGACCGGCGACACGGTGGAGTTCACGCCGTTCTTTTTCAGCATCAAGCGCCCACCCATCAGTGAAGAGCCGGACCCGTCGCTGCAGATCACCGTGGACAACGTCAGTGGCTTCATGACGCCGTACCTGGACATCGCCAGCCGATCCGGTGACAGCATTCATGTGGTGTTCAGGCCGTACCTGGTGGACGAGGGCGACGACAGCATTACCCGGTTGTCCAGCATCAAGCTGGCCATCCGCAATGCCAGTGCCACCATGACCAGCGTGACGCTGACGGCGGCGCACATCAATCCGGCCAATCTGCCGTTCCCGAAAGAGAACTACACCAGTGACCGGTTTCCGGGGTTAGCATGAATATCGAACAAAAAGTGACCTTGTCTGAGGCAGAGTTAAAATGGGCCATTGTCCAATACCTGCAAGCCAATCATCTGGAACCCGATGATAATATTCGATTGATTTTTAAAAATGGCGACGCCGTTGAACCGGTGTTGTTTACCGATCTTGACATTGTATGGACGGCAAGCAGTGCATGTAGCCCATAAGCCAAAAATAATCCGCCAGTCTGGCAACTGTTTTTATTCTGGCAATAACGACAATTGTCGTCAAAACCCGTATCAGGATAAAAAACCACTGGGTTGATACCATGAACATCACCGACTACATCGGCCGACCCTGGGTCAATGGCCAGCAGGATTGCTGGACCCTGGTGCGTGACATTTACCGGGATTGCCTGCAGATTGATTTGCCCGCCATCGCCATCGATGCCGACAACCTGCGCCAGGTGCTCAAAGCCTTTGAGGACGACAACAACCTGTCGCCCTGGCAGCCGATCCCGAAGCCGGAGCATTTGTGCCTGGTGTTTTTTACGCCGGGTCACCACCGCGCCACCCATTGCGGTTTATGGCTGGATGTTATGGGCGGGCGGTTCCTGCATTGTCACCGCCAGGCCGGTGTGGTGTTTGAGGACCGTATCACGCTGGAGCAGAATGGGTGGGTAAACCCGACGTTTTATCGACACAAGGATTTATGACGTCTCTTATGTTATGAACAAACCCGAAGTTTTCTGGTTAAACAACCCGTTTGACCTGTCTGACATTACCCGATATCCCGTGGAAAGCACCCTGACCATACAGCAATGGCTGGACGACCATGGTGGTTATGATCGCCTGAATCGTTTGCCCACTGTGTGCGTGTATGGTGACAGGGAGCTGCTGCGGGCAGAGTATGACCAGCCTATTGATGGACCGGTCTGCTTTGTCACGCTGCCTACTGGTGGCGACAGTGGTTCTAATCCGCTGGCAGCCATTGCCATGATTGCGTTGACGGTCTGGACTGGTGGTCTGGCAGCTGCCTGGTTAAATGTTGGGTATTCAGCATTTCAGGTTGGAATATCTCAAGCTGCCATCATGATTGGTGGCGGTATGCTGATTAATGCCGTGTTCCCACCACCGGGCTTGCCCAACAGCGCCACACCGTCCACCGGATCGCCGACCTATTCGTTAGGTGCCCAGGGCAACGCTGCACGCCTCGGCTCACCGATCCCGGTCAACTATGGCCGCATGCGCATTTACCCCGATTTTGCCGCCCAGCCCTATTCAGAATACGAATCCAATGAACAGTATTTGTACCAGCTGTTCTGCATTGGCCAGGGTGAAAACCGGATATCCGGTATTCGCCTGGAAGACACACCCATTGAGAACTTTGCCGAGGTCAGTACCGAAATCATCCCACCTCTGGGCAAGGTGACGCTGTTTCATACCGCCGTGGTCACGGCAGCCGAAGCCGGTGGCCAGGACCTGTCAGAACCTATCACCCTGGGACCGTATATCATCAACGCCGTGGAGACTGAAATCAGCCGCATCGCCGTAGACGTGGTGTTTCCCGGCGGGCTGATGGGCGTGGATGAAGACGACGGCGACGAGTACAGCGTCGGTGTCAGTTTGCAGATAAACGCAGAAACCGTGGACGACAATGGCCATCCCACCGGCGGTGGCGTGACGGTGTTCAATGGCACCATCAGCGACTGCACCCGCACCGCCATTCGCCGCACTTTGGCCGCGGACGTCGCACCCGGTCGCTACCGGGTTACGGTCAGCCGCAGCACCGGCAAGGGACCGGACCACGAGGTGCGCAATTGCTCCCTGGGTGCCATCAAGGGCTTTCTGGTCGACGACAACGAGTACGGCGACGTCACCCTGCTGGCCATGCGCGTGCGGGCGTCGGCCAACCTGTCGGACAGCGCCAGTCGCCTGGTTAACTTGCTGAACGAACGGCTGGTGCCGGTCTGGTCGCCCGACGGCTGGAGCACGCCGCAGATCAACCGCAACCCGGCCTGGGCCTTTGCCGACGCGGTGCGCGCCCGCTATGGCGGCGACTTTGCCGACCGTGAGCTGGACCTTGACGGGCTGCATTACCTGGCGGCGCTGTTTGATGAACGAGGCGACCGGTTTGATGGCCGCTTTGATACCGAGCAAAGTCTGTGGGACGCCCTTGGCAAGATCGGCCAGGTGTGCCGCAGCGGACCGGTCAGGCAGGGCAACCTGATCCGCTTTATCCGCGACCAGCAGATTGAGGTGCCGTCCCAGGTGTTTGGCATGGCCAACATGAGCGACTTCAGTGTTGACTATGTCATGCACGACGACCGCACCGCCGACGCGGTCAAGGTCACTTACTGGGACGAGACCCGCGACTACAGCGAAACCACCATTACCTGCCAGTTGCCGAACGACACCGCCGACAACCCGCAGGAGATCACGCTGTTCGGTTGCACCCAGTACCAACAGGCCTGGCGTGAGGGCATGTACCTGGCGGCCAGTAACCGGGAACGGCGGCAGATGGTCAGCTGGACCACCGGGCTGGAAGGGCACATCCCGACCTTTGGTGACCTGGTCATGATCAACCATGACCTGATGGGCGCGGGCCAGCAGTTTGGTGGCATTGTCGAAGCGGTCAGCGGATCGGTGCTGACGTTATCCAGCGACGTGGTCATGGCCGGTGAGCACTGGTACTGCATTGTGCGCGACCGCCACGGCGCACCCTCCGCGCCGTTGCCGATCGAAGCCGCCGCACCCAATCAGGTGCGGGTGCTGGACACGTTGCCTTATATAGAAGAAGACCCCAGCCGCGAGCCGACGCACTACCTGATCGGGCAGGGTGCCAGGGTCAGCTGGCCGGTCAAGATCACGGCCATCACGCCGGAGGCCGACAACAAGATCACCATCGCCGGTTGCATTGAATCCGAGTTTGTCCACACCGTCGACCAGGGCGTGCTGCCGCCGCCACCGCCGGAGGTGAAACCGCCACCGCCGGGCCTGGTGATCAGCAATCTGCTGGCGACCCAGGGCGGCACGGTGCATGCGCCGGTGATCTTTTTGTCCTGGGATATTGCTGTGGGTGCGGATCGCTACGTGATCGAGTACAGCGCCGACGGTCGGGAGACCTGGCAACCGGCGGGTTCTGGCCAGTCGTTTATCAACCAGCATGAGTTTGCCGCCGAGGTGGGCCTGCTGACCTGCCGCGTCGCGGCCGTGGGTGCCATCCGCGGTGAATGGGCCGACATTGCCGTCAATGCCGGCGGTGATTTTGACACGCCGGGCCAGGTGCAGCCGGTGCTGGTTGAGCCGTTTACCGGTGACGCCCTGAAGGTAAGGTGGGACCCGCAGCCAGCAGCCGCCAGGTACGTGGTGCGCGTCATCAGCCACGGCACCGAGGTGCGGTCGTTGTATCTGGAGCGCAACATCAACCAGTACAGCTATCACTACACCGACGCACAGCAGGACGCGGCTGGTCGCACTTTAACAGTGAAGGTCGCGGCAGAGAATGGCAACGGGGTGCTGGGGGCGTATGGCGAGCTGACGGCCACCAACCCGTCGCCGGCCGTGCCGGACAACGTAGAGGTCACCGGGTTGCTCAACACCATTATGGTGCAGTGCCGCCATCCGGACGACACCGACCTGCGGGAGCTGCGGGTCTATGGCGAACAGCGTAGTGGCTTTACGTTGTCAACGGCCAATTTGCTGGCCACGTCACAAAATGCGCTGCTGAGTGTCACGGTGCCGACCAATACGCAGTGGTGGGTACGCCTGGCGTGGGTCGATCAGTGGGGTGCACTTGATTTGAACTTCAGCGGCGAGTTTGAAGCTGAGGCCAGCCAGATCCTGGAGACGGTGATCGGGCCGGACAGTATCAGCACACCAATGCTCAAGGCGAACGCGGTGACGGCTGACAAGATTGCGGCGAATACCATTACTGGCAATGAGATATCAGCGGCCACGACTATTACAGCAGGTACTGGTGAAAACACCGCAGGTATAAATGGGAGTAAAGAAACAGAACATGCACATTTAAATAACCTCCGATTTTGGGCTGGAGCCAGTGCTGCCAATGCAGAAAATGCAAACTATAAAGTTGATGCCAATGGTCATTTAACTGCAGTCGGTGCTGACCTAAAAGACGGCAAGCTGACAGCAGGTATTGTAAATGGCGCAGAATTAAATGGCGGGCTGATTAATGGGGCAAAAATAAATGGAGGCATTATTGAAGGATCAGTTATTATTTCCAGTGGCAACATACTGGTATCAACTACTGAGGCTGATCAGGGATCTGGAAAGGTCCGATATTTTTACAATAAAGGGCAGGTTTTTGATGTTTTTGCCAATGGAGCAACACTGACAGTTGAACTGTCTTCTTTTAATTACACAGGTGATGGAACTGTACAATATGGAGAGGCGAATAATCAGGAAACGGTGTACTCAAACTTTAACCGGTTTGGAACTCGCATGATCTCATTTACGGTGACGGTTACCGCAGCTAACTATGGAGCGGGCTTAAAGTGCAGAAGTCACGGAACCATGGCTGATTGGCACAACGGAGTTGTGAATGATTCGTTGATTGCGATAAACGGCATTAACAAAAACGGTGTTCCGGTTCAGCTATCCACGTTCAGATTATCAGACGAATCATTGATTACTGCAGAAAAACCTTACATAGTGTCAGGATTTATCAGATGCTGTCAAGGTCAAGGTGACGGTAGATATTGTGATAACCGCACCGGTTCCGGTATTGGAGGAAGAGAAATTGTTCTTATTCCAAAACCATTCAGTTACGATGGCGCTGATTTTAATCGTATTATGCTGGAAAGAGTAAGTGGTAATGCTGGTATAACCAATATACGTATAGAAGGCCAGCTGTAATGACATCGACGATATTCATGGATTCAGACAGTATAAAAGGATACCGGGTATGGACAGCGACCACGGACACCCTGGACTTCAGCTGTATATATGCACGGCTTTATCGAAAAATCCTGGCATGCGATGACGCAGCTGAGATAAGAAAATACCAGTTTTCATGCGGATTAAATGTGCCGTACGCCGACATTGACACGTTAATTATTATTGATGAGTGTTTGCCACTGGACGGCATACCGGACCGGGTAAAAATCCTGACCATGACACGTTTGGAAGCAAGAGGTCATATCAGCAGCTGTCCGCTGTTAATCGACAGCGATTATCAAGTCATTAAACTGATAGAACGGGTACTGCTGAATCAACCGGACTATTTTGGTCTAACTGATGACGATAGAAAATTGCTGACAGACCGTGAAACCTATCGGCAGGACATCCGCCGCACCACCGACGGCAA
>FUIF01001233.1_pt1 | contig 12787 bp, 34 predicted proteins | sample 1003461 | NCBI WGS metagenome assembly FUIF01 (sample SAMEA80401918, study PRJEB19352) | marine metagenome | reverse complement strand
ACTCCACTGGGCTCAATAGTATTAATTGACTTCTCGATCTTTGAATCAATTAATTTTAACTCTGAAAGAGCCCTGTGTAATGTCATTTTTTCTTTAGTCATAATCTTTTAGCTTTAATGAATACAAGGCAAATATATGTTATGTTTTTTAACATAAAAAATATTTTACCTAAAAATTTGCTATGTTAATTTTTTCTGTTACATTTGAGTCATGATGTCAAATGAAAGAGTGTTAACAGTATCTAACAAGATACTTGATGTACTTCAGGGGCAAGACAGATCGATGTATTGGCTTGAAAAAAACACTGTTTTTAGCGCTCCTACCGTAAGGAAGTGGTGTTATAACAAGTCTCAGCCAAATTTAAATCAACTTGCTGAAATTGCATCTGTACTCGGGGTGACAGTCGAGGAGCTTATAGTAGAAGACTATAAGTAAATTTGAAATGAAAAAGGCCAATAAGTAGTCAGGTCGCCAAACTCAATTACTTATTAGCCTCAAGAAAATAACACAAAGTAATGTGTTATGATTCAACCGAAAGGAATTGCGGATCGAGTCCGCGTTTCGGATTCTTAAAAAGACCACATGCGTGGTATTACTTTTTGAGCGGTCCGGACGGGACTCGAGACTGAGACTGCAAGAAAATCCTTTCATAATCCGGTCATTTTGACCAAATAGTTGAAAATCAAACACTTACTAAGAAAAAGGGGGTAAACCTAGCATTTATTAGGCATGCGTGTTAGCCGTTGAGTCGGCGGCCCCCTCAAGAGATAGGGAGACCTAGAAAGCAAGCCCTGGCAAAAATGGCTTTCAATAGGTGGAGTTTGGGGCGGCTCCTATCTTTCTTGTAAGTTCTTTGAAAAGTTTGGGAGAGCGTCAGTGTATAAGGTTCGTTTCAATCGTTCATGTGCACTTAGTGGATGCCTTGGCGTTTTGGTTTCGAAATGAATAACGGGGATGCCTGTTTGATCGACTGCTTACAGGTATAGCCGAATAATACAGTCGCTCGGCATTGTTCAGCAACACATCATAGTAAGAACCTTGATCGTCCAGTTGAATCTGGCTGACCTCTCCCAATAATATTGAAAAGTTTGGGAGAGCAGGATCAGGGAGTGATCACTTAAGAAAACTAGTGATACGGTGAGTATAGAGACCCCTAGTAGCTATTTGACGAGATAGTGAAGTGGTGGCGAATACGTGGTGTCTCTTGCTGCTCTCCTGAAGTAATTGAAAAGTTTGGGAGAGTGGCGAAATAGTAGACGCTATGGCAGTAAAATCTGGATGGTTGCAAACATTATACTGCTGTTTGATAAACAGGTTTATGTCGGTATCAAACCCGGCCTCTCCCAAAGACATTAAGATAAAAAATCCCACCGTAGCTAACCTAAGAAAATGGCAAGACTAAACAAAGAGAGACAAGAACAACTAGAACCCGAACGCATCCGGTATGCCAAGGAGCAAATAGAGAAGCTTGGATATACGGTGACGGGGGAAAGCAAAACCTATATCTCTTTTGAGTTCAAAGGCCACCCGGTAAAGCTATTCCCTTATTCAGGATGGCATACTGGCAAGACAATACAAGACGGTCGAGGACTTAAAAATCTACTCGATCAAATCAAATAAAAAAGCCCCTGCCGCAAACAGGAGCTAAAGTATCATTCACAAATCAAATAAATGACATGAGTGAAGTTAAACAGAAATCGAACAAAAACAAAGTGAGCAGGCTAAGCACCGCTACACAACAGGAAAGCCCCGGCGATACTATCGACAAACTAACCGGGATAGATACTAGGATAGCGGCCTTGCAAAGCTATGGCTCAGAACGCACGCGATATTCTCGAAATTTTAAGATGTGGATAGCAGGGACCCGGACCACCAAGCAGCAATTTGAAAAGTTGGTCACTAAGGCGATTGAAGGCGAGTCGGAAAATCCGCGCATTGAATATTTGAATGGCTTAGAGCTGGTGATTGACGGTGTGTCTATCTGGTTTGACGAAGATCACTTCAAAGACTATGTAGAAGTTCAACAGGTGTTTGGTTCCGACCCCGCCGACGAGGGGGAATGGCAAACCCCCGAAGAAATATTACAAGAGCGATGGGACCACTACGCGGAGGCTTTCATTAGGAGCAACCTTCACAGGGCAGAGATAGACGAAAGTGAACTAGAAAAGCTATGATCGAGGGATTCAAAGTATTCACGACGACCGAGGAAGGCATACTTCCTAGTGAGCTAAAGCTTAACGAGGAACATATGCCTACTAAGCAATATGTAATCCGGGTACATAACCTTAACTCGAAGCAAAAGGAATACCGGTGGTACCAGTCAGGCGATTCTTTCGAGCTTGTGAAACAGTTTGCAAAAACTTGGGACAAAGCAGAGGTATACGAGGACCTCAACAAAGGGAAAGGAAAGCCTTACTATCATCACGCATGGAGCAAAAAGGATTAGACCCCGGTGACGATATGTTTACCTCTTTCATGATAGCCTTTGTGCTAACTGTATTGATCATCATAATAATGAGTAACGTATGAACCTTCAAGACTTAAAAAAGCCGATACAATCCAAATGGCGCGTTCAAAGCTTCAGCAAGAATAAAGCCGTAGCAGCTTGTGTACCCTACATCGATAGCCGGGACGTCCAAAACAGGTTAGATGAGGTTTGCGGCCCGGAAAACTGGCAGAGTGATTATAAGGAAGTCAAAGGCAATGTCTATGCTGGTATAGGAATACTAGTAGGGGAGCTATGGGTTTGGAAATGGGATTGCGGCACCGAATCGAAAGTCGAGAAAGAGAAAGGGGAAGCTTCGGATTCTTTCAAACGTTCCGCCGTAAAGTGGGGTATAGGCAGGGATTTGTACGAAAGCGAATTACAATTTGCCCGGGCGAACGACAAGAAAACGGACACTAACAATCCATACGTCATTGACGACACAGGAAAGCGTGTGTACGACTTAACTGATTTCATCAATAAGAAAATGTCAGAGTACCCAGTGTGGTGGAACCAGGCCTTAGAGTACATGCAAAACGGCGGTACTGTGGATCAAATTAAGCTGAAATACGAGCTCACCGAAAAGCAGGCAGAAGAATTGAAGAATGCTTAACTGGTACTACATCGAAAAGGCATTTGCTAACTGTTCATTGTCTCCAGTCGAGATTGAGCGCGTAAAGGCAAGATTAGTGCAGTTAGAAGGTGAAGAAGATGAGTTTAGTAACGATGAAAGAGAAGTATTGATCAGGAGTGTGTACGAAAACCAGCATGACCGAATAATGATGGGATTCAACTATAATCAAACTGACATCAAGAATCATTTAAAAAAACTGAAATGAGCAGCAAGAACCCGGATATGATTGCAAAAAACCTCAATGCTGTTAGGGAAGTAATCGACCGCGATACCCACAATGATATTGAGTTAGTAAGAGACAAGGTGGTACAATTAGCAATGGTTTCCGGGTTAGCCGCCGAATGCCAAGCCGGGGCTAAGAAACGATTTGATAATGCGGTTCTGGCCGTAACACAAAGGCTGATCGAACAAAACGAGCAAAAGGAAAAGGCTAACAGGATCGGCCCTAGCATCCTCTTAGACATGGCAAAAAGAGAATGCAGCGAAGAAGCAGCATTATACGAGTACGCGCAAAGGATCAGCGCGGGGTTAAGTCACAGCCTTGAAGGCTTGAGGTCTGTGATCAGCTTATACAAGACGGAACTACAGAACAGTGTAAATGCATAGGGGCAATTTTCATGTGGTTGTTTGGATTTGAATTAAGGGAGCCCCGCCCCGGCTCCCTGCTTTACCAAAAGAAAAAATATGTTACCGAACAAAGAAATACACAGGACAAAAGAATTCAGGGAAGCGGTCGTATGGGCCAGCATTTTCATGCTTGTCTTTGGCATACCTGCCATAGTCGGGTGGATATGGATAGTATACGAGTTGCCTGGGATATTGAAAACAATGATGGGGTTATGATCATAGATGAAACAACGAGCGAAAAATTGGTGTCATGAAACTCAAAGTAGGCAAAAGAGAAATCACCGAACCGCCCCATTACAAGTTTGAGTTGCACAATAATGTATTGAGCATGGTCAACTACTTCAACCCGCAGGTGAAAGCCTTATTCATAGATGGTAAGAGAGATATGTTAATACACCGGGAATACTTACACGAAGTCAGGAGACAGTTAGCGGAACACAGGAGGGTAACGACATGATAAGACTAAAACCACCCGGCCCCGATCCTAAGCCCGACAAAAAACGCAAGATCACTTACAAATGCAGTGACGGCACAAGGGTAACACAAGATCAAATTGACAGGATGTTGACAGCAGCTAGAAAAATAATGCGCAATAATGCCACATCTTCCAAATGCAAGGCTTACCCTGACCTGGAAGCAAACGATTTTGATCACACAATATCACAATCTAGGTGTAAGGAATTAGGAAAGACCGAATTGATATGGAATCCTGATAACATGGAATTCAGTAGCAGGATTGCCCACATGGAGTGGGAGAGGTATAGATCCGGCGTATTTGAAGAACACCAAAATGTCGTGCGGAGAATGCTATTTGTCAAGAAGCATGACCCCGAAGGCTTTGAGAAGCGCTATCAACAATTAAGCAATTACAGGATAATGAAAGCTGTGAAATGAAAGAATACAAAGACCACAACGGGGACCCATTCTACATCGATGATGAATTCTTCCCCGATCATGAATCATACATTCACTACCTCGTACATGACTGCTTATTGGAGGTGGAAGACATTTACGACGACTGGCACGAAATCGCGACGATCGCAAAAAAGGAAAAGATACTACAGGTCAATGAATCTGGCTTGATAGACTGGCTGTTTGACCACAACGAGGAAAGCTGGCCGGAAAATGGTGACTTAGTTGAAAAAGATTTGCGTGGGCTGATTAAAAAGCACTTCGACATCAAATCATTTAACGCCGCAGTACCGGAGCTTTGGTACGGGACTTTTGACAAGATGATCATTCGCAAGTCGGACATTATTGAGGATTTAAAGAGTGAATTGGAATGAATTACACCTGGTACTATCATGAAACGATTTACTACCGTGCTAAGCAGGTATTTGAAGAAGAAGAGAAAGCCTTAATGTGCGCTGCTTGGTGTATGGCTGAAAAGGGCAATAGCTTCGAAGAAATAGCCGACCAACTGGATGTATATGACACTGTGGCTATTGCATTGTATAACGAAGCCGATTCTTTGAGGCTACTAGATTGGGAGTTTAGGGAAAAGACAAACAAGTTATTGAATGGATGAGCAACTAACAGGCTACGAATTATCGAGGAACTGGTTTGACTTCTGTTTCGATAACACAGAGCTCATAAAACCCGCTCATACCGCCTTATACTTCTTCGCTATTGAGCATTGTAACCGGATGGGATGGAAGACGAAGTTCGGTTTCCCAACGCAAATGGCAATGGAAGCGGTAGGGATCAAGAATTACAAAACTTATATAAATACTTTGAATGATCTTATAGATTGGGGGTTTATCAAGCTTGTAAGCAGGTCCAAAAACCAGTACAGTGCCACGGTCATTGGTATGGTAAAAAATACCAAAGCATTGTCTAAAGCACTATCCAAAGCAGTGTCGAAGCATGCCCAAAAGCATAGCGGGAGCATTGGTCAAAGCATTGTTAGTATAGATAAACCTAAGAACCTAGAACCTAAGAACCTAGAACCTAAGAACGAGGGACGCCCGCGCAACCTAGGAGATTTGAAGGATTATTTTTTTGAAAAAATTCAAGATCAATTGGCCGCGGAGCGCGAATCAAAAAAATTCTGGGATCACTACCAATCGAATGGTTGGAAAATCGGCGGAAAAAGCCCGATGAAAGATTGGAAAGCAGCGGTACGCCAATGGGTCGGTCGCATCAAAGAGTTTTCACAAAAGACATCAAATGAAAAAGGAATTACAACCCAGCAGCAAGAATACCTTGCAGCTCGTGAAGACATCTAAGCCAATGGATTTGCTGTACGCGAAGCCATTACAAGCGCAGGAAAGGGCGCATGGGAAAAGGCCGGTCCTTACAGAAATCAGGATAATGCTTGAAAAATGCGCCCTGTCACTGGGGATTACCATGACCGAGGGCCAAGCCGTTGTGCTTTCACGTGACTTGTTTGAGCGGTATTACTTCGATAGCCTGGAAGATATCCGGGAAGCTTTGAAAAAGGGACGCATGGGGGTCTACGGGTTTGGTCACAATTCACGGACATCCTTGAATATGGTTTTGATCGCCGAATGGATGGCCTTCCATCTCGAAGAAAAATCAAAGGCCCGGGAAACGTTGCTTCAAAACCAGAAATCAAGTAGGGGACTGGAGGAAATCGACGACGTGGATTATGAAGCTTACAGGGAGAGGGTGAAGGACATTAACCAGGAAGTTAAGAAGCCCTCTAACGCAGAGGAAAACGCTTACCAGCGCTTCAAGTTAGATCATTTCAAGACAAAAAAGGCTACTGAAAAATCAATAAAACGGAACAAGGCTAAAAAGCGATGACAACCCTACAAAGCAAACTACACCAAGTACCATCTTCAGATCAAGCTATCTGGGAGATGCTAAATACCGAGCGCAGGTATTGTGAAGCCCTAAACGATCCCTACAAGGATGACGAGGACCGGTATAAGATACTTACGGAACTAGAAAAGTTATACATGAAAGTGAATAAGCTATGACAAAAACTAAAGTTGAAGTAAAACGATTAAAAGCAAGTTCAGAACAAAACATTGGTGATTTGCTGGAACATGTCGAAACGGGAATTATAGGCATGCTTTGTCGTCATCATCCAGAATTCAAAGATAGAGGACTAAGAGTTTTGTGCTTTGAAAATGGCTACACATCCAATCTCTACAATTATGTACCGGAATTGTGGAGGCCGTTCTATGGAACTGTTACTATAACATTAGGCCATGACACCTAAACAATTCGCAGACCACTACTGCCAGGAACAAGGCTACAAAGACTTCGCTGACTTCTACATGAACGTCCCGGCGAATGAGGAACTAGAAGAAACCGTAGCAGGAATGATGAAAGCCTATTCCTTAAGCGTGTTGCCTGCAAATAGGTCGGGTTTGCCCAATACCCATCAACTTAAAGAGCAAGTAGACACAATGAATGTAGGCTGGAACGACTGCATAGACCAAATAAAAAAGAACATAGGATGATACTAAAAGCAAAAAAAGATTATTGGATCGGGACGTATATCGGCGTAAAGATTCGAAACGATGAAGTGGAATACGAAGGCAACGACTACGAGCTAACGATAGCGGTATCGTTAAAGCCTTTAGATCCCCTAGTAAAAGGAAGGGATTACCGTACCCATCGGCCAATTGACAAAAACGTTTCGAAAGACATAGCGGAAAAAATACTCAAGTTTCTAAAGACCGGCGAATCTATAGCCAAGCCGATCATTTTTGAAACGATTGACAGCATCGCAAAGCAGGCCCAAAACCAAGAGCTTCCCGAGAATCAAGAGTTGAAAGTAATCCGAGCCACACTGCTTGAAAATTTCGGACCTGAGGCAAGGGAAGGAGAATTTAGGGGGATTGCAGATGAAAACCTAAGCACTGAAAGAATGCTAGTACACGTACTGGATGCACTTTATCAAAAGATTGTAACTAACGAATAAGGACATGGAAAAATTAGATGAAAAAGGATTTGTATTTATTGATGACAATAACAAGCCGTATTGGTGCAGGATGTGGGGGGATGAGCCTTGGTTTATGTATTGGCACGAAGGGCAAAAATCATGGGTAAGTCTTAGAAAGGTGTCTCAACAAGAAATCTGGTTTGCCCATGCATTAAAAATACCAGATGACCAAGCCCAAGTCTATCACGACCAACATGAAGAATTTAAAAAACTTATCCACTCATGAGACCAGAAACCAAAAAACTAATAGAAGAAAAGCAGCTACTAGGCAGGGACGTAGCAAAGCTTTGGGATTGTGTGCTTGTATCTGACCTGCAAGAAATCATTGACTCTGAGACCAAGCCCTTACATGATGCAATTGCGTTTCACCTGAAGACTATAAGGGATGAGTTCGCCATGAGGGCACCGGAGGCCATTCCAAGATGGTTTATGGAGTTGTATGATGGAACAGAATTTTACAGTGAGTTCCAGATAATCGATCATGATTTTGCCATGGCAATGACGCCAAAAGCATACTTCAAATGGCGCTTTTACTACGCCGATCAAATGATGAAAGAAAGGGAGTTATGAAAGACATTGAATACCTAAGCCTTTACTTGCCTTATAACCTCAAATGCCAAGTGGAATGGCAAACACGGCGCGGCGCTAAGTCATCAAAGCGAATAATATTGCTTAAAAATCAAATATTAGCTATGCCCAAAATTGGAAGCCCCTTTTATACCCCCTCTCCATGCTCACCGAAGAAATAGAGCATCAAGGGGAAAGGTTTGTGCCGATTGATAAACTAAGAAAATTTGCAACGGCCGCCGATTGGATAAGGCAACTTGAAGATGAATATCGATTCATTGATTATTTCATTGAAAGGCAAAATTTGAAGGTAATGAGCTGGATTCATTTTCAAAAATTAATTGAATGGCATTTCGATGTTTTTGGGCTCTTGGATAAAAATTTAGCGATTAATAAAGAGTTATGGAAGAGTGGAAAAATATAAAAGATTTTCCCAACTACCGCATAAGTGATTTAGGCAGAATAAAAAGCGTTGATAGAACGGTTTTCAATAAAGGCAATAATTCATATTGTAAAGTATTTGGACGCGTTTTAAAAACCTGTAGGGATAAGTCAGGGTACGAGTACATTTCTTTAACTCGCAAAAGCAATGGCAATGAATACATAAGAAAAACCTTTAAAATTCACAGGCTTGTTGCTTTTCATTTCGTTGATGGCTATTCAGATGGATTGGAAGTAAACCACAAGGATGGAGTTAGAGATAATAACGTAGCAACCAACCTTGAATGGGTCACAAGATCTGGTAATGCAAAACATAGATTTAAGCTCGGTTATAGGATTCCTTCCGGTGATGATGGATACACGTCTAAGCTTAAAACAGAAAACTGCCCAATAATCCTTACGCTATATGACTCCGGGGTGTCTCAGTCTATAATAGCCAAGGCATTCAATGTATCTCAATCAAGCATTTCAAATCTAATAACTGGAAGAACCAAATTCGGACTAATAGACCAAGGAAAAGCAATTGACAAAACAAAACTATGAAAATGAAAATATACGTAGCAAGTAGCTGGCGAAATGAATATCAACCTAGCGTAGTTCAGGTGTTAAAGGATTATGGACACTATGTCTATGATTTCCGAAATCCTACGGAGGGAGATAATGGTTTCCAATGGAGTTCAATTGATAAAAACTGGCAGGATTGGACGGGCGATGAATACAAAAAGGCCCTTGATCATCCAATCGCCCAAGACGGCTTTATGAAAGACTTTGAAGCCATGCAATGGGCGGACTGCTGTGTAATGGTCTTGCCATGTGGTAGATCTGCAAACACAGAGGCTGGATGGATGAAAGGGGCCGGTAAAAAGGTATATGTGTACCAACCTGTCAAGCAGGAACCCGAGTTAATGTATAAAATTTATGACGGTATAATCACTAGCTCCGATGAGTTTCATTTTCAATTTAGGATTTGACAAAAGCAAACTATAATGGTATACATTGACAATATGAACGCCCCCTATGGCAGGATGAAAATGTGCCACATGATCGCAGATTCTACGGAGGAACTACTAGAAATGGCGGACAAAATTGGGGTTAATAGAAAGTGGCTTCAAAACCCTGGCACTCCACACGAGCATTTCGATATCTGCTTGTCGAAGAAACGAAAAGCTATTGAGCTAGGCGCTTTTCCTGTATCCATGCGTCAACTGGCCGATATAACGATGAAACGAAAAGCAAACTATAATGACTGACAAGAAATACTTATACCTAGTTGAAACGGATCGAGGACATAGGTACACTATAGCTATTGATCCTAATGAAGCTTTTGAAAAAGTTAAAGCAGAAATTAAGTCGCTATTAATTACACTCGATAAAATCACTGTCGTAGCAGAAGAAGGGATAAATCTAGTTCTATGAAAAAGTAAACTATAATGACTATGAAAGAAGAAGAAAAATCACAGTTCTTTGCCTTGTACTGGGGGCAAAGAGTATTGTGCAATATTAAGCAGGACAGTGTACGCCATATGGTCACTCAAAACATCGACTTTGGCACTAGAGGCGATTATCTGTTGCTCAAATCCGTTTGGTCTATCACTAACCAAGATTTGGAGAAATTGGGTTTCAAAAAGGATGATCAAATTGATTGTAATGAATTTGGATGGATGAGCAAAACCGCCAAAAACCCACATTACATAGAGTGGTCCCGCTCCGAAGTTGATATTATTAGATCATTAGGATACGCACTCCCATGGAAAGATTATCTTCTTGGCCATTTGATCAAAGAAGGACTTATAAAGCTACAAGAATGAAGCCTGAGCTTAGCATATACCCTCGGTCACATCACTTATTTGTCAGCAACAAGTGCTACCGTCTTATGTGCTATCAGCATTACGATATTTCACATAAAAAGATAGGCCCATATTTGATATTTTCATTTGCTGATTACGAAACAATGGAAGATGGTGATTCGCTTAAATTTTACTATTACTATAACTGACAATGACTAACCGAGAAATAAAATTCAAATTAACCTACATTTTCTCCAGAAATGATTAAAATAGTTAAGACATGAATAACAATTGTACGAGTTGGCCAGAAGCGTTTATGATCGTCTCTTTTTTTGTGGTTGTTGCATTGATTTTCTATTTCTATGCAAAATTTTCAACACGAAAGCGAGTCCCGAGAATGAAGAACCCGCCACCACCGCCTATAGAACGTAAATACATTCCAGTCCCTTTGCAAAAATGCCCAATTTGTGATGGTTCTGGCAGGGTTCCTGCTGACGGATGGAGCAGCGCTGTTTTCAAGACATGCCCAAGATGCCATGGCACTGGTACAATTCCTGTACATATTATACCAAATGAAACACGAAATGACTGAAGAAGAAAGACTAAAACGCCTTGTAGAAGTTCAGAAGGAGTACATAAAGTTTTTGGACAGAGAGCTTTCCAGTGTTTCATCAATCGCATGGTTTCACGGCTATCGCGCTGATGAATCAATAATGAGGCAGGGTGAGATTTTAAGGTTGCAGATTAAAAATTTAGAAGAATGAAACTTCAATACATCAAAGCGAACGGTGAGTACTACAAACCCCAAGAAGCTGGCAAACAACATCCTGAAATGATAGAAGGAGTTTGTTACCCTGTCTGTTATATAAAAAAGCTTTGGTTTGGTAGATGGCAGGTAGATTATTACGATGAACTTAACGCGCACTATGAGAAAGGATATTCTAGGTGGAATGAAAATCAAAAACCATCCCATAGGCTAATTCTTTACCCTTCTGTAATAGAAGAAATTAAATATACATTGCAAGAATGAAAATTAATTATGAATCATTTTTGGTAGAAATTGAAGGCGTCGATAATTTCTACACAGGATGGATTGATCTTGAAGGGAAACAGACCTTGATAGTTCAGTCCGATAGCATACCCGGTGTTTTTGAGGAGTTAGCAACCACATTAAAAGTAAAATACGATCATGAAAAAGAAGCTATTTGACCTCATCGCAGGCAACTGCCATAACGACCAAGCCGCTTGGGACGCAGTAGAGAAGATATCTAAGGCATGGGAGCAAGAAAACGAGACACTCATAAAAATAGCTAAGTTCCACGCAGTCATTTGCCAAACGCACGGGCTCCCTGATCGGAAAAAGTACAGGGAATATTTAGATAGGCTATCAGTTAAGTTGTAGAATTGTATTTTTAAATTAAAAAACATGTTTACAAAGGTAACAGTAACAGAAAAAAAAGGCTTTAATGCAATGCCTGGAGATGTTTATGAAGCAACTAACGGTGATATTGGAATTATCAAAGCACTGGCCGGCGATAGGCTGAAGTTTTGTCCAATAAAACCCATCGCCAAAGAGGATCGGGCTATATGTGAAGGCGATGAAGATCGATACAAGCCATTTCATGGAACTATAATTATTGAATCATGATACACGTAACCCTAGTTGACGAACACAAGAAAGAGCTTGAAGCCTTTGATGTTGAATTCTTTCCTTATAGACAGGGAGAAGTCATTGTCGTCCAAAATGTTAGCCTTGACGACGAAGATTCTGAGGATATATTGCAACAAGACATAATTCAGAAACAGTCGATATATATTATCCTTTCAATAATGCACGAACTCATAGTAACAGAGAATTATGGAGAATGCCTATCCCAACAGTGTGCAACAATAAAAGTTAAGCGTGTTGACGAATGGAATATAAACCCAGACCCACTTAAAAAGCCAAAACAAATGAGACACATGCTCTATCAAAACGAAGAAAGAACAATCGGAATTGTTAAGCATTTTAACAATAAAGCTTTTTTTGTTCCATTACTAGATAGCACAATGGATTTAATAGAGATTCGTGCAAATGATGCAGGAAAATTTTTCGTATATGAAGGCACAATAACAATGGGCATTCCATTGGACTAATATGGAAGTATTTAAACAAATCACATTATCTGACGGAAGGGTTGCGGAGGTATGGATGCTAAGACCCTAGACGAATTATCAATTGATGACTACGTTGAAATACAAAGCGTAATTATGGCGCTGATGCGAAAGCTTGATTACTAAAAAAGGTACTGTGAGACGATTTGGAAAGATCTGGCAAGATATGGCAC
>FUIF01000042.1_pt1 | contig 12788 bp, 16 predicted proteins | sample 1003461 | NCBI WGS metagenome assembly FUIF01 (sample SAMEA80401918, study PRJEB19352) | marine metagenome | reverse complement strand
CTACCGTTTCTGGAAAGCCAGATCGAAAAATTGGAAAACAAGATCGTCGCCCTGTCCCAGTCCGGCAAGCTCAAATTTGCTACGGCCGTGTTCCGGGGGCGCAGATGAGCCGCCCCATGGACACCTGGACCAGGCGATCTCCGGCCTGATCGGGCTGGTCTCTCCCGGCACGGCGATGTCCTACATGCGCAAGCGGGAGATGCTGCGGCGCTACACAGGCGCGTCGGTCCATGGCCATAACTCGGCATGGAGGCCGTCGCGCAAGTCCGCCGACGAGCTGCTCCGTATTGATTCCGATATGCTGGTTGCCAGGGCCCGCGACCTGGTGCGCAACAACACCCACGTATCCGGTGCCCTGCGCAAGATCGTTGCCAATGTCATCCACACCGGCATCGTGCCCCAGGGAGCCAAGCGCAAACGGACCGGAGAACTGGACGCAAAAACCAACACCGTCGTGGAGTCCGCATGGAAGCGGTGGGCCAAGGTCAACAAGTTCTGGGTCACGGAACAGCTGGTGCTCCGCCACTGGTGGACAGACGGCGAGGTCCTGATCCACCTCTGGATCGACGACGACCGGGTGGACGACAACATCTGCCCGCTCAGGTGCAGGGTCATCGAAGCCGACCAGCTGGACACCAACGTTCACGGCACGCTTGCCAACGGCAATATCGCCCGGCGCGGTATCGAGTTCAATGCCAAGGGCGACCCTGTAGCCTACCACGTTTTGACCTACCATCCCGGAGACACCACCTTCCATCTCAAGTCTCTGGGCGAATCCCGGCGCATCGAGGCCCGGGACATCCTGCACATATTTCTGCCCGAGCGGGCATCTCAGACCCGTGGCGTATCCATGATGGCCGCGGTCATCGAGGAGCTGCGCGACCTGGGCGAATACTGGAGTTCCGAGCGGATCGCCGCCAGGCTGGCAGCGGCGTTCGGGATTTTCGTGAAAACATCGGACATGTCCGGCATGGCCGCCAACCCCCTGGGCGGCATGGCCGGCGGGACGATGTCCGGCGAGGCTCCGGAGTTGTCCGATTACATCGAGCCGGGACGGATTCAGGTTCTGCCCGTGGGCACAGAGATTCAGGTGGCCAAAAACGAGCGGCCCGGCTCCACCTTCGAGCCGTACACAAAGACCAGCCTCAAGGGCGCCAGCGTCGGTTTTGGCCTGCGGTACGGCAACTTCTCCCACGACTACACAGATTCATCCTACAGCTCCGAGCGGTCCGCGTCGTTAGACGAGCGCCGCGGATGGGTCGGTCAACAACAGTTCCTGATCCAGGAGTTGTGCGATCCGGTGTTTGCACGGTGGCTGGAACTGGCCGTGGGCTCCGGCGTACTGAATGCACCCACAGACCTGCCAGTAACGTGGCAGACTCCGGGGTGGCCGTGGTCGATCCCACCAAAGATTCCAAGGCCGCAGAGCTGGAGCTCTCCATGGGCACCACCACCCGGCGCAAGATCGCGGCCGCGCGGGGCGAAGACTGGGACGAGATCATCGAGCAGCTGGCCCGGGAAAACGAAATTTTGAAAGAGAAAGGGATTCTGGAGGCAACAGATGGACAAGACGAGAGCGAATAGGCCCGGGCTGACCGTACGCGCGGCCGCAGGGTCCGCCACATACGACAGCGAGGCGCGGACGCTGCGGGCCGTGGCCACTACGGAAGCGCCCACCCAGGTCATCGACTGGGAACGGTGGGAACTGGTGGATGAGGTCCTGCGCATGGACGGCCTGCGTATGCCGGATTCCGGACAGGTCCCGCTGCTGGATAGTCACAATCGCAGCCGAGTAGGTGATGTGATCGGCTCGGCCCGGGAGTTCGGCGACACTACTGTCGCCGGTCACGCGGCCAAGGAGTGCGTGGTATCGTTTGCAGATACCGACGCGGGCCGGGATGCGGAAGCCAAGTACCGCGACGGCCACATCACCGATTTTTCCATAGGGTACCGGGTCACGGAAGCTGAGTACGTGCCCGTAAACGAAACACAGGTCATTGGCGGGGTACGATATGCAGGCCCTGTCCGGGTCGCCACGAGCTGGGAGCTCAAAGAGCTGTCCGCGACACCCATCGGCGCGGATGAGTTTGCCAAGGCCAGAACCATATACCATGGAGCAGAAGCCATGAAAGAGAAGAAAGAGCAGGTTGAGGCTCCGGCCCCGTCCGAGACCCGGACAGAGCAGGTCGGTATTGATCCCACCGAAGCGCAGAAGATTGCGGCCCAGGCCGTGGAGGCCGAGCGGGCCGCATCGTCGGCATCCGCGATGCCGTGCGGATGATCGGGCTCGGTTCCGATGTGGCCGACGAGCTTGTTGCCGCTGGTTGCAGCGTGGACGAAGCCCGGGCCCAGGTCCTGCAGCGGTACGCCGAGCAGAATCCGCCCATGCAGACCCCGTCCGTAGAATCCGGCCGCACCGAGCGCGACAAGTTCCGCTCCGCAGTTGTCGACGGGCTGGCCGCCCGGGCCGGTGTCGGCGATGAGTTCAACGAGTTCCGCGGCCGGACCCTGATCCAGATCGCGGAAGAATCCCTGCGGCGTGCCGGTATCTCCACGTCCGGCAAGCGCAACCTGGACATTGCCGGAATGGCCCTGCGCGAATCCAGCTCGGATTTCCCGTATATTCTGGCCAACACCGCCAACAAGGTGATGCAGAAGGCGTACACCGAGTACCCGTCCACCTACGAGGCATGGTGCGGCATCTCCGACGGATCCGATTTCAAATCTATCTCCCGCCCGCAGCTGTCCGAGGGGCCGGACCTGGCGCTCATCAACGAGGACGGCGAGTACACCGTCGGGCACCTCTCCGAGATCGCCGAATCCAACCAGATCAAGACCTACGGGAAAATGATCAGGCTGACCCGGCAGGCCATCATCAACGACGACCGCCGTGCCTTCGACCGCATCCCCAAACTTTTCGGGGCAGCCGCGGTGCGCAAGGTCAACGACTTGGTCTACGCCATCCTGACCAGCGGCCAGACCATGGCCTACGACAGCACAGCCCTGTTCCACGCCGATCACGGCAATATCGCCACAGCCGCCGATCTGTCCGCCGCCGCCCTGACCGCAGCCCGGGCACAGATGCGTATCCAGACCGGCCCCGGTGGGCAGGTGCTGAACCTCATGCCCAAGTTTCTGCTGGTCCCCGCCGCAAGCGAGACCACGGCCGAGGTCATCCTGCGGTCCGCGTCCCTGTATGAGTCCGGCGCCAACTCCGGCACCCACAACCCCTGGCGCAACCAGCTGATTCCCATTGTCGAGCCCCGTATCGATGCCGCCGATGCCGACAGCTGGTATCTGGCCGCCGATCCCAACCAGATCGACACCATCGAAGTCATGTTCCTGGACGGCGTGCGTACCCCGTACATCGACGAGGAAGTCGGGTTCGACGTGGACGCCATCAAGATCAAGGCACGGATCGACGTGGGCGCCCGGGCCTTGGACCACCGCGGACTGCTCAAGAACGCAGGCGCATAACCCATCGATAATCGGGCCGGGTAACCGGCCCGCATAGGAGTATCTTTATGGCTACCAATTTCATCCAAAAAGGCGACGTCATCGACTACACCCCGAGCTCTGCCGTGGAATCCGGAGATGTCGTGGTCATCGGGTCCCTGGTCGGCGTGGCCACAACAGACATCGCAGCCTCTGCCGAGGGCGCCGTGGCCATCGAGGGCGTGTGGGAAATCCCCCGCAGCCACCGCAGCCCATCACTCTCGGCGCGGCCGTGTACTGGGACGCCGACGGCGATCCCGTGGGCGGCACAGCCGGTTCCGGCGCAGCCACAGCCACCGCCACCGACAACACCAAGATGGGTTACGCCATCGCCGCCAAGGCGGCCGCCGGCGCCTCTGTCCTGGTGAAGCTCGAACGATAACCACCCCCCTGCCCGTCCGGGTTTCCTCCTTCTCCCGGGCGGGCTCTTTAGGAATCATGCAATGAGAAACTGGATACAGCACCGACTTAACCCGCTGCACATTACCTGCAGGCTGCTCGATCTGGGGTGTTCGCCCCGGACGGCGTTTTGCATTTCAAACATGTGGCAGCATGTTTATGATGTGCTGTTTCCAAGGCCGAACCGCCGGTAGTGGGTTGCGCCGAGACATATATGGAGACGATGATGCCGGATAACGTGCAGATTTGGGAAGCACTGAACGACATCCGGGAGCGGGTGACCCGCATTGAATCCGGGTTGACCGCGTATGTGCAGCAGACGTCGGAGCGATGCTCGGTTCGGGCGGATCGGTTGAATAAGCTGGAAGGCCGGATGACGGAGATGGAGAGACGGGTCTGGCAGTTTGTGGGCGCGGCCGTGGTGCTCAGTGCGGTCGGAACGGCGGCGGTGACCGTGTTTTTGCAGAGGGTGACGCTATGAACTGGAACCTGTTGGAAGAAGATCTGATACGAGATGAGGGATTGTATCTGCATGTGTATAAATGCCCGGCCGGGTACCCTACCATTGGCGTGGGGCACATGCTGCTCGACCATGAGCACATGGAGATCATTTCGTTGACCGAAGCGGGCCGACTGCTGCGGATTGATATCAACGAAGCAGTGAAAGGCATTGAAAAGGTTTTCGGCATGCACTGCATGGACGCATGGACGGAACCGCGCCAGCGGGCCCTGGTGAACATGATGTTCAACCTGGGGCAGTCTCGATTTTCCGGATTCAAAAAAATGATTGCGGCCATCAGGCGCGAAGACTGGCACGAAGCCGCCCGGCAGTGTCTGGACAGCGCGTATGCACGGCAGGTGGGAATGCGTGCGAAGCGGATAGCCGAGGCACTGCGGAGGGGATGATGGGATTTTTCAGCTGGCTTTCTAAGGCCCCCAAGGTGACGGATACCGCGTGCGAGATCGCCAAGGATATTTCAAGCGGCATGGATGTGCTCTTTTATACCGATGAGGAAAAAGCGCAGGCACAGCAAAAGGCGTTCGATGCGTGGCTTGAGATGACCAAAGCCTTGGGGCCGAGCTCTGCCCGGGATATCTCCAGGAGAGTGATTGCAGTAATGGTCATGGTGATGTGCATGGCGCTGACCGTGACCGGGCTGATTGCTGCATGGTCGGGGTGTCAGCCTCTGTATGAGACGGCGCTGTCGTTTTTCGGGAACTGGTGGAAAGTGGCGTTGACCGTGGCCGTGTTTTATTTCGGACCTCATATGATCGGTGCGGTGACCGGAAAGAAGTAATGGCCGACGTGGTGGACAGGGCCAATGATCTTGAGCGGAAATACCGCGAGATGATGTTCAAAGACCATGTTTCCCGGGCAGGAAAAATGGTCAGCCTCACCCGCTGCGAGTTGTGCGGCGAACCCATCTCGCAGGCGCGGCGAGAAGCCATTCCAGGCTGCCGGTTGTGCATCGATTGCGCTGAGGACAGAGACAGATTTTGACCGGCCATCCGGTCGGTCATCAAGCCCCGGGACGGGCGCGGGAGGTGATCCAGCCAGGCTATCTGGCGAGTGTGTAGCCGGTCTACCTCTGCCGGTCGGTCTGATATAACCCCGTCCCGGGCATTTTTCCACATTTCCAGCCCAGCCGTGAGGACGGGCCCAGCCGCGAGGGTAAGCGCGGGCGCAGCGGGCACCATTCGGGCCGGATTACCCGACGCTCGGGGCGGGAGTTTCCCGCCCCACCTTTAACCGGGAGTTGCCGTGAATCAGCAGCGACGGAAACGGATGCAGGCTAAGCTGGCCCTGTCGCCCCAGCGGGTGGCGGCGATCATGTGCCAGGAAAAGCGGAATTGTAAACACAAACACAAACGTAAGCGGAAACGGAAATGAGCATCGAAGCCGACCTGCGAGCCATCTTCACCGACATCGGCGAACCCGCCACCTACAACGGCGCCGATATCATGATCATCCCCCAGGGCCGCACCGTGCAGTTCAACGGATCGGCCCGGCAGTCCACGGCGGAATTCATCGTGCGCTGCTCCGATGTGTCGGACCCGCAGCCCATGGACGTAATCGTGTACGACGGGGTGACATGGGAGGTGGATGATCCTGACGGGGAACCCGTCACCGGCGGCAACGGCACCTGGAACGTGAAGGGTGTGCAGTATCGGAGGCCGAGTTTTAAATGAGTGATTTCCGGGTCAGAATTGAAAACCTGCCCAAGGTGGCCGCGGCCATCACCGCCCTGCCCGAGGACGTGGAGCATGCACGACGGTCCGCCCTGAACTCCGTTGGATTTATGCTGCGCGGTCATGTCCGCAATCACGTCGAGTACGGCGGCACGGGATGGGCACCCATGGCCGAAATGACCAAGGGGTTCAAGAAGAAGCGGGGCAGCAACAAATGGAGCAAAAGGAGCAACGCCTTTTCTCCATATTTTTACTTGGGCAAGTTTGCCAGATACCGCCTATCCCAGGACGGGCAGGCTGTGTTGGTTTTCTTCGGCAAGTCCCGCAAGGGGCAGGTTGGCACCCGGGACCCATGGCTGAACGCCGTGGCCTGGTCTGCGGAAAACGGCCGGCTGGTCCAGGTCACCCGCAAAATGCGCCGAGCTATTGCCAACACCGTGCTCGGTCCGTCGGGCAAACCGAAACGAAACGCGGTAATGGGCCAGAACTACTTTGCCCTGCGCAAGGAGACCTCCACCATCCGCGTTCCGGCCCGGCCCATCTTTAAGCCGGTGTACAAGAAAAACCAGAACAAGATTGACGATATCTTCGCCCCCAAATTCTTCGCTAGTCTCCAACGTCAACAGGACAAACGCAAATGATCGACCAGCTTGTCACCACCATCCGGGAAGCGGCTCTGTCCGATACATCTTTGTCCGATTGGTGCTCTCAAACCTACGGCCAGAGTCCTACTTTTTTCACAGGCATTGACGAACGCAACCCGCCCGATGAGTCGGACTATCCGGTGATTGTGTTCGTCGGGTCCCAGTCATCCAGGTCCCGTAAAGACAAATTTATTCAGTCCGTGCTTCATTTCGGGCTGGCTATTGTGGACGATGATACAGAGGAAGGTTCCGGGACCGTACTCCTGGGGCAGACCAGGGTGGATCGGTTTCGGGTCCTGTTTGAGGATGTCGTCTTTAAGGCTGTTTCCGGGCAGATCGAGGTGGAGGGCGAATCCGGAGACGCATTCCCCCCAGTATTTACCGGTGCGGTCCGGGTAACTATCGACACCCCGAAATCATACATGGCCGGGATGTCCGGCGCCAACATTTAAGGAGTCAATCATGGCTGTTTCCCCGAATACCGAGAACTATTTATACGGCAAAGGCTCTGTTCTGTTCAAAAAGTCTGGTGAGTCCGGATACTATCATCTCGGCAACTGCCCGGCTTTTTCACTGAATGTTGAGCTTGAGAAAGCGGAGCATTACAGTTCTATGGCCGGAACCAAAGAAAAGGACCTGTCCAAAATTCTGCAGAAGTCGGTCAAATCTTCCATCACCATGGAGGAATTCAGCGCTCAGAACATGAACCTTGTTCTACTTGGGGGAACGCCGACAGAAGCGACGCAGGAGGCCAGCACCCTGAGCAGTGTATCTGTTTCTGTGGTCATGGATCAGTTTGTGCAGATACAGAGCGGCGCTCTGAGGCTTTCATCGGTCACGGTGACCGATGGCGCGGACACAACTTACGAAGAGGGTGATGACTATATCCTCAACCGGGAATCCGGCATGATCATGGCCCTGTCCACCGGCTCTATTTCCGGGACCTGCTCTGTGTCTGCTACCGTTGCGGCCCTGACTACCACGACTATCAACGCACTGTCTGAGAGCTCGTGCGAGGGTGAGTTATATTTTGTCGGCAATCCCGACGTCGGTCCCAACTGGCAGGTCAAGGATGGGACGTGGAACTCAGTTTGTCTGGTGAACTGCCGTTCATCTCCGACGATATCGCCCAGATTACCGTCGAAGCGGAATTTCAGGCAGACCACAACGATCATCCCGACGCCCCGTTCTTTGAAGCGACCCTGGTGGAGTAGTAGAGCATGAGGAAGCGCGAAACCATCAAGATTGACTACCGGGAAGTGACGGTCATGGAACTGACGGTACAGGACATCATGGAGCTGTTCCAGGCGGACAAGGAGGCCGACTTCCTGGAGTTGGTGAACACCTGGCTGCCCAGAACCACGGACCTGACCTTAGAGGAGATGAAGACCATGGCCCCGTCCGAGTTGGAGCAGGTCTTCAACACCTGGAAGGAGGTCAACTCCGCTTTTTTCAGGATGGCCCGGGCCGCCGGTCTGGGCCAGATTCTGACCGAGCTGCAGGAGGCCATGAAGCAGGACTTCGTGCGGCTGTTTTTCGCCTCCTTGAAGCCGGGCACGCAAACGTCATGACCTACGGATTCGGGGCCTTCAAGGAGGCCCTGAATCACAATGAACAATCCCGATCCGAACGGATGAAGGACCTTGCCCTTGCCGTTCGGATCGGCACCAACGCAGACGACAAAACCTTCCGGCGGTTCCTCGATGTCAAGTAATACCATCTCCATCCTGATCAAAGCCCGGGATCTGGCCAGCAAAGAGCTGGTTACGGTTTCCAAGGGGCTGAGTACCGTGGGCAAGGAAGCCAGGTCCGTATCCGGCGTGCTGTTCTCTCTGAAGACCGCTCTGGCCGGTGCAGGAATGGGACTGCTGGCCAAAGACACCCTGGATACCGCCTCCTCCTTCGAGCAGCTCGAAACCAAACTCGACGCCCTGACAAAAGGTAAAGGGCCGGAGACCCTGGAGGAGATCAACGAGTGGGCCCTGGAGATGCCGGTCAACACCCAGAAGGCCGTGGACTCCTTCGCCATGATGCAGGCCATGGGGCTCGATCCGACCATCGAGAAGATGGAGACCCTGGTGGACGCGGCGTCGATCTTCGGCGAGGACACCATGCCCCGGGTGGCCCGTGCCCTGGGCCAGATGCAGACCCTGGGCAAGCTCTCGGCCGAAGAGCTGAATCAGATGGCGGAAGCGGGATCAATGCACGGAAATACATCACCGAAGCATTTGGCATGACCGTGGAAGAGGTCCAGAAATCTCAGATCGCCATCGAGGACATTGTCCAGGCAATCTGGGATGGGTTGGACCGAGATTTCGGCGGTGCAGCTAAAAACGCCCAGACCAAGTGGGCAGCTATGACATCCACCCTGGTCTCCTACTGGCGGGAATTCCAGCGTCTGGTCATGGAATCCGGCCTGTTTGACTATATCAAGGCCGGGATGAAGCTGATCCTGGATAAGGTCAGCCAGCTGCGCAAGGACGGCTCCCTGAAGACCTGGGCCAAGGATGTGTCCGACTCCATCATCTCCGCGTTCGAATCGGCCATGCTTGGCGTGGCCGGGATTGTGGATACTGTGGGCCCGGCCATCGCCACCGTCTGGGACGGGGTCAACAGTTTGTGGAACGGATTTCGATCCCTGCCGAGCTGGGTGCAGGATGTGGGCATCGTCGGAGCCCTGTTCGGGGGGCGGATGGTCCGGCTGCTCATCGCAGGTATCGCCATCACTGCGGACCGGCTCCGGTCTATCGGAGACGTTGCCCGGGCCCGGGCAGACAAGAATGAAGCCGGGGCGGGGAAAATATCCGGATCAAAATTTCGGGAGTTGATAACCGGCAGTCATTCGGACCGGGAAGCTTATCTTGAAAAACACGGCCTGAGTTCCAAGGGGCAAAGCGTGGGCGGCGAGACGTTTGCCCCTCTGAGTGAATCTGCAGGTACGGCCACGGGCAAAGTCAAAGAACTGTTGGCCACTATGCGGGAGACTATCAAGTTGATGGACTCCCGGCAGTCAGAAGCGGGACCGGCAACGCCCAAAAAAGTCCAGGACGCCCTTGCCGCGAACGTTCCTGCATCTCCTATTTCTCTGCCCATAGGGGACATTCTTGATTCCGACCTAAACGTATTCCTCGCCCAGAACCAGACGGCCCTTGCCGAACTGGACTCCCTCCTCGACCAGTCCCTTGTCTCCACCAAAGAATACCTGGCAAAGCGACGCGAGCTCGTGCTGGCTGCCATCGACAAGGAAATCCAGACCGCCGAGAAAGCCGGAGCAGCCGAGATTGCCCGAATGGAATCTCAAATGGCCGGAATGGATAACGAGGCCGAAAAGCGGGCCCTGCTGCAGAACATCTTGCAGGCCCGGCTCAAGCTGGAAGAAACCCTGGCAGTCAAGGCCGAGGAACGTAAGCGCACTGTCCTGGACCTGGCGGAACAGGAAAGGGAAGCGGAAGAGAAGATCGTGGCCAAGCTCAAGGAAAAAGATGAGCTGTTGAGAGAGATTCGGGGCAGGTCCGTTGAAGACGACGCCATCGATTTTGACAATATTGGTGATGAATACGGCATTACGGGCGGCCTTGCAGGGCTGATGGTAGGGGAAGAGCAGATGCAGGCTCGGTTCGATGCCGAGATTGCCGCCCTGCAGGAAAAATATGCTGAAGAGCTGCAGATGCTGGCCGACCACGGTGCATCCGAGCAGGAGCTGAACGAGGCCCGGGCCGCCAATGAAATGGCGTTGACGCAGAAAAAAGCGGACTTCGAACAGTCTCTGTACACTCAACGATTGTCATGGGCGTCCGGCTTTGCCGGAGGCATGGCCGGAATGATGCAGGACCTCTACCAATCCGGTCTGGTGCAGAACGAGGCCATGTTCAACGTGTATAAAGCCTTCGCTATCACCCAGGCAATTATCGATACATACGCGGCTGCCCAAAAAGCGTATTCTTCCATGGCATCCATCCCATATGTTGGACCCGCCCTGGGTGCGGCTGCGGCCGGTGCGGCCATTGCCGCCGGTATGGCTCGTGTCGCGGCCATTAAGTCGGCCTCCCCCTCTGGTTATGCCTATGGTGGACTTATCGCCGGGGAAGACCAGGGGGCACGGGCTGACAACGTCCTGATCCGGGCAACCCCGGGCGAGTACATGATGGACCGGCCCACAGTGCAGCACTACGGAGTACGGGCCATGGAGGCCCTGCGGCAAAGGGCTGTGCCCCGGGGCATGCTCTCGAGCCTTAATCTCCCGGCTGCACGTCCGGCCTACTCCAAGGCGGGTTTCGCCTCTGGGGGGCAGGTCGGCACAAGTGCGGGCACCGGTCAGGGGGGGATCATCATCTACAACTATCGTCAACCTGACAGACAAGTCTGAACTGGACCGATACTTGGCCAGCACTGAGGGTCAAAACGCTGTATTGAACGTCATATCCAACAAATCAAGAACCGTGAAACGGATGGTCAAATAGATGATCGCCAACGAGATCCTCGCTATCCGGCCGGACTGGTCCGACGCCCCCAGGATGGAATACGCATGGAATACCACGGTCAAGCGAGGGCTGACCGGGGCGGAAAAGCGTTCCGGGCTCCTGTCAGCTCCCCGGCGGGCTCTGGAGTACACGGCGCAGGCCCGCTCCGGCCTTGAGGCCGAAATGCTCAAGAAGCGGATGTACGCCTCTTTCGGTCAGATTTTCGGCGTGCCGCTTTGGACCGATGCCACCATGCTCACGGCATCCTGTAATGCCGGGGCCACCGCTCTGACCGTAAAGGATGCCGACTACAGGTCATTCGAGGCCGGCAAAATGGCCATTATTGTGTCCGGCAGCGAATACGAAGTGGTCACCCTCTCCGGGGTGGGCTCAACATCCCTGACATTGTCGTCGGGGACAGTCTACGGATGGAGTGCAGGGGCTATGATCTGCCCACTCTTCCAGGGGCGGGTGGACAGCACCACCATCACCATTAAGGGCGAGACGGACCGGGACGGCTCCTTCTCCATCCGGCTTTTGGAAGAGTACGAAGAGCGGCTCTCCGTGCCGACCTCGGACGTGTCCGACTATCCGACCTATAACGAGCTAATGGTGCTGGATACGGCCCACAACTGGGCGGACAGCTTTTCGCAGTCTCTGGATATGGATATCGAATCCTTTTCCGCTATCTCCGGCATCACAAAGTATCTCGCCGCAGCCACAGAACCCCGGCAGACCATCACCCTGTCCGCCCTGACCTTCACCCGGCAGAAAGCCCGCCAGGTGCTGGACTTCTACCTCTCCCGCAAGGGTCGGCTTCTGCCGTTCTGGGTGCCGTCCCCGGCGTCGGACCTGATTCTTTCCGCCGGATTTGCGGCCACGGATACCACCCTGTCCATATCCGGGTCGGATGCGGCTATATTTTTTGCCAACGACTTCGCAACTGCGGGGAAACACTTGTGGTTCCGTTTCCCGGACGGGAGCGCGGCGGCTCGGGAGGTCTCGGCTGTGGACGCCTCGGCGGGTACCATCACATTAACCGAAGCCATAGGCACGGCAGTGGACCACTACGGTGTGGTGACCGTCTCCCTGCTCTATCCGGCCCGGTTCAGCAAAGATATCCTGGCTGTGGATTACAACTCTCTGGACGTGGCCGAAACAACCCTGGAGATCATCACCCTGCCCACATACGAGGTTGAATAATGAAAACAGCAACAACTGCATTTGAAACCCTGGAGCAGAACGAAACACTCTCTCCTGTAGAAATATTCCATATCTGGGAGGAAGGGGACAGCGGTGAACACTGGTACTATACGAGCGCTGACGAGTCCGTCACGTACGATGGCAATACGTATACCCCCGCAGCTATCAAGCGGTCATCCATGTCGTTTGACTCCGAGCTTGATGTGACAAAAGTTGGCGTTACCGTGGGGGCGCTGGATGGCACTTTCATTACGTATATGACTCAAAATCCCACCACACAGATGTGGGTAGCTATCTACCGGCTCCACCGCAGCGAGAGCGACGCTTCGGTGGTATTTATCGGACAGGTCAACTCCGTATCCTTTCAAGGGGCGCAGGCTGAGGCGGAATGTTACGG
>FUIF01002352.1_pt1 | contig 12809 bp, 26 predicted proteins | sample 1003461 | NCBI WGS metagenome assembly FUIF01 (sample SAMEA80401918, study PRJEB19352) | marine metagenome | reverse complement strand
TGGCTACCACATGAACGGCTGCAAGCCGTACAGTGTTCAGGACATTGAACACTTTGTGTGGGAGCATGGCATCCTTCACACGCCGCTTGGCAAAGCGGTTATCCAGCGTCTCGACGCTATGACAGACTACAAGGAGATATGAGATGGTTGCTCATAACATCATCAAACTACAGCTTCCCGATGGCAGGGAAGTAAGCATCATCCAGAATGGCAATGGCCGTGATGGTGACGCCTACGGTCATGCTGACAGCCACACATGCGAAGTGCTGGTGGAAGGTGAGCCTGACGTGAAAGGTCATCTTGACCTGTCAGAACTGGTCGAATACCTGCGCTATCTGGACACTACGCAAACGCTTAGTGGCCCCATTGATGGCAGTAAATACGAAGTGGAGAACTATGATGACTGATTTCGCTATCGGAATATTCCTGTTGTTCACAGGGACTCTCGTGTTCATGCTGGCGCTGTTCGATGGCGGCGCTGGCATGGGGCTAGTCGCCATTGGTGCTTGTGCTTGCGCCATTGGTGGCTGTAAAGTAATGATTGACGCTAGACTGGAGGATCACAGATGACCAAAGCAAATCTCTCGATGCAATCGACAGCTTGCATGAGCAAGTGTTCGGGTTCCGTATACCTGACATCTACAGCCGCACAAGGAACATGGATACGTCCAGCCTGTTGGCTATCAAAGTTCTTCTCAAAGCAAAACTTCACGGAGTGAAAACATGATCGTAGAAAAGCAACTCTATTCAAAGGATTATGCAATCCTTGAAGTGATGGTTCAGGACTACTGGAGCGCATACCATCCGGCAGGCTATGACACTCGCCTTGTCCGTCCTGTGTACTATGACCATGACCGCAACGTGTGGTGCGCTGACATCACACGCCTTTCATCCTGCGACTGAGGAGTATCGCTATGACTGTAGAGTTCAACATGGAAATCGCTGTCCGTAACATCATCGCTTGCCGCCGCCGTGCCAAGCCACAGGACGTGGCGCATGGCATTGCATGGTACGCTGAAGCATACGAGGAGTGTCGCCAGATTGCTGACGAGTATGGCCTGCCTGTCTATGTCGTAGTCGGTGTGGTGGCTGCACTGTCCCCGAACAATCGCTGGTCAACCAATGTGACAAACGCTCGTGATTTGGTTGATGCGTTTGTCAATGGCCGTGACATGGATACAGTGTCCGTCTGTACGTATGGCAACATGAAACGCAAGGCATGGAGCATCCTTGACCGCACTGCCATCCAGATTACAGATGGTCTCTACGAGTGGACTACAGATGACGAAACCGTCAAGGAAATCAAGGCGATACTCAATGGCCGCAAGATTGTGTGCTTCTACGAGAACATCATGGGCGAGGACACTTGCACCATTGATGGTCATGCTCGTAACATTGCATACAATGAGCGTGTCAATCTGACCGACAACAAAACCAACATTGGCGTCAAAGAGTACGCCAATCTGCAAGAGGCATATCGCCAAGCTGCCAAGCGTTGCACTGTCAATGGCCGCAGGTTCAAAGCATATGAACTGCAGGCTGTGACATGGGTGACATGGCGCAAACAGCATGGCATTGCCTAAACCTCTTATGTATACCTTATGTGTAATAACACTTGAACTTTAGTGAAAGTGTATTACACTTAGGTATACTAGAAACTGTCCAACGATTGGACACTTGGAGAATGACAATGCGTATCAAGTCTGTGAATCCTGTAGCGAAGGCACTTGCACAAGCAAGGCGTCGTGCTACCGTAGTACCGCCCAAGAAGGGTAAGGGATCATACAACCGCAAGAAGGACAAGAAAGACAATGCAAATCAAGATTGAAAAGATGAAAAGCCTCAAGCGCAAGCCTCGCAAGGCAAAGCGTGACGACTGGAAGCGTGACCGCAACGTGGCACGTAAAGCAAAGCGTATGACACAGGAGAAGATTTATGCAAGCAACTAAAAAGCATTTCAACATGATCCGCATGTACGGCGTGGACACGCTGGAACTGGACAACCTGATCCATAGCCCAATGACCCAGATCACTGGCTTGGACATGCTCGTGATGTCCATCCTGTCCGATGCCCAGCACGTACTGGAGCATGGCGACCATGACACGGCACGTCAGTTTATGAACCGTGCCAAGTACATCCTGTCTCACCGCATGAAGGAGAAGCACAATGGAGATTAAGGCTAGAGTTTATTGGAACCTTCACAAGAAGTGCTGGTCTATCCAAGACCGCACAACAGGCCGTGTATACATGCACGTCACAGCCATCACGCTGGCAGATGCCAAGTTCGTGGTGCGTCCCGCTGGTCGGGAGAAGGTTCGCCGTGAAGGCAAGAAGAATGTTCATGCGTTTGCTGTCGGAGATGTCAGCCTGCGCAATGGGCTGGCCACGTTCAGTGGCAGACGAGTGACGTACAACCCCTACGTCAACAACACGTTTGTGTTTGCAGATACAGGTGAGCCTGTCACAGATGCACACGTAGTTTCCATGTGGACGGACATTGACGGCAAGCCTGTCGTCAAAGCGTCCAATCATGGGACACTTTCCAACTAACCAACACAAAGGAGATATCATCATGGCTACATTCAACATCGAGACTACCATCGCTTCCGGTTCCTATCACAAGCGCAGCACCGGCATGACCGGACAGGTGCTTGCATCCGCAGAGATCGAAGCCAAGCTGGCACGTGTCGAGTCACTGTACCGTGAGGTGTACGGCTCCAACATGGGCCGCTACAAGTTCTATCGCCTCGTTCTTGCAGAGGCACGTAATGCCAAGGCAGATGTAGGTGGATACCTGCAGTACATGGCGCAGGATGCGGCAGGCATTGTGCTTGACCGGATGCACAAGGTGCTTGGGCCACAGGCACGGCGCAAGAAGCAGCGTGAGTTGTTCATTGACGCTGGGCAGATTCATGTGTACAATCTGCGTAACCTTGCACGTAGCAAGGCAGGACGCAAGGCAAAGGAGGCCGCATAATGTATTGGGAAGTTGGTATCAAGATTGGTGATGAGGCTGGGCAGGTAACTGTCCACCCTCAAGCCCTCGCACAGTCTGTGTGGGACAACGCAATGGAACACGCTCTGGAGATGGCGACTGCGCTGTATCCGAACAAGCGTATTGAGTTCCTATACATCAAGGAATATGAGACAAGCGAAGGAGGATCATGCTAATGATTGGGATTATCTTTGTACTGGGTGCGGCGTTGTTCATCAACGACAATGCGGAGTTCATCCAAGACATGAACGACAAGCGTGAGTGGGGCTGTACGTTCAGCTACACTGGCAAGCAGTATGCACGAGAGGACGTGCCACACATTGCTGTGGACGACACATACATCTACTTCACGATGGAGCCATGTGATGAGTAACGTCTGGAAACTCGTAATGGACTGGCGGTACAATCCGCTGTCCAACATCCCCGACATGAACACACGGCACATGGTAATGCAGGTGCTGGCATGGATGTGGTGTATCATCTTCAACATGTGGGTTGGCAGTGTCGTTGCCTTTGGCATCAGTGCCATCGCCCATGCCATGCTGATTGCTGGCATCTTCATCACGGCAGGTGTGTTTGAAACAGCCAAGCGTAGGCCGCAATATTTCGGTGGGCTTGGCAGAGGTAACGGAGGTGAGCATGAGTGAACAAGAAAAGCTGGATTGGGTTAGCTTTGCCATACAAGAGGCACTCAACGGTAATAACGGCGAATTGATGCAAGCCTAGAACTTGTTGAAGATTTGCGAGAAAAGAACAATACACACACATATGAAGATGAGAGGTGAGCATGACTAAGTTTGACCCAGATAAAACATACACCATAGGTGGATGGAATATTACATTCTATGTGTATGATGACGAAGCTGACGACTATGTGCGTAATGCAGATGGTAGTGTTAAGGAGTTTCACGCACCTCACATGGACTATTCATACATGGGTGATGGCATAGACATAGATGACCTAGAGGAGAATGAGCATGAATAGGTTCCTGATTGAGCATCACCCTGATGCTATCGCTAAGTCATTGTGTGACAAGCACATTGTCAAGATGCCATTGGAAGAAGCGCAGATGCTATGCACTAGCCTGTGGCATCATGCACCGGAGTATGCGGAGGAGCAGGGGCTGTACAAGCCTGTGCATCAGAAGCATCCCTGCACCCTGTGGGCTATGGAGACACAGGCAAACTACAGCTTTGCCTACAGCCTCTACACTTCCATGCTCTGCGAGTACCATCACAGGTATGGCAAGTGGCATGGTGCTGGCAAGCACAGTGTAGCCCTGCACCGTGGCATTGTACACATACCGCAAGGTGGCTTGACGCCGCACCCGCAATGCTTCAGCGGACATGATGACTGCAAGACGGAAGAAGCGTGGCCGATTGAGGCGTACCGTGCCTTCTACAAAGTGGACAAGGCTGCGTTTGCCCGATGGGACAAAGGCGGTAGAGAGATGCCCTACTGGATGAAAGGAGAATGATGATGGATAAACTAGATATGGACAAGCCGTACTTGCTCACGCAAGCACAGCGCATGGACTTGCTGAACTCGCACAACAAACTGCGTAATATTCTGCAGACTATTACGGAGTGTAATGACATATGGGTTTCACAGGTGCAACATCTGGAAACCCTAGAGTGTGAACTGCATCGCATCCTCAAGTTCGTACCCAAGCGTGGCGAAGATGGTCAGATCATCTGGGGTGCTGACTGGATACTGATCGAACACAGCAAAGAGGGTGGCGACGATGACTAAGACTTGGGAAGCTACCGTAATCGTAGAGTATGTGTTTGAGTGTGACGGTAAAGACTTTGATGAAGCACACGAGGACGCATTGCAAACCATATGGGATGAAGACAATATGGCTACTTGGAAAATACATCTGATGCCCCTCAAAGATAGAGAGGAGAATGATGATTAGTGCTTGACTATACGTACTCTATGTGATACAACGTAACCATCAGTTGCCAATAACGAAAGGAGACAACTATGCCATTTGATACACCCTTCCTCACAGCAGATGAACTGCTGCCCGAAAACCTGAACTTCCCTGTGGAGTTTGAGCCTACCAAGGTGGCGGACAAGAAGTACGTCATCAACGGTAACACCGGAGACTATCTTGGAGTCGTCGGTAATAGCTTCAAATGCGCCAACCACGGCGACTTCTTCGTGGGTGTGCATGACACAATCACGGAGAACCTTGGCGAAGCAGAGTGCGAAAGCATGAACATTCGCTTCAAGACTGCACGTAACAACGCATGGGCTATGGCTGACATGTCCCTGCCCGAAGTGACTGCACGTATTGAGTCCGACAAGCACAGCACAACGATTGCACAACGCATCATCGCCCTGCATGGGGTGGACGGTAGCTGTTCCAATCAGGTGTACTTCGGTGCAATCGACTTCTTCTGCACCAACGGTATGATTACCGGCGAGTATGACGACATCCGCAGGAAGAACACCAGCGGGTTCGACATCGACAAGTTCATCAAGGAACTGAAGGGTTCGACACAGGCATTCTATGCACAGTCGGAGCGGCTCCAGCGGTTCGCAAACAAGACACTGTTTGTCGGAGACGTGAAAGCCATGCTTGAGTCTCTGCTCAAGTCAGACCGTGTGGCAGAGAAGATGCTCTCCCTGTACAACGCAGAGGCAAGTGTCCGTGGGCAGAATGCTTGGGCATTGTACAGTGCCTTCACCAACTACGCCAGCTATGCTGATGAGCGTAATGGTTTCGGCCTGCGTAACACTGGCAAGGACACCAACGCCATCACGATGTTCCGTCGTGAGAATCAGGCAGCACAGTGGGTGAACAGCACAGAGTTCAAGGAGTTGCTTGCAGCATGAACTTTAACCACGTTGGTTTACTTGGGTGTAGCCAATGTTATTGGATGGGCAGGAAGTCTGAAGATGAAGACAGCACCTGCCCATCCTGTGGCTACAAGAGTGTGTTTGACGCCACACTTAGGTATGACAATACACATCACGAGTTACATGAGTTGAGTAAGTACGAAGTGTACTTATTGTACAAGGAGTACAAGGAGAAGCGCAATGCGAACTGTTGAAGACTTAGTATTGACATACTATTCTTCCAACGATTACAACATGTTGAGGGACAAGTCTAAAGCAGACTATAAGTATTTCCTCAACGTGTTGGTCGGTGAGTTTGGTGATGTCAAGTATGACAAGCTGACCAGCAAGCAGGCAAAACACGCATACGAGGAGTGGGTCAAGCGTGGCATCACGTTTGCCAATCACGTGTGTACTGTGTCGTCTCTTGTGTACCGCTACGCCATCGACATGGAGTATGCAATGGTCAATCCCTTTGCCAACATCAAGCGGAAGACACCGCCACAACGTAAGGTAGTGTGGACGGAGGACAACGTGCGTCAATTCCTCGACAGGGCGTATGGCCTGTGGGGTAGCCGCAGCCTTGGCCTGATCGTACACATGGCATACGAGTGGTGCCAGAGGCTGGGAGACATGCGCCTGTTGGAGTGGAGTAACATCGACTTCGATAGCCGCAAGCTGTACCTTGAACAGAGCAAGCGGAGGGCGGAGGTCTGCCTTCCGATTGAGGATGACCTGTACGACATGCTGGTACAACAGCGTGAGGACTTCGGCTTTCAAGCCTTCGTGGCACCCCGTGTGTTCCCGACTAGGGGTAAGTACCACCCGTACAGTATGCAGCGTCTCAGCAAGGCTGGTAGGGAGATTATGAGGCAAATAGGATTGCCGGAGGAGTTACGACTGATGGACTTGCGTAGGACAGGCACGACACAGATGGTCGAGGCCGGTGTTCCTATGGGTCAGATCATGTCTGTGACAGGACACACGAACCCGCAGTCGGTGAAACCGTACATGAAGAATACGTATGCCAGTGCAAATAGTGCATTGACAGCACGTAAATCTCATGGTAAAAGCACTTAACTGCCGCAAAGGAAAGTGATATATACATGGATAATATATATAACATTGTAAGTGATATGGATGTACCCGTGGGCATGACCGTGCGCACGAACTGTCCCAACTGTGGGCAGCGTACATTCACGGTCACGAACAACATGGGTTCCTTGTGTGGAATTGTTACCGTGCATCCTGCAACGTAAAGGGTGGCACACGTGTTCGTATGAGTGCCGATGACATCCGTGCTGGCTTTGGTGGTGCTGATGACTTCGCCAAGCAGGACACGTTTAACCTACCAGAGTATGTCGTACCCCACGACTGGAACGTAGCAGAGATTGCATGGGAGTTGTATGGGCTGGACGCAGAGGAACTGGGCCTGCTCTACGACGTGAAGGAACATCGCATGGTGTTTCCTATCAAACACGACGGCAAGATCGTGGATGCTACAGGCCGCTCACTGGGCAAGCGACTGCCCAAGTGGAGACGGTACGGAAAAAGTGGCTTGCCATACACATCAGGGTGTGGTAAAGTCGCCGTAGTTGTTGAGGACTGCTTGAGTGCAGCCGTTGTTGGTTACGGCACCTTTGTCGGGGTTGCGCTTCTAGGCACATCATTGCAAGAGACGCATAAGAGGTATCTCTCGCAGTTCTCAACAGCCATCATTGCGCTAGACCCCGATGCGCTACCCAAGACCTTGCTGATGGCCAAGGAACTCAGAGGATACGTAAACGATGTTCGTGTCCTTCGTCTAACCGACGACTTCAAATATCGTAACCCGACAGATATGGAGAATCTCAATGGAATTATCAATCATTAGGAGCCTGATGGACAAGTCCTTCTACGATGACCATCGTGGCTCGAAATGTCCGCAACGCTTGTTCAGCAAGGACGTGCGGAAGATCAAGCAGGCAATCGACACAGCTATGGACAGGTACGAGCGTACCGTCTCACCTGACGAGATCGAAGCACTGTTCATGTCGGACAACCCGACACTGACTACAGCACAGAAGCAGGGCTATGCCAGCCTGTTCGCTAAGATCAAGGGCGAAGAGCCTATGGGCAGTGACGTAGCACAGGAGGTGCTGTCCAAGCTGTTCCAGCAGGTGGTCGGTGAAGACGTAGCCAATATCGGGTTCGATATGGTCAACGGTGACACAGCCAGCCTTGAGTCCCTGCGCAACCTGCTTGAGCGGTACGGTGATGACTTCATCCCGAACCTCAACATTGAGTGGGACGACATCACTATCGAAACGCTGATGGCCAAGGCTGAACTGGAAGCACGTTGGACATTCAACATCCCGCCTGTCACCCGCAAGGTCGAGGGCGTGTCCGCTGGTCAGCTTATCGAAGTTGGCGCACGGCCCAACACTGGCAAGACTTCGTTCCATGCCAGCCTGATTGCCAGCCCCGGCGGGTTCGCACATCAGGGTGCCAAGTGTGTCATCTTGTGTAACGAGGAGCCAACGCACCGTGTCGGCGCACGTTACCTGACTGCTGCAGCAGGCATGTCTGCTCGTGAGGTACGAGACAACATGTCCAAGGCCAAGGCACTCTATGAGCCTGTGATGAACAACATCAAGATCAAAGAGGCCGGTGGTCGTGACATGGCATGGGTTGAGTCTGTATGTAAATCATACCGGCCTGACATCCTCGTGCTTGATATGGGTGACAAGTTCAGTGTGCAGGGTTCCTTTGCACGACAGGACGAGGCACTCAAGGCATGTGCTATCTATGCACGGCAGATCGCCAAGACGTATGAGTGTGCCGTGTTCTACATGTCCCAGCTATCTGCAGAAGCAGAAGGCCGGTCACAACTTAACCAGTCCATGATGGAGGCAGCCGCACAGGTAAGGCAGCAGAGGCTGACCTGATGATCCTGATCGGCAAGTCGCCCTCTGTCGAAGGGCAAGAGGAAGACAGCCCACTGCGCCACGTCAACATCGTGAAGAACAAGTTGAATGGCTGGCACGGTATGGTAAACTGTAACCTCGACTATCAGACAGCGAGGTACGAAGAATGAGGACAAAGCGATTTAGTAAGGCGGACTTTGACCGCTACGACAAAGCTGCACGTGTGCGTACACAGCAGCATCTGGAACTGACAGGGCATACTGTCGAGCCACATCCTGATAGGTACGCACAAGACCTGATCGCTACGAAAGATGGTGCATCCATCTACGTAGAGTGCGAGGTTAAGGTGGTGTGGGATGGTGACATATTCCCATACGACACGGTGCAGCTACCACAACGCAAGCAGAAGTTCTTCGCTGAACCTACGCTGTTCTACATATGGAACAAGCAGCTTAACTGTGCCATCACCTTCTTGTCGGAAGACATAAAGGACTTGACACCAGTCGAGGTTCCGAATAGGTATGTATACAAAGGCGAATACTTCTTCCAGATACCTCTGGATTTGACAACACGAGTGAAAGTGAGGGCAAAGAATGAAGCTAACACTTGACGTAGAGAACACCGTCACCAAGCGTGATGGTAAGATGCACCTTGATCCATTTGAGCCTGACAACTCGCTGGTCATGGTTGGCATACTGACAGACCGAGGCCAGTGCCTGACGTTCCCATTTGACCACGCTGACCGTCCCAATCAGGACGACTACTACGAGCGTGTGCAGATGTTCTTGGACGAGGCCACTGTTCTGATCTGTCACAACGCAGCGCACGACTTGCTGTGGCTGTGGGAGTCGGGCTTCAAGTATGACGGCCCTGTATTCGACACGATGCTGGCAGAGTATGTCCTGCAGCGTGGGCAGAAGCAGCCGCTGTCGCTTGAGGCATGTGCAGAGCGTTACGAACTGGACACCAAGAAGCAGGATACTCTCAAAGAGTACTTTGCCAAGGGCGTCAGTGTTCGTGATATCCCATACAACGAACTGACTTCGTATCTGATTGCAGACCTTGAGGCTACGCAGCAACTTGCTGACAAGCAGATGCTTCGTCTCAATCGTCAGGACGATGCGGGTCTGATGGGTACAGTTGACCTGACCAATCAGGTAGCTGTGTGCCTTGCACGTATCTACCAGCGTGGGTTCACCGTTGATCTGCAGGCACTTGACGGTGTGCGTCAGGAGTTTGAGCAAGAGCGTGATGATCTTGAGCGTGACCTGCAAGCCCATGTACGTAGGCTGATGGGTGATACTCCTATCAACCTAAACAGCCCAGAGCAACTGTCTTGGGTTGTGTACAGCCGCAAGGTGATAGACAAGCCCTATTGGGGCAATGCTATTGATCCGTACATGAGTGACGGTGACTTCCGCAGCCTGATCGCTGCTGGCACAGAACGTATGTACAAGACTAAGGCAACACAGTGTCGTGACTGTAATGGTACTGGACAGGTAAGAAAGGTAAGGAAAGATGGAACACTTTACGCTAAGTCCAATAGGTGCAAAGTATGCAACGGCAGCGGGTATCTTCTTACTCCTACTGGTGCTACAGCGGGTCTACGATTCAAACCGCCATCACCTAAGTGGGCTAGTGCGAATGGTTTCAGCACGAGTAAACAGAACCTCGAAACACTAGAGAAGGCAGCACGTGTCAAAGGAATGACAGATGCTGTGGACTTCTTGTCAAAGGTTCGACGCCTGTCCGCTGTCGATACATACCTGTCATCCTTCGTGGATGGCATCCGTATGTACACCAAGCAGGACGGCAAGCTGCATGTTCGCCTGACACAGCACATGACTGCCACAGGCAGGTTCAGTGGCCGTGATCCCAACATGCAGAACATGCCACGTGGTGGCACATTCCCTGTGAAGCGAGTGTTCGTATCACGGTGGTCCGGCGGCAAGATACTTGAGGCAGACTTTGCACAGCTTGAGTTTCGTGCAGCCGCATATCTTTCACAAGATGGAGTAGCCATTGAAGAAGTATCTACTGGGTTTGATGTACACTCATATACCGCTCAAGTTATTACCGATGCTGGTCAATCTACGGATAGGCAGACTGCAAAGGCTCACACGTTTGCACCGCTTTATGGCGCAACAGGCTTTGGGAGAACGCCAGCGGAAGCAGAGTACTATACACACTTCACGGAGAAGTACCAAGGCATCGCAGATTGGCATTCCCGACTGGCTAAAGAGGCTATAGCTACTGGCCGCATCACTACGCCATCGGGCAGGCAGTTTGCTTTCCCTGATGTACGACGCAACAGTCGTGGTCGTGTGACGAACTTCACACAGATCAAGAACTACCCTGTGCAATCGTTTGCTACGGCAGACATCGTGCCTGTGGCACTATTGCACATTGATAAACTGCTTGACGGCATGCAGTCATGTGTGGTAAACACAGTGCATGACTCAATCGTCATCGACGTTCATCCAGACGAAGAAAGGAGAGTAATCGAAGTAATACAAGAGACTAACAACTCTTTGCCTAACTTGATCGCCATACGTTGGGGGTTGACGTTCAATGTTCCACTGGAACTAGAGGCAAAAATTGGCCCCAACTGGCTTGACACTAAAGATGTGTCGTGATATAACTATGGATCTAACTCGAAAGAAGGAGTATAAACACATGGAACTGACAACTATTGACACGAACAACTATGCAGCAATGGCGAAGGCAATGGGCATCGCCAACGAGAGTGCCGGTGAGCGTAAGCAGGCCAGCACCCTCGCTCGTCTGCGCATCAATCACTCACCTGTCATGGGTGAGGCAGAAGTAAACGGCAAGACCGTCAACATGGAAGTGATTGGCGGTGGTACGTATAAGCTGGAGGTGCCTGATGGCCCGACATACTATGCGGAGTCCGTGAAGATTCGCCCGTACCTTCAACGCTTCATGTACAAGCGTTTTGTACGTGGCTCTGGTGACGCACCTAATCGTTATGTGAAGACTGTCATGGCTGACAATCTGAACATTGACCTCAAGGATAATGACGGTGGCTTCAACTGCGGTAAGCCTGCTGGCTACATCCAAGACTTCAAGGCTCTGCCTGAGAAGACACAGGAACTGATCCGGCAGATCAAGCGTGTACGTGTAGTGCTTGGCACTGTGCAGCTTGAGGGTGCTACTGATGCCAGTGGCAATCCTGTTGAGGTGGACGAGACACCATTCATCTGGGAAGTAGAGAACCGTGATGCGTTCAAGAACGTAGGTAATGCGTTCACCCAGCTTGCCAAGATGAAGCGTCTGCCTGTGCAGCACCTCATCACTGCCAACACAGAGGAGCGTAAGATTCCTACTGGCGCAGTGTTCTACCTGCCGGTTGTGTCTCTGGACGTGACCAAGACCCTTGAACTGACAGACACCGAACAGACTATGTTCGCTGACTTCATGCAGTGGGTGCAGAACTACAACGAGTACATCATCAATGCCTACGCTGAGAAGGCGACTAGCCGGAATGATGAGGACGACGAGTTCATTGTGGATGGACTTGTTGACATCGAAGTAGAAGAGGTAGCATAATGAACCACCCTGCTGAACTGGCGTTGCACCAGTACATGGAGAATGCTGCTAGTGGTAAGTCCACCATGTCGGTGGAGACTATCCGGCAAGTAAGTCTTGATGTATCATCTGCACTTGCACGTCAGTTTGGTGGGGGCAACAAGCGTGACGAGTTTGGTCTGCGTATGTCAAACGTAGGCAGGCCAACTTGTCAGCTTTGGTTTGAGAAGAACGAACCAGAGAAGGCATTGCCCCTTCCAACTACATTCGTAATGAACATGATGCTTGGAGACATCGTTGAAGCTGTCTTCAAAGGTCTACTGAAAGAAGCAGGAGTACAATATGAAGATGATGCAAAGGTTACTCTCCGGCTTGATGACGATACATCCATCTCTGGCACATATGATATTGTTATTGACGGTGCTGTTGATGATATCAAGTCAGCATCTAATTGGTCGTATACTAACAAGTTTGAATCCTTCGACACTCTTAGACAGGGTGATGCTTTCG
>FUIF01009379.1_pt1 | contig 12835 bp, 24 predicted proteins | sample 1003461 | NCBI WGS metagenome assembly FUIF01 (sample SAMEA80401918, study PRJEB19352) | marine metagenome | reverse complement strand
TTGTTTCCGTGGAGTTGCCGTCAATCGTTACCGTGCGACTACTGCTGAGCGTATCCAATCGCACGCCGATTCTCGCACCCTGAAACCCGGCAGGCAGGTTCACGGTAATGCTGTTGCTGGATAGGTCACAATTCACCAGCTCACGATTGTTCGCGGAGTAGGTGGTGCTTGAGACATCAACAACTTGCAGACTATCAAGGAAAAAGGGCATCGTGCCTTCCCGGTTGTGGGGGAGCAATTATCTAGTTGCGGTCTCTTAGTGCTTCCAGTGTCGTAAGTCTCTTTTCGTGGTCCAGCAGCAGGCTATTCGTGCTTTTCTGGTCAACTGCCAGTGTTTTGATACTTTCGTTGATGGAATCGACTTTCCAGTAAAGAGCGGACGCCCACAAGACGGCACCGATGATTGCCGTCAATCCGCCGCCGATAACCGACCATTCCGATAACGTCCAGTCTTTGAGCGGTTTGATTGTCACTTCTCATCACCCCTTACGGCATCCAGCCATTGTTCTGCGTCGTGCTTGTCCATCGGTCCCGTTACCATCCTTCCGTGATCTAGTCCGTACCACTTGTCACTGTCGTTGTCCCAGATGATTGTGTATCGTTCGTTGCAGGCACAATCTAATGGGTTCAGGCAGTGCATGGTTGTGAATCAAAAGCCCCCAGCGTGTCAGCCGTGTGGTGCTGAGCACGCCGGGGAGGTGAGATGATTTAACGATTGCGAATCACAGTTCGCTGCCGAATCACTTGCTGGCGTGGTGCCACAACTTGACGCTGGATAATCGCCTGCTGCCGGTGATGCCCGAAGTTCTGACGCTGGACAATCACCCGCTGCGGTTGAACGAATGCCTGCTGATAATGCACCTGCGGCACAACCAACTGCTGAGCGTAGAACGGCTGCACGAATCCAAGGTTCAACTGCTGACCGCAATAGCCCTGATTCAACTGCTGCACGCCGTAACCACCGCAAGCCTGAGCTTCAACAGCCACAGCAAACAAACCAACTGCTAACAAAACTGCACATAGGTAACGCATTGCATTACTCCTCTTTCTGAACCTCTGTTCAACGTAAATGCCCAACTCTAGGGCAAGATCATCAACTTCCTCTTTGGTGAGCGGGGGACGGTCTTTCGGCATACTGCCGCTCAATACCGATGCCCTGATTTTGCCGACCAGTTCTGGTGAGATTTCGCCTGTGCCATCTAGCAGCAATCCGGCCTTGGGTGCCTCGCCCGAATGGCATGACGCACACTTCTTTTTGCAGGATGGAGTCAATCGGCGTGGGTGCTGGTGGTGCTTCCTTCTGAGCCTGAATAGCTGCCAGGTTCTGCTTGTACTGCAGGAAGCTCTGATACTGCGGGTCTTGCTGCATCGTCTTCTGGATGATTGCTTCTGCCCTGATTGGTGCTCCCACGAAATAGCTGATGTGGTAATTCTGAACCACTGGTGCGGCAATCACCTTTTTGCACATGGTGATGCTGCTGGAATCGGCAGCGGTTGCCGAACAGGCCGCAGCGAGAACACGCATCGGCATACTGGCAATAGAGAAAGAACCACAAAGCCACAAAAGCCAGTGCAAGCAGGATGCGAATCCCCACCTTGCAATCATTGGCTAATTCACGGTAAGTAATCATTTGTCTGACCTCCACGCCTGTAATGCGTAATATGCCTGCAAGTAAGCCCCTGACTCCCAAGCGTGCCGTGGGATGCCTTCCTTGCCCTGTGCCAGCCTTGCCAGCCGTGCGGTAAACTGCCCTTTGTTGCTCTCATATGCCAGAGCCAGTTGAAGTTCTTTCGGTTCGCATCCCAGTTCGGTCGATGCGTGCAAGATGGAAATCGGTGCGTCGTACTCCTGAACCACGTTGAAATAGCACTCCACCGCTTCTTCACTGGTGACGCCCGTACAATGCTCAACGATATCTTGGAAGTCCTCGTTATTGCGGGATAGTTCCTTGCCAATGTCGGATAGGTGGAACGCTTCCAACTGCTGCTGCACACCCTTTTTGGCGTATACGTCTACGCCTTCCTCGATCAGCGAACGGAACTCGTTCACCGTGGGGGCATTCAATCCGGGGGTATGGCAGGCGATGCAGGAAACGCCGTTGCGGATTTCCTTGCTGCCGTAGCGGATGCCAGTATGGTCCGTGGCGATAGAAGGTGGAGCAACGTCTTGAGTGACGCCTTTTCCATTAGAGAGGAAATAGCCTTGCAGGGTGCCGCGTGTTCCCTTGGCGGATGATAGCTTGGGAATGCCGAAAATCCATTCCTCTGCATCGTGCTTGAAGGATCCGTCTGGATGTTCGAGCGGGTCTTTGTTGAAGTCAATCTTGGCTGAGTCGCGTGTTCCCCAGATGTAGCCACGCGGAACGGGTCGTGATTCAAGCCACCGAATCTTCTGGACTGCCACTCCCGATTCACCTTCAATCAAGCCGAAAGCGTACTGCGGGTCGTTCTCGACTTTCAGCACCTTCAGGAAGTCATCCCGCTTTGCGAACCGCTTCCCAAATAACAGGCGGTAGTATGCGTCTGACTCCGCACAATCTGTGGCGAAAGGGATGAACCAATCCGCACGAATGACCAGATTCGGTTTGTACTTCGCATAGGGATAACTCAGCAGGACTTGGGGCAGGGACGTTTCCCAGCCGTAGTTCCGGGTGTCTATGCAATAGAGTGTTTCGGTGACTTGCAGCGGGATCTGGTCGTCAACCAGTGGCTTCAGCGAGAGGCTGGGCATGACAAACCGCATGGCACAGTCGAGCTGCTCACGCTTCTCTGGTGGCACGCCTGCCGTGGTCAGATAGTATGTGTACGGAATCGCCCCGACTGGCAGGGTTGCCCTGTGTTCCAGCGCAGCACTCAATTCGCTAGCTGGACTGGCAGCGAGAACGGATAGTGCGAGAATGAGGGAGTGCATACGGGTCATTTGTTCGGGACTGCTACGGTAATGGTTTCCCACTTCCAGCCTGCGGGTGGTTCTGGCGTTGGCTTGCTTGGCGGTTTCTGTTCCTTCGCAGGACCGTAACGCCGCACCAACTCTTTGATGTCTGCCGCTTGCAGATGACGAATGTTTCGGTCGTACATCGGAGCGATTAATGCCGGTTCGCGGATACTGGCTGGCTTATGCCCAAGTCCGTGAGCGTGGAGCAGTTCGTGAAGTGCCACGCGGTAGAGGTCGATGCCACCGCTTGGCGGGTTGTCCCACAATCCCCACTGCTCGCTGTCATCCATCCGGCCAAGCAACTGCGTGCGGTCGGTGCTGACATTGCCCACCGGGATCTGCATATCTGCGAGCGTTCCGCCTCGCCCGTCCAATCGCTGGACATTGGTGAGAATGTTCGCCGTGCGGTGGTTGCTGACGTACTCGTGGGTGATGTTGCAGGCAGCAGAGATTTCCGCAAAGCACTGGCGATAGGCTTCCTTGAGTTCATCTTCACCCAAAGAGCCAAGCCGCGAGAAACCCAGCGACCACGTAAGGTGGGCACCCTTGCCCCATTGGTACGTTCGCCCGTTGATTGCGTAGGCTTCGGACGTAACGCCACAGAACAAAAACCCGCCCTCGGTTGCTGGCTTAATGCCGAACAATTCAGGATCGGTCTCAGGGGCATTCACTGGCGGATTGTCGGGCTTTTCGAGCATCACGCACCCCGGAACATGGCGACCAGTTGAGCGATGAACAGAATCAACTGCTGGAGTTGCTCGAAGTCGATGCCGCGCAGATTCAGTTCCTGAATAACCGTATCGGTCGGCTGCTCCAGACCCAGACGGAAGCCTGGCTCTTGCGGAGAAACCAGTGCCTTGTCAAGCAGGTTCAGCACCCAAGCCTTGAGCGTTTCGGATTGCATCAGTTCATCCAGCAGGGCCGATGCCTTGTCGTCGCCATCGAATTTCGTGGTGACTTGGGAGAACTCCCGCAAGAGAACTTGGAACGCTTCCAGTTTCTGCTCTGAGGTTTCCGCTGCCATCAACTGATCGATAGCGGGCATGAGGTCCGCAGCCTGCCGGAAGTCGATGCCGAGACCAGTCAGCTTGTTTTTCAGGTCCAGCAGTTCCCGCACTCCATTGAGCAATCCGCCGCCAAATAGTTCCTGTTTCATCGCGTTATCCCTTATGTTTGATTTCCGATACCGCCCCGCTCAACACCGTAAAGCCCATGCCAAGCAGGATGCCGAATCCAAGTGCTGCGTAGACCTGCAAGCCTATGACGAAGTTGATTTCTGATTCACTCATTTCACGCACCCCGGACACGGCTCACTCCTGCCTGTGTGGCAGTAGCAGTTGCCCTTGCAATCACACACCCTGAGCCACCGTGGAACGTTTCGCAGCCCCGTGGCTTGGCTTGTGGGTCGCTGTTGGTCTTGACGTTGCCCCGGTAGTTCATGCTGCCCTCGATAACCTTCCAGAGAAACGCTGAGCACAGTACGCAGGTGGCGATTGCCAGCAGTGCGACGCCCGCTGTTCTCCGGTAGTTACGCTTGGGCTTTTTCATCGGGTGGTAATATCCGGGAGCAGGAGAAAGCCTTGACTTGTGCTGCAATGGCATAGATACGTTTGGTTAAGGCTTCTTCCTGCTGCTCCGTGGGGTTCCTGCTGATTTCGTATTCACGGTCGGTAAGCTGCGGAATATGCTTGTATTCCTCGCTTCTGCTGCCACCGTCACGTGCTGGCTTGGTTCGCTTCTGCCTCTGATGCTTGCCGCGAATGTGGTAATTCACGGTCTGCGGTACTATCCCGAACTCTTTAGCAATCTGAACTCCCTTCCAGCCTTGGCTGTGGAGTTCCTTGATTTGGCTGATCTGGCTGTCAGTTAGTTTTTTTGTGCATAGCGCAATAAAAAAGCCGGACGCATCCAGCTTCCGAAGAAACTAGGTGCGCCCGGCTGTGGTAGACCATTATAGGGCGAGCGGTGCCCGTGTCGTGTTGTCAGTTAGTATTATTGCTTATTGGCGGTTTTTGGGTCAATCCACGGCGTCTGTGTCTGGCCACGGAAAAACACATCAGGCAAGATAGGATTGCGAGCGAAGATGGCTCCGGCACGCCTCCCTCTAGGAAATTAACCGGGGCATTCGGGTCAAACTTCAACACGATGCCGGATGAGGAAGCCGAAGACAGGAACAGCGACTGGCTGTCCAGACCGAGTTCCTGCGTGATCGACTGGCTACTCAGGACACCATCGCCCGCAAACCATGCACTATCCGTTCCGCTCATAAACACAGCGGCAGAGAACACATTGCCGAGGATGTGCTGCAATTCCCAAGTGGCTCCACCGTCCGCAGTGCCCCAGATTTCCGCCTGTGTTCCTTTCATCAGCAAGGTTCCGTGCATCGAATCAAAGAAACTCACGCTGGCAATCTGGCTGAGCGAATTACTTGTGGGGATTACTTGCGGAACCCAACTTGAACCACCGTCCGTGGTCTTGAGTAGCGTACTGCCATCGCCACCTACCCAGCCAGTGTTCTCGTCAATGAAGTCCATCGAAACAGTGAGCGCACCCACCGTGTGAATGAGCTGCCAGTTTGTGCCCCCATCCGTGGTCTTGAAAATCTGGCCGTAGTTCGGGTCCGCGATGTAGCCAGTTGTGGAGCTTGGCATGTCGATGTTCCATATTTGTGAACTCAACAAGCCCGGCACGGTCTGCTCGGTGTACGTCTGGAAGCCATCGGTTGAATGCAGCACGGTCGTTCTGTTGCCTACCGCCCAGACATCGGTTGCACTGGTGGCGTGAATGTCAAATAGCGTATCACCGCCGCCCGGAATATTTACCTTGCTCCAGCTTGTGCCTCCGTTCGCTGTGGCGCGTACCTGCAGTGTGGTCGATGGTGGACCGCTCCGGCCTGCCACCCATCCATTGTTGGCATCATGGAAGTGCAAGCCGAACAACTGCGATATGGAACTTGCACCGCCCTCCTGATCGCCGGGTGCAAGCATAGTGCCCCACGTATCGCCGCCATCGGTCGTATGGTAAATCTGCTGCGTGTTCGGCCCGGTTCCATCAAGTCCCTGATTCGCTCCCACAATCCAGCCGGTGTTGGCGTCCAGAAAGAACACGCTGCGGGGGTAGAACTCAGAGTCAAACCCTGTCTGCTCAACCCAGCCTGCGTTGGCAGATGGCACGATGGAGCAGAACAGAAACGCTGCAATAAACTTGGCTTTCATGGTATCACCCACCTTTGACCTATGTGTTAGCACCGATTGAGGTAAATTGATTATGGTGGTGCGGTGTGGTTAAAGCAAGGAAAAACTGAGTGGAATTACTTTTGTCCCAGTTTTCTCCGCTCCCTGCGTTCCTCTTTGAACCGCTCCCGTGGTCCCTTCTCGCGGATCTGCACAACGGCATCTTCTTTGCCTACGGATTTCAGGGTAACGATAAACTTGCCATTGTAGACGCGCGGCTTGTCTATCGTCAGGTTTAATGGGGTGGCGTCCGTTGCCATTGCTGCTCCTATTCGCTTTGCGTCAGTCGCTTCAGATACCAGTCCGCTTTCTTCAAATCCTCTTGCCCGCCCTTGTGCTTCTCTCGCCATGTGTACTTCAGAGCATTGCCCTTGCAGTAGCCGCGAAACTCTTCCGGGGTAAGTGCCGCTTGAATGGCGTCGATGCACTCGATGCCACCTGCCTTGTAGTGCGGTGGGTGGTTTACGTTGTCCTGCTTTTCCTCGCTCATGCTCAACTCCTGCCAAATAGGTTTCAGTAGTGGTCCGCTCTTAATCCAGTCTTTGATTTCCATTCCGTCACTGGTGCTAATCCCTGGGGTGGCATGTGAAGTATCCGAAACGTCCTGTATCTTTGTGAAACAGATGTGCCTCTGCTGCTTTCGGTCCCCGGTAGGCGTGCTCTGCGTGCCACTTGTCCGTTCCGCTTAGGCTGGGGATGTATCGCACGATGATGTTTCCAGCCGTGACTGACCGGATAAACACAATCTCCTTCTCGGAGTGGAAGTGCCCGCAATGGATTTCGTGATGGTCCGCTGCGGCATACATCTCAGGAAACGTGGATTGGAAGTCTGCCGCTAGCTTCTCTGGCTTGATCTTGTCACCGTGATACTGACCAATGAAGCACTTGCCATAGAGATAAGCCTTCTTTGCTTTAGGTGAGTTATCAACTATCACTTCCTTGTCATGGTGAAAGCGGCACTCAATCGAATCTCCAAGGCAGAACAACTTTTCCTCGTCATGGTTTCCGGGGACCACCAGAACGTCCACTGGAGCATATTGCCGCATCAGTTCGATGCTGTCTGTCACCGCTTGCCGTGCCCACCGGAAAGACTTCTGCCAGCGTCCGTCAACGTGCTGTGGCGTTCCCTTGGTCGTGGTATTGCTTCCGGTGTCCACATGCAGGAGGTCATTGCCGACCACGTACAGAAACCGCTCCGGGAAGTAGGGAAGCACCTGATTCACTAAATCATCAACGGCATTGCGGTAGCGCTGGTCTGCAATCTTCAGGTCGTAATTATCACCTGTTTCTGGCTCCCAGCAGAGCTTGCCGAAATGGTGATCGGGGATAGAGATTTCAGCTAGCAATGGGTCTGCCGCCCGTCCGTAGTCCCGCTTGATTGGTTCGTAGTGCGGTGCTTGTGCTTTCATGTCGGAAATCAACAGGTCTTTGAACTCTTGCGGAGACCAGCATTTCTTAGGACGACAGTCAACCGTGATTCCGAACATGGGACAGACAGCAACGCCAAGCGTAACTTTCTTGCCGCTCGCGTTGACTGCCTCAACCTTGGAACCCTGCTCGTAGGACTTGATACGACACTTCGTGACTTCCCACAGTTCTGGGTCAAGGTTCGCTTTCTCCATCGCCTCTTCACGGGTGGAGATTCGCGGCGATAAAACAAACAGGTTCACCCGCTCGTTTTCAACGTCCTCGAAAAGTTCTACTGTGTCGCCGGTGGGGGCGATTGGCTGCGTGCCAGATTCCCTTGCCGCTTCTCTGATTGGATTGCTCTTAGCCACGATCTTGCCTCCGCAACGAAATGTACCGGCGAATCATCTGTGTGTCTGCTGGCCGGATATGCTCCGGGATGCACCGCCTGATGCTTCTTGCAAGTGCTGAGTCGCAATCGTATTCCGTGAATAGCTTTCCATCCAGATACAGGTCTACCTCCTTAATCGTCGTGTCGTAAAGTTCGGGTGCCTGCTCCCTGAGCTTGTCCAGCCAGTTGCGTTTGCGAGGGTCTTTGTATTTCCTCGCCTGCTCGCGTATCGGGTTCTCAGTCCGTTTACTCATCGTGTTCCTCCGTGTGTTCCAGTCCATCCACGAACCCCTCAGCAAATGCAATGCGTGCGGCGTCCTTGGCGTATTGCTCCACAAATTCCTCAGCGATATACCACCCGGCAGCGTGAAGCAGTTCGTGCAGTAGAATCTCCAGTCGCTTCTCGCCCGTGAGTGAATCTAAAATGTTGATCTCTTTTCCGATTCTGTAGGGCGGGTCACATCTTCCATAGTCGCCGCCTGGCAGTGAGCGGACGTATCGCAGTTTCCACTTCCGGTCCATGAATGTGTAAGTGCTTGCCATCGCTCGCTCCGTTACGCTGGTTCCAGTGCCGCTACAATCTGCCTGGCTATGTATTCACTTACTTGCGGAACTACGGCGTTTCCGAGTCCTCTAAGTCGGTGTACCCGATTGGAAATCCCATCAGCCACTCGACCCACGTTGGGTTCAGCGTTCCACCACTCACTTCGGATAGGCTGGGCCCGGCAGATCGGCCGCGTTCCTGTTGCGTCTTCCCCTTCCCGCTTTTCCAATCGCGTGCTGTTGGAGTAGGAAAAATCGCAACCGCTCTTGCTAGATCGTGTTGCTTTTTCGACGGGTAATATTTCCCGCCGTGTTGTCGCTGTCGTTTGCTCTCGGAGTTGTTGGTGTCGGCCAATATCTCTGCCGCTTGCTGCTTGCTGCCCTGTGTGACATCGCTCGGTACTGTTCGTGGTTCTCGCACATTGCACCCAGCATCCGAAGTTCTCCGTCGCTCCTGAAGCCCTCTGTGTTCGGGGTAGGCCAGTAAGAACACCCGGTCCCTGATATGCGGGGCACCAACGGCGGCAGCCGGTATGCAATGCCATTCCGCATCAAACCCGATCTCGGCCAACGCCCCGAGAACTCTGTCCAGTCCTCGATTAAGCAACGCTGCCACGTTCTCCAAGACAAGCATTCTTGGTTGGAGTTGTTCAGCCACGCGAATGACTTCAAAAAACAATCCGCTTCGCTCGCCATCAAGTCCTGCCCCTCGTCCGGCGAAGGAAATATCTTGACAGGGGAATCCTCCGCAGATGATGTCAACATTCCAATCTCCTGATTCTGGCGGGAAGGTTTTCACATCATCCCACCTGGTTACGTTCGGCCAATGTTTCGCCAGTACCTTCTGGCAATAAGGGTCGATTTCAACCTGCCACTTGCACTGCAAACCGGCGCGCTCGAAGCCTAAATCCATACCGCCAATCCCTGCGAATAACGACCCGAAAGTTAAAGTCATACGCTCGCCCCAGATAATTCAGCCACCAACTTGCCAAACTTCTTCTGCCGCCGACACAAACACTCATAGCAATGCAGCCGGTCCTCGGTGCCTTCGTAGCAGGTCGCCCCGCAAGTCCGGCAGTTCTCTTTGTGCCATTCCACCAGACCACGTTCGCGGAGTGATTGTTGGCGTTGGTATTCGGCTGAACTACTCATCTGGCTTCTCCCATCTTCTGCAACTGCTCCTGAATCTCACAATCATCTGCCAGCGTCACATTCAGCCCGTAGTAGTTCCATGTCATCAGCCATTGTTGCGTGCGGTAGGGCTTCCACATCAGCACCCACGGTTCGCCATCGGAATCACTCTTCGCCTGTGCAATCGCATCACGCCAGAGTTGTGTGCCGAGCGTCATCCCCTTCACGCCATACTTGCATTCTAGGTGGATGCCCGGCAGCGTTTCTTCACAGAGAACGTCTGACTTTCCCTCTGCTCCGTTGTGCTGCTGGGTGCGTCGTGCGTCCGTGAACCCAAGTAACTTGAGGTAGTTCACCAGAGCCAGTTCGCCCGCTTTTCCTTTGCGGCATGAGTTCACTCGCTTAGCCATCCGTGCTACCCTGCCAGTTCTACATTGGTTGCGTTTAGTGATACGCCGGAATGCCCTTGTGTTTCACGAATCACGTATTTCTTATCTCCGACGGTACGAATCAACCTCATCGGTGGAGACGTGTAACTGGATTCCACGGCATCCATGTACCCCTTGCAGTAGGGCAGTGCCTGCATGTTTGTTAGAGGAAATGGAAGCCATCCTGCTTCTGTCTTTCGTTCGATGTGGTAAGTTGGTTTTGCCATCCGTGCTACTCCGGTACTGGGACTGCTTGGGGTTCAATGAGGATGCGCCAGCCGCCAGAACTAACCACGCTATGCAGACACAAGTAGTCATGCGTGAAGTCATCTGAGATTACACGAGCGCGACCTCCTTCAAGAATTTCTACGGTTGCAAGCATGCTGCCCTCTTTTCGCCATGCCACGCCAACCGTCACAGTCTTCTCTTGTTTGGGGACGTTGATGACTCTGGAAGACGAGCGGTAAATGGTTCCGTCTTCCTTGCAGAGATTTACGTCATTCCATCGCTCTGAAAAGACGACACGAGTAAAGCCGTCATCGGTCGGATGAAACAGTTGGTGATTTTGTAATGGCTCCTTGTCTGGGTCATCACTAACACAAATCTCCTCCCCCCAGTTCACAGCGGGGGCAACGTTCACGAGGTCGCGGTCATGGTTTTTGCTATCCGACAGAAGCCACTTGCCGTCCTTGAACCAATTTCTACAAAGCCATGTGCCGTCAGGGCCTCGCATCTTGCCGCACCACATGCCGTCTTCGCGTTGGTACAATTCTTTTATCTCATACCCTCCCCGCGTCTTGTCGCTGATGGGTAACGATGGATTGAAGTCTTCGCGTGTCATGGGGTTTCCTTTAATCTTTTTTTAAGGTCCTCGTCGTGTTCTTCCCAAAAGTTCTCGATTGCCCTTGCGGCACGAATGAACTCATCCTCCAGGGAACTTAGTTCATCTGAAAAGCAATCGCCCTCTAGGTCTTCCGCCCATTCCGTCACAATGCTTGCCAGAACTAGTTCTTCTCTAGTGAAGTTCATTCCCTTTACGGAAAAAGCGATTTCGTGGCCAATTTGCGAAGTCAAACTAATTTCCTTGTAAAGCTGTGACTTGCGTCTGTGTGAAGTCTTATGTCCATGCGTGGTGAATGAAAACTGAACCTTAAAAACATTCTCTTCGCTCATCTCAAAACTCCCTCTCGAATTAGTTGCTGGGTTGCCTTGTCAATCAAAAGTTGGGTGCGGTTCACCTTCCGGCCAAATCTCGTTCATGGCATCGGAGATTGCCGCTCGCTTTTCGTACTTGTCAGCAAACTCACGACCCTCGATGCGTGCCGTGACGTAAGCAAAAGCCCGCTCACATTCCTTGTCTTCTTTCATGCTCCACGGCTTACCTGCGGGAGATACCTTCTGCCGCTGTCTATCGTTCGCCATGTCACGGGCACGCTTCGCCGAGAACTCCATTGCTCGTGCGCGTATCTTGGCAGGAAAGTTTGACGGGTCGTAGCCGGGGTCCGGTATCTTCCCGTCGATCATGTCGCTGAGGGCTTGGTTGCAGTCCTCGTAGTCCAGCGGCAGGAATGTTGATTTCCAGATGGAGTGGCGTTCGGCGTGGTCCTCTTCCGTGAGTGGCTGGTTCGTGCGAAAGTCCCGCACTAGGAAAAACTCAGCTATCCGGTTGAAGGCGATTGCCGCCCGCCTGTGGAGCAGTTTGTATTCGTTCTCAGTCATGGATCCCTCACGATGTAGGCTGGGTTTGGTCCGCTGGACTTGCCCGCACCGGGAGAGCCCTTGTTCTGCTGCCGGCTCATCCAGTTCGTCAGGAAGGCGGACATTCCCTGCGGGTCTTTTCTGCCAGGGTTCGCCTTGACCCACGCGAGAGCCTGCTTGCACTGCTGGAGAACATCCACCGCGGGGAAGGCTTCGGTGAGTTCGTCAATGAGCGTCTGGGTGAGTGCCCAGGTCTTTTTGGTCTTATGAGCAACCGGGAATTCCAGCACCGGCACGACTGGCTCTGGCGGCGGCGTAGCCGATGCAGAGCAAATAGTTTCTTTACCTTCTTCTCTACTCTTATCTTCTCTACTCTTATCTAATCGCTTTTCATCCGGTTCACCCAAATCGGGATTGGGTTTACCGTTGGGTTTTGGTTGGGTTACCGTTGGGTTTTTTCTCGGCCTGCCACCTTTTGCCCCATTCTCCCACGCTGCAACGAGTTGCGCGTTTTTGTCTTCCCAGCCTACAACTAAAATGGAATCGCCGTCCGTTTTTTCTATAAAGCCAGATTCGACCAATGCGGACACCAATTTATCCGCGTCTCCGGGGTATCTGCAGAGGGCTTTCAGTCCTGGGTTAGGCATGGGTTTGAACTGGGTTTGCTTCCGGTTTTGACAGTGCGACCAGATGCGAATTAGATAAAGAGGCGCGCATGGATCATCTAGCATGTTGACCAGCATTTGCGTCTTCCAGTGGTCGAGAAAGTCCGGGTCGATAATCATCTATTCACCTTTCCTCCGTTTGATCCTCACATCCTCAGCCAGATACCACTTCTCTTTCCCGAACTCCTCCACCCAGACATGCCTGTAAGTCTTGCCACCTGAAACCACGGTTTCGATGTACCTGCCAGTTAAGGTTGGCTTGGCTCCATAGAGCAGGCGGATGGTGCAGGGCGTGTCTGGGGTCATGCTGACTTGCCCTCTTCCAACTCCCCACGCACCACCTTGACTTCCTTTGGTGCTTGAATATCCACCTTCACATTGCTGCGGAAGTGAATGACGGCTTC
>FUIF01024340.1_pt1 | contig 12847 bp, 16 predicted proteins | sample 1003461 | NCBI WGS metagenome assembly FUIF01 (sample SAMEA80401918, study PRJEB19352) | marine metagenome | reverse complement strand
CTTCTGAGTTTTTGCTCACAAGTTGAGAAAAACGTAAGGCTCGGGGGGTCGGTTTGAGTGGTCAACGACCCCAAAGCATAGAGCTTGCCGAGCGTAGCGGCGCGGTCACTCGTAACCCCGGGCGGTATCAAGACGCCGACTCGATACCGCGAGCCGACGGCTTGCAACCGGTGATGCCCGACTACCTCGACCAGCACGGCGTTGAGAAGTGGGTCGAGCTTGTCGACGACTTTAAGGCGTTGGGCGTTCTATCGAGCGACTGCCGCGAGCTTTTCATTTCGTACTGCGTCGCCTACTCACAGTGGCGTCGTTGCCTCGACCTCGTACGGCAGATCGGACCAGCGATCATCGACCGCGACCGCAACGGCAACATCGCGATCAGGAAAAACCACCTCTCGGTCGAGTTGCACAAGTACCGTCAAGCGATGGACCGCTGCCTTGTCGAGTTGGGTTTAACGCCGTCGGCTCGTCAACGGTTGCGAAGCGTTGGCAACGTCAAGCAAGTTGATCCGTACGCCGAGTTGATCGGGAGGGTGTCGTGATCAGTTCGGCAACCCTTGCGACAATGGCAAGCTACTGCGACGACGTTGTCGGCGGTCGACTTGTCGCTTGTCAAAGCGTGGTCGGTGCTTGCGAGCGTCACCTTCGCGACCTTAACCGTCAATCGACGTCGGCGTTCCCGTTTCACTTCGACGCAACGCTCGCGGGTTTGGCTTGCGATTATTTCCCGCTCGTACTGAAGCACTCGATCGGTCGAGCGGCGGGCTTGCCCTTTGCCCTTGAGCCGTGGCAGGTCTTTGGTATCGGCTCGATCTTCGGTTGGGTTAACGACGATACCAACGCGCGGCGATTCCGAAAGTTCTACTGGTCGATGGCTCGCAAGAACGGCAAGAGTTGCGTCGGTGCAGGGCTCGCGTTGTTTTGCGCGTCGCTTGATATTAACCCGACGATACGAAAGCCCGAGCCTGTGGCTCAAGTAATTCTTTCAGCGACCAAGCGCGAGCAAGTTGAGAAGGTGATCTTTCAAGAGGTGATGCGTATGCGTGATCAGTCGCCGAGTATCGAGCAGCGTTGTCAACTTGCAAACAAGCAGATCACCTTTCACCACAACGCCGGGTCGATCAGTTGCGTCGGATCGGACAAGAGTTACGACGGGCTCAACCCGTCGCTCGTACTGATGGATGAGCTTCACGCGTGGAAGCACCACCACCGCGACTTCTACAATACGATGTTGACCGGGTCGGGAAACCGCGATCAACCTATCGTCGGTATTCTCACAACGGCGGGCGATGACAAAAGTTATATTTGGCTCGACGAGTACCGACACGCCAAAGCGGTATCGCTCGGCGACTTCGTTGACGACTCGCTCTTTGCGTTGATCTATGAAGTCGACCCCGACGACGACCCGCTCGACCCGAGCGTATGGCTCAAGTCAAACCCAAACCTCAACGTAAGCGTTCAAGAGGAATACCTGATCGACCAAGCCAACCGAGCGACGAGCAAGATCGGTCGTAACCGGTTCAGTCGTTACCACGGCAACCGTCTAGTTTCGTCAACCGAGTCGGCGTTCGACCTCGACAAGTGGGACGCCTGCGCCGACGACCTATCCGACTGGACCGAGGCTGATGCCATAGGCGTCGGCGTAGACCTCGGCGGGCGTGACGATTTCGCAGCGTGGGCGGTTGTGGCTCGTTTCGTCATCGACCCCGACGAGCTTGACGACTCGACCGACGTCGACGCAGTGGACAAGTCAAGCGACGACGATCACAATGCCGACGCGTTAACGTACCGATACGAGTGTCGGGCTTTCGTATACATCGCCGAGGATAGCGAACGCGACGTTGAGGTCGAGCCCTTCGGGACTTGGATCAACGAGGACCGGATCAAGCGGGTCAAGTACCCGATCACCGAAATGAAAGCCGACATCGTCGATATGAGTTACGAGCTTGAGTTTGACGCGTTGGCGTTCGACCCTCACAACGGGCAGCAATTTGCTGAAGACCTTGAGCAAGAAGGCCTGCTTGCCGCTCGTATGCCTCAAACGTTTTCGATGTTTAACGAGCCGCTCGCCGACTTCTTGCAAGCGATGACCGACGGGCGACTCAAGCAAGACGGCTGCCCGGTATTACGTTGGTGCGTTGGTAACGCGGTCGCTTGTCGCGATCGGCAAGACCGCTTCATGCTTGACAAGCGTAAAAGCGTCGACAAGATCGACCCGGTCGTCGCGATCATAATGGCGCACCGATCAGCGATGAAGGCGGGCGGTCGCTCGACCGATGAGAACCTCATAATTGTTTAAGGCTTGACGATGAGTAACGAAACCCGAAGCGAGTACGCCGACCTGATCGACGAGACTATGCAAGCCCTTAACCGAGTTAGCGGTATTACAAACCCGCAGGACTGGTTGATCGAGGCAGTCGGCGGCGACAACAAAGCCGTCGGTATGCAAGTCAACCCGTACACCGCGCTTGGGCTTGCCCCCCTGTGGTACGCGGTAAACAAGATCGCTGGTCACATCGCGACGATGCCGTTAAAGCTGATGAGGCGAACCGACGACTTGACGACGCAGTGGGAGCGACGCGATCAACGTCAACGCTTGATCGAAAACCCCAACTGCTACCAAACCGCAGCGGTACAACGCGAGCAAGTACAAGGTCACATTCTGTTAATGGGCAACGGTCGACTCGCGATCATACGCGACGAGGCACGCCGCCCGGTTGAGTTAATACCGATCTTGCCCGAGTCTTGTACCACGATGTTGGTCGACGGCGAGAAGTGGCACATGGTGATCGGCCCGGCGATGTGGGACTACACTCAAGCCGACTCATACGCCGAGCCCGGTCGAGTTTATTACCTACCCGATGAGGACGTCATTCACATACCCGGGTTCGGCTGGAATGGCGTTTGGGGTTACTCGTTGGTTCACATCGCGAAAGAGGTGATTGGGCTCGGGCTTGCTGGTCAACAGGCAGCAGGTCAAGCGTTCATAAACGCCGGTCGACCCGGGATCATACTTGAGGCACCGACGGGCAAGTTTCGCGACCCCGAAAAGGCAAAGAAGTTTCTTGACGCGTTCGACTCATCGGTCAAGGGTATCGACAACGCGGGCAAGACCGCTCTGTTACGCGAGGGCGTGACGGCTCGCGTGTTGCCGATCAGTCAAAGCGACGCTCAATTCTTGCAGCAGCGTATCTATCAACGCGAGGAAATCGCCCTGCTGATGAACCTTGAGAATATACTCGGCGACTCAAGCGGCGTGACTTACAAGTCGATCACCGAACGGAACGCGGCGTACCTTGCCAACTGCCTCAACCGTTGGTTGACCAAGTGGGAAGAGGAGACGACTCGCAAGTTGTTAACCGAAGATGAGAAGGCGACCGGCGACTTGTACTTCAAGTTTGATACAACGGCGTTCCTCGCGGGCGACCCGAACGCAATGGCCGAGTACACGGGCAAGTTGCGGGCGCAGGGCTTGATCAACGGCAACGAGGGACGCGGTATGCATCAGCTTAACTATGTCGACGACCCTCAACTTCAAACGTTTACAAACCCGAACGTAACAACCGAGACCGTTACGACGACAAGCGAGTCGACCGAGCGGATCGAGGTTAGTGACGACGAGCCGACCAGCGACGAAGCCGCTGCCAAGTGGCGAGGGCGAGCGACCAACGCGGTACGCAGTCGGGTTGAGTTAATGGCGAGCGTTGAGAAGGATCGAGTCGTACGAGCCGCTGCCAAGAAGGGCGACGGCTTCGACGCTTGGGTGAATGAGTTTTATGACGGTTGGACCGATACGCTCGGCGGCGTCATCGACGAGCTAGGCGGCGACCCCGCACTCGCGGCTCAACATTGTGATGACCGCCGACAAGCGTTGAGGGAGATCGGTTGCGTGACCGATCCCGGCGACGATCGGGCGGGCGTCGCTCGCCGCTTTGCCGACAGTTGGACCAGTGACAAGTTGACCGAGTTAATTATCGAGGGAATGACCGATGTTTGAATACGACGTTGAACGTGGAACCATTGACGCGAGGGGCGTCGTCGACTTGCCGGGCGGCGAGGGGTTTAGCAGCGACGATATGCTCGCGGCGTTGACCGCGATGAACGGGCGCGACGTCGTGATGTTGCTAAAGTCGGAAGGCGGGCTTGTGACTGAAGGCTTGTCGATTCACGGTATGATCGAGCGATACCCGGGCAAGGTGACCGTCGAGGTCGACACGCTCGCGGCAAGCATCGCGACCGTTATGATTATGGCGGCTGATGAAATCGTGATGCGACGAAAAGCTCGACTGATGATCCATGACCCGTGGCTTGCCGCTATGGGCAACGCATCGGCCTTTCGCAACCTTGCCGACAACCTCGACGCGTTGGCTCGCGACATCGCCGAGGTCTACGCCGAGCGATCGGGCAAGGAATCGGCTCGTTGGCTTCAAGCGATGCGTGATGAAACTTGGTACACCGCGAGTGAGGCAGTCGACGCCGGGCTTGCTGATCGCGTTGCCGGTCGCGTTGGCTACAGCGACGAAGATGAGATACCTGCTCGCGACCCGAGCGTTACGCCGTACACCCCAACGACAAGCGACGACCCCAACCTGTACGCGCCGTTCGACAACGTCGTCGCTGCGGTCGACTTGACCGTTACCGATGCAATGGTCGACGAGGCAAAGCGGGCTCTTGAGTGGCGCGAGGAATACGGGCGAGGCGGCACGCAGGTCGGGGTTACGCGAGCGAATCAAATCGTCAACGACGGCAAGTTGACCGCCGAAACGTGGGCTCGGGTTTTCTCGTACTTGTCGCGTCATCAGGTCGACAAGGAAGCAGAAGGGTTCAGCCCGGGCGAAGAAGGTTACCCGTCGCCGGGGCGGATCGCCTACGGTTTGTGGGGCGGCGAGCCCGCCTTCAGTCGGTCGCGGTCGATCGTCGAGCAACTCGACAACGCGGAGGACGCGACTGATCAGGTCGACGAGCCTGTCGCGTGGTTACCGGCGGTTGCCCTTGCCGACTCACTTGACAAGAGACACCGGTTAATGGGACAACGGTATCGACCTCGTTAGGTTCCGCACCCGCTAACACCCGACTGATCGCCCGTCCGTTGACGCGTCGACCTCGTCGTTGAGTTGAGCAGGCACCGTTTCTCACGTCCTAACAATCAACAAGAGGTCGACCTATGTCGCTCAAGCAAAAGATCGAGTCGCTCGGGGCTCGTAACAAATCAATCGCCGATGAAATCGCCGCACTCGGTTCAGTCGAGGCAGAGGGCGAGGCTCAAGACGTCGCGCTCAATACGATCAAGGAATTAGGCGACGAGTTCGACGCCAACGAAAAGCAACTTGATGTCCTCAACAACGCGTACGACCAAACTCAAATCGCGAGCGTTCGGGCTGTTGCTCAACGAGTACCTGCCGAGGTGATCGTCGGCGACGCTCAAAACCAACAAGTCGACGCGAAGCCGGGTTGGGAACGCATCGCGATCCCGGCGAAGGCAGCGTTTTGCAAGTCAAGGTTTTTCGACAACGACCGCGAGGCGTACTTCTCGGGGTTGTTCCTTTGTGCGAGTGCGGGCAACGACCTTGCCCGAGCCAAGTTGAGCGAATCAGGTTACTCGCTCAAGGGCGCGCGTAACGACATGGCAACCGCGCCGGGTAACGTCGGCGGCTTTGCGGTTCCCGAGCCTATGGCGGCGACGATCATACGGCTCGTTGAGGAAGCGGGTGTTGCTCGCCGTAGCTTGCAAAATATCCCGATGACCTCGGCGACCCTTGACGTTCCGAAGCGTGACGGCGGGTTAACCGTTTATTACCCGGGCGAAGGGCAAAATATCACAAACAGCGATATTACCTTCGGGCAGGTCAACCTCGTTGCCAAAAAGTACGCGGTGCTTGCCCTGATGAGTACCGAGCTTGAGGAGGACGCGATCATCAGCATGGTCGACCTTGTCGTTGAGGAGATCGCTTACGCGATCGCGGTCGCGGAAGATACAAACAGCTTCCTCGGCGACGGTACGGCGGCGTTCAATGGCATCACGGGTATTGCCAACGCGTTAAACGCCGGGGCTCAACTCAACTTGAACGCTAATTGGGCGGCTCAAACCCTTGACGAGTTTACCGACGCCGTCGCCGCGTTGCCGCTTTACAGTGGTATGCGTCCAGCGTGGTACGTCAATCACTCGGGCTTCGCCGCGTCGATGCAACGACTGATGTACACGACGGGCGGCAACACTACCGACAACGTCGCCGCCGGGACGCCCGCTCAATTCCTCGGGTTCCCTGTGTACTTCACTCAAGTGTTGCCCGGGCTTAACGCCGTCGCGGGCGACTTGACCGTTGTACTCGGCGACTTGCGGCTCGGCGGTTACATGGGTATTCGTCGCTCGTTGACGATCAAGGTACTCAACGAGTTGTACGCCGCTTCGGATCAAGTTGGTATCGTCGCGACAAGCCGATCCGACACGCAAATTTTTGATGTTGGTGACGCAACGAACGCCGGTTGTATTGTCGGCTTGTTCGCGCAGTGATCACGGCTCTTTGAGTCGTTACCCGAGCGACGTCGCCCATGCTTTCCCGGCGTCGCTCGGCTTTTGTTTTTACGTTTTCAAAGGTCGATTATGGCAACGGTACGAGATCAGCAGTCGGCGGCGCGTATCGCGTGGTCGCTTACGCGATCAGTCAACCCGAGTAACCGATGCGTCGACCTTGCGTTTGTCAAACGGTCGTTGCGGTTGTCGGTACAAGATGACAGTCACGACGAAACGCTGTATGCCCTGATCGACGCGGCGACCGAGCAAGTCGAGCATGACACCGCGAGTGCGTTGATCACTCAAGGCTTCGTTATGAACCGGGACGCGTTTCCGACTCGCGACCGTTACGTTTACATACCGATTCGACCGATTCAGTCGATCGCGTCGGTGACCTATACCGACACCGACAGCGGGGCGAGTGTTGCGTTTACCGACTATACCCTCGACGCCGCTCAACAAATGATCGTGTTGACCGAGGACGCCGAGTGGCCGACCAACGCGTCGAGCGTCGTGATCACCTTAACCGTCGGGTATGGGGACGCCTTTCAAGCCGTACCCAACGTGCTACGGCAAGCGGTCACGATGCAGACCGGACGCTGGTTCCAAAACCCGACGATGGACTTGAACGACTTGATCAACACGGACGCGCCTTACAATCGACTGATCGCGCGGTACTTACGAGCGAGCTACCCATAACATGGCAAGACGTAACCGCGTCGGAAACCGGCGATTCATAGCTACCTTTTTTCAGCACAACGGAACGCTGGACGCAACCGGTACGCCGACCTTCAACGACCCTCAAGATTGGGACCAGTTTCTTACGGGTTGGTTTTGCGAGTGCCTCGATCAGAGCGGTCGCAAGACGATGAGGGGGCGCGAGGTTACCGAGTCAACGAAGCGGGTGTTGTACGGCGACTACGCGGCGGTCCAAACGGTCGACAAGTTTATGAGGTGCAAGGTCAACGGGATCGTGAGTGAGATACTCGCGGTGCTAGATGAGAACGGCGACCAGCGGGAAATGGTGATAGACCTCGGGCTGGAGAAATAGCTTGTCAATTTTCAACGAGGTAAAACTACAATCGAAAGAGTTAAAGCACAAACGTACGTTGACGGGCAACCCCGGGCGTATGATGAAGGGCAACGTCGTAACGACAACGCCCGGCACTGAAAAGCTATTCAAGAAGTTCCCGGTCGAGTTGCGTTACAAGGTACTCAAGGCGGCGACGCGAGCGAGCGCGGGGGTCGTACGCAACGCGGCACGCAAGATCGCCCGACCTCACGATTCACGACGCACCGGAACGCGGAAGTACTGGACCGACGACGTCAAGGAAGAGCGAGCCAACAACCCGATGCAACTTTGGCAGACGCCCGTCGTCAAGGTCAAGGTGTACAAGAACGCCGTGTTGGGAATGGTCGGCCCTCGTCGACCGTGGGGCAACATCGCCAACGTATTCGAGTTCGGCGGCGAGGTTCCCCTTTGGTACGATGAGGACGGCGACAAGCCACGACGTACCGAGCGACAACCACCCCGCAAGTTCATGCGTTACGCCGCCGATACGACGAAAGGCTTGCAACGCTCGGCGTTTGTCGGCAAGGTTAAAAGTGAGTGGACAAAACTATGAGCAGCGACGTCAACGAAGCTCTGCGGCAGTTGTTGTTAAGCGACAGCAATATCGCGACCGCCGTCGGCAACACGCGAGTGATCAACGACCAGTTGCCCGCGAAGGTTGTGTTGCCTTGCATCATCTACTTTGAGGTGTCGACCGACATCAGCAACTCGTTAACGGGAATCATCGGCGCGAGCTTGAGCCGTTACCAAGTCGACGCGTACGCATCGACTCGGGTAGCGGCAAGCAAGTTGCAGCGTATGGTCGCCCGTCAACTCGGGGCGTACATCGGCAAGGTCGACGGTTACCCGCTCAAGACCTCGCGTATGAGCGGCGAGCGTGCCGACACGGATCGACCGTCGTTGGGTAGCGCGGGCTTTCGTTACATCGCAAGTATCGACTACCAAGTTCTTCACTTCCCCTTCTATCAAGCGTAAGGTTTTCAAATGGTATTTTTAGGTGACACCGGTCAAGGCGCGATCGTAAGTTTCGGAAGCTCGGGAGCGATTGCAATGGTGCGGTCGATGACCTGCCCCGACTGGTCGATCGAAAAGATCGACGCGTCGACGCTCGATAACGTCGGCTTTATGAAGTACATCAGCGGTGGCCTCGCCGACCCGGGCGAGCTTGTCATGGAGATGATCTTTGACCCGCAAGACCGCCCTTTTCAGCCTTGCCGGTTGCGGCGAAACTATAATCATCACTTGGCCGATCGACCCGTGTCGTACCTCGCCCGGCGGTACGGGCGCGACGTTAACGGGAGACGGCTTTATTACGACGATGAGCTTCGGGTCGCTTGAGATTAACCAACTCAACACCATGACGATCACGTTCAGTTTCAACGGGCTAAACGGCCCGAGCTTTACCCCTGAAAGTTAGGTTGCGAAAATGGAAAGCAAGATTGACGACGAGCCGACAGTGGAGGTCAAACCGCTGATCGGCTACAACGTAGCAACGGGCAAGCAACAACGCTCTTCGCTCTACCAAGTTTTTTACCACGGCGAGCGTGTTGGCTTCATCGGTTGGGAATCGCCGATGTTGTGCTTGCATACGCAAATGGGACCGATAGAACGCGACCACGTTACCGCTCAAGTCGGGTTGATACTCGACCGCGATGTTGTGACGAAGTCGCCGCCCGTCGTACCTGATGAGTTACTCAACCCTCCACCGGAAAGCGAAGAATATGACAACGACGACTTTGACGCGTAACGCGTTGATCGACTCACTCAAGGCGACACAACGAACCGTTGACGTTCCCGGTATCGGGCTCGTTACGATCAAGAGTTGGACGCCGGTACAACGGTCAAGGCGGCAGGCTCGTATCGCGTCAATGACGCAAGAGGATCAGTACAAGCACGCTGCCGCTTTTGCGATTATCGACATGGTCGTTAACGACAAGGGCGAGCCGTTGTTTACCGACGCCGACCTTCCTGCGTTGATCAACGAATCGTCGTCGAGCAAGGTCGACCAGTTGCACGAGGCTTGCCAAGACTTCGACGAGCAAGAGGCGGGAAACGTATAGGGCGAGTTGAGCGTTATCGTAACGAGTTCAACCGCAACGGGCGGTTGAGGTTTGTGTTCGGGCTCGCCGTTGAGTTAGGAATCGATGACCCGTTAACGTGGTACAACGCCGTCGGCGACAAGCTCGTCGATGCGTGGTTGGGTTACAAGCTCAACGAGATCGACGAGGAAAGCGAGAAAACAAAAACGACCGAGTCACCTGCGAAGGTATTGGAGCGGCTTAACAATGGCAACCGTTAGCATCGGGGCGTTGAGGTACGACATCATCGCCGACACCGTCGGTTTTGAAAAAGGGCTCTTTCGTACTCGTAAGGAAATGAGGGCCGCCGAAAAGGTATTCCGTCGCTCGCAGTCGGCGCAAGAAAAGTACCGTAACTCGCTTAAGCGCGTCGACGATATGCTCGACAAGAACGCGATCAGCATTAGGGCTCATCGTATGGAGGTCAAGCGGTTGAGCCGCGAGTACAGCGAGGCTCATACTCGTATGGGCCGCTTCCGAAAGATGATGCGTAGCAAGCTCGGCGTTCTTGCGTCAACCGCGACCGCTGTCGCTCTCGTCGGGTCTGCGTTACGCAAGGTCAACCAAGACCTCGACACCATTGACAAGCTCGACAAGGGCGCGAAGGCAATGGGCGAAAGCGTCGCTAGGTTGCAAGCGATACAATTCGCCGCTTCTCAAACCGCTGGAATGGGCGACGCCGAAACGCTCGCGGCGATCGAGAAGATGACCAAGCGAATCAGCGAAGCCGCACAAGGTATGGGCGAGGCTCAAGCCGCCCTGAAAATGTTAAACCTCGACGCTCGTATGTTGGTCAAGTTGCGACCGTATGAGCAGTTCAAGTTGTTGGCGGAATCGATGGAGTCGATACCCGACGCGGCAACTCGGGCGATGATCGCGCAACGCTTGTTTGACATGGAAGCTCGCCGGTTGCAGATCACAATGAAGGGGGGCGCGGCGGCGATCGACGAGTACCGACGAAAGGCCGACCAACTGGGTCTGTTACTAACGCCCGAAGCGGTTGAGCAAGTTGTCGCCGCTAACGACGCCGTCGACCGTTTGACTCGGTCGTGGGACGCGTTGAGCTTGGTTCTTACGTCAAAGATTGCGCCCGCGATCGAGTACATCGCCGACAAGTTGCAATTCGTTACCGACACGCTCGGTATGTTGGACAACAAGGGTATTCTTTTTAACAGCGATACCGATCTCGGCAAGCGACAGCAGTCGATGGTGCGCGGCGCGGCTGAGGGGTTTGTTACAGGCGGCCCGACCGGGGCGATGCAGGGACTCGGCAAAGGTTACATGGACCGCACGCTTGAAAAACTCAAACCCGATTGGGTCAAGAGGCTTGAGAAAACACCGGAAGCTCAAATCAACATCGAGGCCGACCAAGAAGTCAAAAGTTGGCTTGATACTTTTGGCTGGTTTGGCATGGGCGACGGCAAGCATCGCAAGTCGTTTCGTTTAATTAAACCCGCTGATCAGCCCGGCGACCCTTCAACGTTAGACGGCGAGGGTAGCGGTGCCGATCCCGATTCGTTGGGTATACAACGCTTGACCAGCGGCACAACCGCTACGCAAAACTCGATCGAGGAATACCGGTTTCTTGTTGAAAAACAACAACGCGAAAACCAAGCCTTCTAGTCGAGGGCAACACGCGGGCGTTGATAGAAAACACAAACGCCCTGCTCAACACGGTTGATACAACCTTCCCCGAGCGAGCCGACCTTTCGCCAACCAACACCGCGACGGAGATCGCCTACTGATGACAACCTACACGTTCACCTCGGCGTTAGCTCGGCAGTCGTCGAGCGTCGCGACATCGACGGGTCAAAAAACAAAACTTGAAACGAGTACCAAGTACCGGGTTCACTTTGATACCTCGCCTGCCCCTCCCGATGAGTGCGCTTATACGATCGACCTGTTAGCTAACGAGGCGATCGCGATCTGTAGCAACGACCGGGCAACGCAAGCCCCGACCGCCGACCAAGTACCGACGCCACAACTCGACATACTTTTCAGCAACGGCAAGGTCGCGCCGTTCTTGCATTGCGTTGCCCTTAACGCCGAGCAAAATCGCAAGTCGACGCAGGAGTGGTTAATGACCGCTTCATGGTCGACACCCGACTTGAGCGAAACAACTCTGCCCGAGCTTGCACCGATCACGCCGCCGAGTAGCGAATCAGGTTACCCGGTGATCTATCAAGACGAGCTTCGTATCGTCGACCGAGTATTGTACGAAGATGAGTCGGCACCGCCGCAGCGTTGCGAGCTTCCAACGGGTAACCTTTTCACTCAACCCTTCATTCAAAAATACGCTTGCGAGACCGTCGTCGTTACGCAGTACGAGCAGGCGTTTACCGAGGCACTCGCCGCCGAGCGGTTACAAGCCGTCAACTCGACAGCGTGGAACGGCGGCGACGCGAGCAAGTGGAAGATCACGGATATCAAATGGCAACCGGTACGGCTTGTGATTGCAACCGGCAACGCCGACAGTTACCTCGTACAGTACCGCGTTGAGAAGCTCGACAAAGACGGCGGTTGGCGATCGCGGCGGGCGTTGCTAGATACGCACTACCTCACAACGGCAAACGATCAGTCGACGCGTCAACCTTTTGTAACTTCGGAAGGCGGGCGTACCAACTACATCGGCATGACGCAACTTGACGGGACCGCATCAGCGTCAACGATCTATTACAAAGAATACCTCGTACAACCCGAGATCGACTTTTCCTTTTTGCGAGCCGCGAGCCCATGACGACACCCGGCACTTGGCAATCACAACGAAGCAACCTTCTTGCCGCAAGGTTACCCGCTGAAATGAGTGCGGGTCCGTTGCCGTATAACACTCAAATGGAAGTCGCCCGTGGTCAAAGTTGGGTGATCAAGACGCCGCCGGGCGGTATACCTGCAAGGTCGTCGTACACGCCGGGTCGAGCGGTCTGCGACTCGTTCATTGTCGACAAAAACCCGACGCCGCCAACGTTGCTTGAGGAAACTAACCAGCAAGCCGCAACGTTGAATCAGTACGTTTACAACTTGTCGACAAGCTCGGTCCCGGGCGGCGAGTGGTTTATCGCTGTACAAGTTGGCGACGTCTTGGTTGTAAGCTCGGGCGGCGGCGGCGGCGGCGGCGGCGCGACTCGGGTTCAATTCCGATCGACGACGTCGATGCAAACGGGCTGATCGACGGCGAGGTATGCTTCG
>FUIF01019665.1_pt1 | contig 12855 bp, 11 predicted proteins | sample 1003461 | NCBI WGS metagenome assembly FUIF01 (sample SAMEA80401918, study PRJEB19352) | marine metagenome | reverse complement strand
ACACACAACACAGTCGGCAGGTCTGGTATCTGTCTGCATGGGCGCACTCACAGGTTGCTTTGGCATCTGGATGAGCAAAGAAGCGGGGTCTAAGTAATGGGATTTTTCGATGATCTGAAAATGGGCGTTGGCGCTGCGCCAAAGACAGATGACTATAAGCAAAGAACAGCCGCCACCATAGAGCGTAATCAAGGTAGAGCGGCGGCAGAAAAATATCGAAGTGATGTTGGTGCAACCCCTGCTGGGAATCAAGCCCTAGCTGAAATTGCTATGGGGCGCACAGATAATTATTCACCAGCACCTACAACACTAGCAAGCTATGGACCAAAGCCTGATTTCTTCAGAGATGCAAATCTTGATCGTAGGATAGGTTATAGAGGTCTTCTTTCTTTTGGACAGCCATTAGAGCCTTTTGGAGAAGGTGATGACCGCGTAACCCAAGAGATGATTGACGCTTACAATAAGAGGACCGCGTTTGCTAAATCAAGAGCAGACCAAGACTTCATGGGCACGGGGCTAACCCAACAGCAGTATGCCGATGGTCAGCAGTATGGGTTTACTAACTTTAGCGATGGTAGAGTGGGTGTTAGTTCTGGTGATAGAGGCCCAGCGCCTACTATTACAGATCCCAATGCGCCTGACTATTCCACAGACTTTAACCCAAACAATGCGTTCTTGCGTAACCGTATGCGTATGCAGCAAGAGCAGGGCGGTGGCATTCTTCCACCAGCGGGGGGCACTCAACCTACGCCATCAGCCCCACCACCTCCACAGATGCCAATGCTGCCAGCACCTCAGATGCCGCCACAGCTAAGAGGTATTATGCAGTTACAAGACAGATCCAACATCAGCCCTGCGATGCGCTACGCTGCGGAAAACTACTACAGGTTAGGCGGCAGGCAGATGATGAACGATGAGTTCGAGCGTGGTCGTGCAATGGTACAAGGTCAGGGCGTATGAGTATTTTTACCGCTGCACTAGGGCCGATAGCAAACCTTGCTGGATCATGGTTGCAGGGTAAGGCTGATAAGAACGCTGCCGCTGCGGAGCTAAAGCTTACTGAGGCGAAGGCGAAGGCCCAGATACTTTTGTCAAAAGAGACAAGCGTTGCCGACTGGGAGCGCATCATGGCAGAGGGTGCCAAGTCTAGCTGGAAGGACGAATGGTTCGTTATTGTCCTGTCGATACCTTTGATTTTGGCGTTCATTCCGGGCGCTGAAGGTTGGGTTGATCGTGGGTTTGAACAACTCTCAAAAGCTCCCGACTGGTATTTTTACAGCCTTGGAATTGCAATTTCAGCCAGTTTTGGTGTGCGCGGAGCGCAAGCCTTTTTTAAAAGGAAATAATATGAGCTTTAAACTTAGCAGACGCAGCCTTGATAGGCTTGAGGGAATTGATGATCGGCTACAAGCCGTGGTCAAGATGGCGATAACCATGACCAAGACAGACTTTGGTGTGGTGCAGGGCATGAGAACTCTTGAACAGCAGAAAGAACTTGTTGATAAGGGTGCCAGTCAGACCATGAAATCTAAGCACCTTGAGGGTAAGGCTTTCGATATCATGGCATACATAAATGGCAGGGCGAGTTGGGAACTGTCTGTCTATGATGATCTTGCAGATGCAATCAAAGAGGCTGCAACACAACTGGGAGTTCCTGTTTGTTGGGGCGCTGCTTGGGGCACACCTGACATGCCATACCCAATGGATATCCGCAAATGGGAAGGCACAATGGAAGAGGCAATGAATGCCTATATAGATTTAAGAAGGAGCCAAGGACGCAGGCCCTTCATTGATGGACCGCACTTTGAACTGATAGATTAGTTCAATTGAACTTTTACGATGTAGATGTTATCATCTACAAAACTTTGAGGTAAACAGATGGCTCTACCCTTACTCTTAGGATTTGGATTACCTGCTTTAGCTGGCTCTGGTATGCTTGCTGGAACTGCCGCCGCTGGGTTGGCTGCTTTTGGCGCACCAACACTAGCGGGTATAGGTGCAGGTCTGGGAACATTCCTTGAGACAGGTGATGTGGGTAAAGGTATTCAAACTGGATTGGTAGCTGGACTGAGTGGCAAAGCTATGGGTGCTTTAACGGGCGGCGGCAACGCGGCTTTGTCTGGTGCAATCGGAGACACTACCAGTGGGGCAACTAAAGCCGCCATTGATGCTGCCATGAAAGAGGGTGGCAAGAACGCTTTCTTAAAAGGAGTTACCAGTAAAGGATTGCAGGGTAGTTTGGCTGGCGCGACACTTCCCGGTGTGGGCACGGCTGCACTGGTTGGTAGTGTAATGAATCCACCTACTGTGGAAATGCCAGAGAAAAAACTTACGATATTCCACCGCCTATGCCGCGCATTAGATCTTATCAACCCAAGACAGACATGAGCAGCACGGCTGAAGAAACTATGATTAGTTATGGCCCACCTATGGCAAAACCTGAAGCTGAAGCAGAGCTTCCCTTTTCTAATTATGTAAATAATTACAGGCCCCCGCTGGTATGTATGGCAATATGTTTGCTGAAGGTGGAGAAGTGAAAAAGATGCGTGGCGGTGGGTTGATGTCTATCGGAAACTTTGGCCCACAGTATGGGCACCCAGCATTTGGGTCATTGGCTGAAGCTCTTAGACAGGGAATTAACTCAAGCTCTAATAATAAGGTTAGACCATTTGTTCAGGAAGTTGAGACAATGGCTAAGGACAGATTTGGGCAGGATATATTCCAACAGCAGCAGTTTTTGAGCGATGCTATGCAGCCCATTGGCCCAACTCAACTGCCAATATATGACACCCTCTTTGAATCGCAGCCCGTAGATCCTTTTAATATTGCCAGCATTCTCCCGCCTAGACCTCACGTTAATCGCAACCCAATATCCAGAGGGCCAGAAGATTTTGCCTATAATAATCCGGGTTCACTTCTTCAGGGTGGTATGCCCGCAACTCTACAAGGATTTGCAGAGGGCGGTGAGGTGGAAGCGCCAGAAGACATGAATGAAAAGGATGTGATCGTTGAGGCGGTAAAGGCAATCAAGGGATTGTCTGATGCACCAGAGGTTGCACTTGGCATATTCCTTAGTGAGTATGGCGAGGAAGCACTAAGAGATCTGGTTGAGAAGGTACAGTCAGGTGCATTGGATGATACCATTGAACGCTTTGCTAATGGTGACAAGGGAATGGTTGAAGGCATGGGTGATGGGTCTGGTGAAGATGACATGATCCCTGCTACAATGGACGGTGAGCAAGATGTTCTTCTCACTGAGGGGGAGTTCGTCATGAGACAGCCTACAACTAAGGCTATCCAAGACGAGTTTGGCAGTGATTTCTTAGACATCATCAATCAGTCTGAAGAAAAAGCTCCAGAGAAAATAAGGGAGATGGTGGGGGTTGAGAGTTAGCACAGTTCCTAAAGAAGCTGTAAAGCATGTTTGGAAGGATGTTGAAGAGTTACTAAGGAAGAGCGTTGAGGATACATCTAGGGGGAAGATAAACATCTTAGATGTTTTAGATGGAATCCTTAGAGACGTATATGTTCTTTGGGTAGTTCTTGATGAAGAGGATAATATGGTCGCGGCGATAACAACAAGGATAGCAGCATACCCTAGAAGGAAAGCTATGGTTCTTGATTTTGTTGGCGGCACTAAACTACACAAGTGGAAAGACACTGTTATTGAAACGATAGGTCGGTTCGCAAAAGAAAATGACTGTCAACATCTAGAAGGTTATGGCAGAAAAGGTTGGGAAAGAGCTTTACGGGGGAACGGCTTTTATTCAGAATATATAGCATACCGTATGGAGTTATAGGATGGGCAAGGGATCACAACAGCAAACAGTACCCGCTGGCGGCACTACAAGAACGGTGAGTTTGCCAGAATATGCAGACCCGTACTTCCGTAGACTTCTGAAAGGTGCAGAAGAAGCAACGCAGCCATTCTATCCCGATGACCCTGCCTACGGGGATCTTGCGGGTGAATCTACATATGTACCGTATGGCGGTGAGCGTATAGCTGGGTCTGAAGACTACGGTGATATTGGCACATCTCGCGCTATGGTTCGTGGTATTGCTGAAAGCCCCATTGGTGGACTTGGAGAGGCAGCGGGGTTACAGCGCAGAGGTATCGCTGGGCTTGAGGGTTTAGCAAACTACAACACAGCAGCATTTGACCCATACACAGGCTTCCAAGCTGGTCGTGCTGACCCGTATAGTGGATTCCAAGCTGGCAGCGCAGATCCTTTTGCTGGGTTCAACGAGTCACAATTCCAAGCGCAGAGGGCTAGTGAGTTTGGATTTGATCCAGCCCGTCAGTTCACAGGCGCAGAGGTTCAGCAGTACATGGACCCATACATGCAGAATGTGGTGGATGTTCAGAAGCGAGAGGCCCGTGAAGACTTTGGCAGAAGTCAAGCTGCAAGGGACGCAGGAGCAGTAACCGCAGGGGCCTTTGGTGGATCGCGTCAGGCTGTGCAGCAAGGCATGGCAGAAGAAGGTTTGCGAGAGCAACTTGGTGATATCCAAGCGGCTGGAAGTCAGGCCGCATTCCAGCAAGCAATGAAGGCATTTGAGTCCGATAGGGCGGCACAGATGGATGTTGACGCTCGCCGCGCAGCAGAGGCTGCTAGAGTTCAAGGCATCGATATCGGAGAGGTCGCCCGTACAGAAGCGTCTAGTGCGGCAGAGGCGGCAAGAACACAGCAAGCCAGAGCGTCAGAGCTTGCAAGGACACAGGGTATTAGCCTTGATGAGGCAGCACGGGTACAATCAGCAGAGGCTGCGGAACTCGCTCGCACACAAGGCATTAGCTTGGATGAAGCAGCTAGAATACAGAACGCAGAAGCGGCTGAGAGGGCGCGTGTACAGTCTTCCAGAGAGGCATCAAGACAGTTTGGTGCGGGTCAGGGTCTAGCTGCGTATCAGGCCGCTTTGGCGGCTGGCAGAGGGCTTGTGGATTACGGTGAGAGAGCAAGGGCAGCAGACATACAGGGTGCCCAGCTACTTGAAACCGTTGGTCGTGATATCAGGAGCGAGGATCAAGCAAGACTTGACCTTGCATATCAGGACTTCTTGCGTCAGCAAGACTATCCAATGAGAAACTACGAAAGGTTTGCCGCTATGCTTAGTGGTGTTCCTATACAACCTGATATTAGCACGGCTACTTATCAAGCATATAACCCAATACAGCAAGCCTTGGGGACAGGTATATCTGCATTGGGCCTGTATAAAGGATTGGCAGGATGAACATACTAGAGCAAACTGAAGCCCTTAAAGACTTGCCAGATCAGGCTCTAGTAAGAGAAATGCAAATGCCCACAGGGATGGCACCCCCTGTGTTTATCACTGCGGAGTTAAAGCGGCGTCAACGTATGCGTAATGACTTCAAGCGCAGAGAGGCACAAGATATGCCCACTGTAGCTGAAGAGGTAGTGATGGCTGCGGGTATGCCACAAGGTGGTATTGCTGATGCTGCCAAAGCTATGGCTCCAAAAAGTTCTATTGCACAAAACACTGGCATTAATGAGATGATGCCAGCGGCACCCACACGGGCACCACAGCGTATGGCTGAGGGTGGTATCGTGCGTATGGCTAAGGGTGGTCGAACTCAAGTGGAGTATAATGGAAGAGGCTACTTTGTATTTGCTGATGGTGATGTACAAGATGCCCTTGGCAGGCCTGTCAGTGATGAGGTTGCTGAGGCAGTCAAGGCTTCTTTAGAAACACCACCAAGAGTTGAAGATGAATCTGCCGCACCTTTAGGATCAGAAGTGTTGCAAGAAGCCGCTCCAGAGCGTCCAACTCTTGATTCCACGTTAAGTTCAGATAGACCGTTTAGCCCTACTTCAATGGAAGTTACAGACACTCGCACAGCAGTACCGCCTAGTCTTGGCATGGGTGGGGAGAGACCTGCTACACTTACAGACTCAACTCAGACAGCAATTAATCAGCAGCAAGCGTTGATAGACGCAATGAGTCCTGCATTTGATACGTTTGGTGGAGATCCCTTAGCAATAGCAGAGCAGAGATCTAATTTATCTGGACCAAGTATTAGTGATGTAAGCCCAACTGTTGATCTTGATTTAACAACAGACCAACGTATCTCCCAAGAAGACATGGCGATGGCAGTGCCTGTACCACAAGGTCAGCCCCGCAACTTTACACAACTTCTATCTGATATTGAAAATCCTGTAGAAAGAGGAAAGGCAATACTTGCACAGTCTCAGGGCGATCAGGCGCAACCATATGAAGGTGGGCAGTACACAAACGCAGACGCAATAAGAAACTATAACGAGCGAATGCTTGGAAAGGTAAGGACTCCACAGGATATTGCTGAAGAGCGGCTGCTCTTTAGCAATATGAATCTTCCACCGGAATCAGTATTTGCTGAATATGCTGGAGTAGATAATCCTGAAACTGAATTTAGAGGCTACCGTGGTGGCAAGAATTATATGGATGAGAGCGAAGATTTCTATGATGATATATCAAAGAACTTACTGCCACCCAAAACTCCAGACCAAGTAGCAAGAGAAGATCTTGAAAAACAAAAAGTTCTGGACGCATTCCTTAAAAGTCAAGAAATGAAGGGCGGTAGACCGGGTGGATCTCTGCCTGTAGATGTTTTATCTCAGCCTGTTACTGATGACACATACAGAATGCCTGATGTTACTGGGCCAGAAACAACAGCGAGTGGTTTCTTTCCAGACTTAGAACAAGCCCAAGCAGCAGATGAAGCTGCCCGTCAAAGAGGCATATCAGAACTAGGCCTTAGCCCAGTAGTCAGCGGCGGCACAGAGTATTTGGTAAACGATGCTGGCAATATGTTTAAAGTTGCTGGCGGTAAGTTGGTTGGGGTTAGTGGCGGCGAAGCCATGCAAGCAATAGACGTTGCTCAGAAGCAAGGCGCAGACTTCACACAGTCTCCTGTAGGCACGATGCCAATCGGCACTAGAGGAGTGGATCCAAATACTGGTCTTGTAGATCCAGACAGTCCTTTTGTCCCAGCCTCTCTCGACATTGGTGGCCTTGAGACCCCAAGCATTGTTGGCGAAACCCTTCAAGGCAGTGGCCTTGCCGATATTTTCAATAGGGATGTAGTTTCGTCAGATAGCCCAGATCAACCTCCCAAATTAACTCCAACAGGTTTTTCTCCAGACCCAGAGGCATTGCAGCTTGATGATTCTGTAGTCGATATGGCAGCGGCAACAGGCACACCGACTTTAGGCGGTGGTGATCCTGCATTGGAGCAAGGTATTGCAGCAGCATTAGCTCCAGTTGTAACTGGTAATGTCGTGAATGAAAAAGATGTCGGTGGCGGTGGCGGTGGCGGTGGCGGTGGTGGCATTGTTCCCACTGGCGGTGCAGCTACAGGACTAGAAGCCCGTATTGCAAAGATGCTTTCAGACAGAGAAGCTGATAAGGATTCAGACAAGTGGATGGCACTTGCTCAAGCTGGTCTGGCATTGATGGCATCTAAGAACCCAACACTTGGTGGTGCCATAGGTGAAGCTGGTCTTGCTGGTGTGGGCGCATTGAGGAAAGCTAAGAGCCAATACGATGCGGATATCCTTGGCCTGATGGGCCTAGAGGAGAAGGCAAGAAGCTCACGTCTTTCTAGACAGGCAGCTTTGGCTAAAGCCAATAGACCAAAGGCAATGACAGGAACAGAGAAAGCTGGTTACTTTGACAGAGCTTCTGAACTTGAAGATCAAATAGCGGAAATAGAAGCGCAGTTAGTATCAGGAAAGCAAGCAAATCCTGTCACAGGATCAATGACAGATGATATGACAGACGAAACAAAAGCTCTTTTGGAGAGTCGGTTGATATCTAAAAAGAGTCAGATGAATAAGTTTCTAGGTATAGCCAACCCGCAACTAGCTAACGTACAAACAGTTAATCCGTAGTCCTGATCAATGAGGAAATACTATGTCTAGTAATATTTGTCAAAGATCCTCAGACAGGAATTGACTACTCAGTAAATATCTCTGGAACAGAACCCACTGAGAATGAACAGCAACAGATAAACGACTTCCTTCTATCGAAGCGTCAACAGGCACCTGTTGCAGTTCAACCACCTGAGCCAGAAGAGGAAGATAAAAACTGCCTTCATGAGGGGTCTTGAGAGAGAGCCTTATGAAAACCAACTTGCTCAAGGTAAAACAAAAGAGGTTCTTGCAGATACATTTGTTGGCAGAATGTTTGGCTTGGACTCTGAGGCAGCACAAGAGCAGCAAAAAAATGCACTTGCAGAGCTAAGAAGACTTGAGGCTGAAGATCCATCTGTAAGATATGATGATGTAAATGATCTATCATCAGCAGCAAGTTTTGCTGGTGAGGCGTTGGGCAGTGAGGCTAAGGATACAGCTATACAAGCTGGAGCCACGGCAGTTGGTCTTCCATTTGGGCCAGTCGGGGCAGGTATTACTAGGGCAGCGGGTGTTGGATACACAACAATCAAAGCCCTGCCTCAGATGTTTTCTGAAGCAATTAATAAACAAGAGGAAGCTGGTATGGATACCAGCATTCTAAGAGCGGGTGGAGCAACTGCCATCAATGCAGCCTCTGAGTTTTTAATTGATTACTTTGTGATTGGTAAGTTTATTAAGCCAGTTGATGCGGGCCGTGCCAGAAAAGTTTTGATGGAAGGCGGGCAAGCTGGTGGACTTGAGGGCCTTCAAGAAGTTTCTCAAAGCATGGTGAACAGGGCACAAGCTGGACAAGAATTGTTTAATGAAGATGCCCTAAAAGAATACGAAGAAGCATTTGTTTCTGGAGCAGTAGTCGGTGGAGCAATAGGTTCTGCTGCTGGCTTGGTATCTCCTACCGTTGATACTGATAAAGTATCCAAGGAACTGGATGAAGACCTCACCAATCTGGGAGAGGTAGCAAGAACAAGGCTTGCATATGGACTGGAGCAAACAGAGCAAGAGGTTAAAGAGGTTGATGAAATACTATCAGCCCCTGAGCCACAGGTTCAGTTAGCATTACCAGCACCTACAGCCACTCCAGAAGATCAAGTTGTTAATCGTGCCGCTGATATCTTGCTTTCATCTATGCGTGTTGAGGGTGAGCTAAAGTTCCCCAAGGCTAGGATTGCCCTGCAAAAAGCTGGCCTCTCAGGTGAAACTCAGAAACAAACAGACAGCCTAATCAAACAAGCGAGAGACTCCCTTACAACACAGGGTGTGATATCCAAAAGCCAACGTGCAAAGACTGACAGATATACTGTTACTCCACCCACAAAGATGGCAGAGAAAGCTCTAGATAATGTAAGACGTGACAGCGCAAATGTTGTTGTTAAGGCAAACAAAATTGCCAAGGATATTCCGCAACTTGAGTTGGATTTAAGATACGCAACCCAGACAGGCAAAGACACACAGGGTAATGCAGTAAAGGCTGAAGAGGTTCAGGCGGCTCTTGATAATAAAAAAGTTCAATTGAACAAATTAAACGCAAGGCTCGAATCGAACCAACAGAAGTTGGTTACTTTACCAGATGACTATAAAGTTCAAGCTTCTGAGAAAATAGAATCAGTACCCGGTAGAGTTACCCCTGAGCAACTGAAGGCAGAGATAGGCCCACAACTTCAGGCGGCTGAGAGGAGAGGTGAAGCCAGAACCATCTTCGATGGACTTAGCAAAGAGCAAGTTGAGAAGAAGCCTGAGTATACACAGCGTGAAGAGGCTGTGATGAATAACCTCAGAGAACGTCTAGATAAGATGGGTCTCAAGCGTGTTGGCCTCAAAGGCCAGAAGGTTATTGGCAGTCAAGATAGTTTGGTCGAGGGTCAGTTCGATCCAATGAGCGAGGAGAAGGCAATCACCTTGGCTCTTGGTGTATACGATCCCTCATTGTCTGATGCTGACTACACTAACAGCGTTGCTGAGGTGATGAATCATGAGGCAGTTCATGCACTTGTGGACATGAATGTCTTCACACCCAAAGAAATAAACCTTCTAAAGAAAGCTGCCAAGAAAACAAAGTTTGTAAATCCAGAAGGAAAGAAGAGATCTTACTCTTACTTAGACCGCGCTGGTAGGCTTAACGGTGAGCTTGTCGGTCAGGAAGGGAGACGAAGGGTAGGCTGTCTGCTGTTGAAGAGGAAGCGATTGCAGAGATGTATCGTGACTACAGTGCTGGCAGACTAAAAAATGTTGGAACATCTAGACCTCTGTTCAAGCGGATAGGTGATTTCTTTAGGTCCATAGTAGGGGCACATGTTGACAATGGCTTTAATAATGTTGGTTCTATATTCAGTGGGATTGGTGCTGGCAGTGTTGCTGATCGCGCTCCTGTAACCACAGTCACACAGACCCCGACATCACGCACAGAAGTAACCACTGCAAAGCAGTCAGCAATACCTATTGATGCGGTTGTTGAGGAGGATAGCGTTGCGCCTGAGAATATCAGGATGCCTATCAACACTAATGCACCTAACGATCAGATACGGGCAGAGATAGAGAGCCTAACTAAGGAAAATGTGCCTCTTGTTAAACGTCTTATCAAAGGGATTGATGAGAAGTTTGGCACCAAGTCGGGTGACAACATCAAAGACCTGTCAAAGGTAACTCAGAAGGCGAGCAGACCATCTATCTTGGCTAACAAGCCTTGGCATAACGCATCACATATCCGTGATTCTTACAGGTTCAAGACTGTTATTGATGACTTCAGAGATGTTCCAGCTATCTTTGATGAGCTTCTCAATGAAGGCATAAGCCTTGTTAAGATAGACACAAACAAATTGTTTGAGCCAAAGGAATGGGGATGGCGCATCATTGCGTTTGATATCCGTATGCCTAATGGTCAGTTGGTTGAATGGTATCTGCCACTAAAAGAGCTTGAGGTGGAGAAAAAGGCACGGGGCCACCTGATCTTTGAGGAGTGGAGAAACAAAACTCAACAGGAACTACAGGATCAACAGACAGAATACTTTGCGTCTATCGCAAAGAGCTATCGCAACTATGATGCTGCTTTCCAAGCTGCCCTAGATCGGACAGGTATCTCCCGTCAGGAAGCTGAGTCTTCTTGGAGAAGCGCAGAGAGTTCTATGCTGGAAGCTGCGCGGAATGCCCGTAGATCATCTGCGGTTGGTATTTCTTCTCCAACCAGAGTGCCCACTGGCTTGACAGATCCATCCAGTGTTCGCACTGATGATGTACCGTCTGTTTTAAATATTACTGCACGGGAAGTTCCGTCTTCCACTAGAGCAAAAGCTTCTTCTGCCATTGACATAACTCCTTCTACTGAGACATCTATCATATCAGATCAGATAGAGTCAACCTTTGGTGACATAGACACTGAGGCTCTTGGCATTAAGACATCAAGGGTGCCACTGACGCCAGCCCAACGCGATGCAAGTATACTTGATTACCTTAATCCAAAAACAGGACAGCCTCAATTTAAAAAGAAAGAAGGCTCAGAGACATTAGTTAGCTTTGCTGAGAAACTTCTTGGCCTGCGTAACGTAGCTCCTTTGGACATAATAAATTCAGAGCGTGACAAGCAAGACGCAGCAAGAATCATGGCGGCTGAAGCTGAGGCAGCATTGATCTCTGGCAGTGATGCCCTTGGATGGTATGACTCTACACTCAAGCTGGCTAAGCGTGTGTTGTTCCCTGTGTATCCAGAGGTCTCACCGGAGAGGCCTGACGGTTCTCCAAACTCTGAGTATGATCCAGCGGCAGAACACGCCTTTGATTTTGCAACTGCCATCACGTCAAATGGCTTGTCAGTTATCGACAACTACAGGTTCGCATCTGAGCAGTATGACGCTTGGAAGGCTAGTGATAATGGCACCTTCCCAGTCAAAGGGTCAGGCGCTCAAGGTGGATCAATGCTATCTGCCTTTGAGTTCTGGAACACACTGAGCCGTAAAGGCATGTCATCTGGAGATATAGACAACCTGCTAAATATGCAGTTGCCAAGAAAAGAACTTAACCGATTGATGGCAGACACTCTTGGTGTCGAAAAAATTAAAGACTTACCTAAAGGATTTAAATCTAGCGGTGCTGAACTTGGTGACACAATGGTGGCTGTGGCCTACATACTAGGCCCAAAGATTGGTAACGGTTTTTATCAAAACCTTAGAGGCAATTACGATCCTCTAACCATGGACAGATGGTGGATGCGCTTCGCCAATCGTATCACTGGCAACCCTACAGTAAAATATGCAGACGAGCTGGTAGAGCAGAACCTTGATAAAGTTTGGAACTTTATTACTGAGGCAGATCAACCACTGACAGACATGGATAGAAACATTCTGTTTGAAGCCCAGAGAAAACTGAACATATCCACAATGGATAAGACAGACATACCCTTGGTAGTTGATGAAATTGGTACAATATGGAACAGAGATTATTATACCAAAGCTTACAACGATAAGGTTGAAGAGCTTTTAACATCTGGTCAATACGAGTTTACTTTAAACGACAGCAAGACCCCAGAAGGAAGAGACGCGGCAACAGTAAAGGCTTTAGCAGCAGACGCACGTCCGTCAAAGACAGACTTCCTTAGAGCCAGCGAGACATATCAAAAGAAACTAATACCAGCGCTTCAAGAAGATCCTCGCAACGCACAGGATAGAGCAGCAATGCGTGAGGTTGCCAATCGTGCAAGACAGATCCTCAAGGATGAAGCTGGTGTTGATATAACTAATGCTGACTTCCAAGCCCTTATGTGGTATGCTGAGAAGCGTTTGTTTGTAAGCTGGTGGTGTCCGTAAGGGCCGTGGCGATGACAATGATTACGCTGACGGTGCCCTGAACATCCTGAAAAACAAAGGTATAGGCGATGACAAAATCAAAAATTCACTCCCCGCAACAGAGCGAGGAAGACTCGCTGGTGTCATCTCTCAACGAGAAGGAGATGGAT
>FUIF01009829.1_pt1 | contig 12855 bp, 18 predicted proteins | sample 1003461 | NCBI WGS metagenome assembly FUIF01 (sample SAMEA80401918, study PRJEB19352) | marine metagenome | reverse complement strand
AAAGAAGAGGCACTGGTACGTGTCAATGACCAAGCAGCTGAAACATTCAAGACTTCTGTAACTGATTCTGTAGACCGCCGAGAAGACCCAGTAGGAGTGTCAGACCGTATTACAGACGGTGAAGAAAGCTCTTTGGTATCTACAGCAAGGATGACATTTACATTGAAGACGATGTAATCTCTCGTTCTCCTTCGTACCAAGCTGCTGAACAGAAGTACTTCCGTAACCTTCAGATTCTTTCTGAGGAGATGGAAGTTGCTGCGGCAGAGCAAGAAGGTAAAGGTATAGTAGGCTACGGTATTGACTTGATTGATCGTGAGATTATTCGAGCTACTTTGTTTGGCTGGTACGAGAACCTTACTAACCGTACAGCCCGTGAGGGTAACCGTGTCTTCAGTAACCTAGCTACAATAACTGACCCAAAAGAAATGAGGGAGTTTGCTAAGGAGTACGTATCAGAGATACAGGCAGAGGGTGTCCTGAAAGGTGACAACGACCTTTGCTTATGTCTCAGATGATTAGAGAAGTATACGGTAAAGGTTTTAAACACAGATGCTGCGTGGGATGCAACATTTGGTGTATTAGACTTAGCAGGTTTCGTAGGTGGTGTAACTAAGTTAGCTAAGATTACTAAACTTAAATCTCTCCGTTCAACTACAGCTGCCTCTCGTGCTGGTGCTCTAGGTGGTGCAGAAGAAGCTAATAAGGTAGCAGAAACAATTCACCTACGTGACGTTGACCCTACCAACACAGCTGACCTACAAAGCACAGCAGTCAATCTTAGTAACCCTGTTGTTAAACCATCTATTGGTTTCTCTCAACGGTTAGAGAAAACTAATTCAATTCTTAAACGTACTGTAGAACGAATAAGAGGCGGGGCTGTACCTACAGCTGAGAGTGCAATAAAATTTGATAGTGTACTTAAAGAAGCAGCAGAAAAGTTCTCTAAGACCTTCAAGGTTAATGTCTACGATGTGGGTGTTACAGACCTAAATGAGCAGTCTAAAGCAGTTGACTTCTATCTCGGTAAGAACACAGACGGGTTACCTTTCGAACCTCTTGATGACGGTTCTGTACCTAGTGGTGCTCAAAAGGTTGCTGACCGTATAGGAGGTGAGGTTGTACCTCTTGATCCTGAGGACTTATCACTTGGGTTTGTAGTCAAAGTATCTGAGAACCTTGACGCATCTAAAGGTCTTAAAGGTGGGTTTAATATTAAACTTGCTCAGACAAAGTGGTCTCAAATTTTAGGTAAAGTATTTGACAACAACCTTGTTGGTTCTCCAGCTGCACGAGATGTACAGGAGCTAAATGAGATTGCTCTTCGTTCTCAGTCTGCTTCAAAGTACCTTGCCTTCGAGGGTAAAAAACAACAGGACATTATTGGCAGGTTAAACTTTGAGGATACTAAGACCCTTGATACTATACTTTCAGAGTTTAGAGATGGGCCTAACTCTATAGCTCGTCAGTCTTGGAATGAGGCTGAGTTTAGTTCAGCATGGAAAACATTTACAGGGGAAACTCCCTCAGTTAAAGTGGTAGATGCTTTCAAAGCAGCAGAAAGCCTGTCTGATGCTAGTTACTACTTCAAAGCTATGGAGACTATGAAGACCTTTATAATGAAGGGCTTTAAGAACTCTGTAGAGGTTGAAGACGGTATCTTTATCCCTGCTAAACGTAAGGTTCTATCTGATTTAGCTGGGGATGCTAAAGTATTTGACTACTTAAATAATGTAAAACTCTTTGCAAAAGAAATAGATGACATCCCTAAGGACAGTGTAGTATGGGAACTTAGTCAACCTTGGAATGGTCAGGACTTTGTAGTCCTACCTAGCCGTGTACGTCCTGTTGATCCTCGTGATGTACTAGGTTACTCTGCTTACGGTAGACGGACCAACCCTAACGTCAAGTACTTCATCTTTTTGAAAGGTGATAAAGGTCTAAAGACTGTGCTTGGAGCCTTCTCTGACTTATCTGCTCAGACTGCTACTAGTCAACTCAAGAGAATACAAGAGGCTTACCGTACTAGTGGTATAACTGATGAGGCTATCACTAGAGTTATTCAGGCGAACCTCGACTGGAACCCTAGTATCAACACCAAGGCTGGCATGGATGAATGGTTGTTAGAGAATGAGATTAAATTTTTAGATGGTGATCTGTTCTCCAAGAAACGTGATGATAGTATTGAAGACCCCTTCGACAAGGTATTTAACGGAGAGTCTGCTGTTGACTATGTAGACAATGCTCAAGCACGTTCAAAGACTATTCTAACTGAGTACGGTGGTGGTAAAGCCTACAACCCTAGTCCCTTACAATCTATTGTGGACCAGTACGGTACTGAAGCTCACCGTTATGCTAACTCCTTCTACACTCTCAAGTCCATGCAAGGTTGGATTGAACAAGTTCGGATTATGAAAGAAGAAGGTATTAACATTTCAGTTAGTGTACCTGACAACATTGGTCCTTCCGACTACCGCAAACTATTCTTGAACACAAAGGTGGAAGGCAGTAGCCCAGCTGCAAATCGTATGAGATACCTACAGAACACTATCAAACGTCGTTTAGGTATGTCTAGTCCAATAGAGGAAACTCTGTCTCAGGTGGCTGATGGTATTTCTGAGCAGCTGTATGATGCTTGGGGTATCAAGGTACAGGCAGGTGACGTAAGTAAACCTCTACTCAAGACAGGTTTCTTCTCTGCCTTTGCATTTAACTTGTCTCAGGCTTATCTTCAGTCTTCTCAGATCATTAACATTGTTGCTATTACAGGTACAAATATTGGCTTTAAAGCTGGGGCTGGTTCTATAGCACTACGTAAGCTCGTCAGCCTGACAGATGACATAGCTGTAGAGGAAGCAGGTCTAACTAATTTTGCAAAGGCTATGAATATTGCAGATGGTGATGCCAAAGAAATTGCTGAACTCTTCCGAGAAACATTACCTAATGTTGTTATGGGTGACTCAATCGAACTTGGTACAGGTGTGAACGGTGGACGTTCTACCGGAGCAATGTTTGGTAAGACTGGTTTCCAAGCCACTAAAGTTGGTAAAGCTATCTTTGATGTAGGTTTAATTCCCTTTAACTTTGGTGAAAGTACGGCTAAGTCTACAGCATTCCTAGCTGCTTCTTTAGAGTTTAAGAAAGCTAACCCTACTCTATCTTTATTGTCTGAGTCAGGTCGTAACTATGTAGCTCGTCGTACTGAAACACTTACACAGAACATGAGTAACACCTCACGTTCAGCCCTTCAGAGGTGGGGTAGGTAAAGTCCCTACACAGTGGTTGTCTTACTTCTTCCGTACAATGGAGCAAGTCTTTGTAGGCCGTGATTTGTCGGGTATTGAGAGAGCACGTCTTGGTTTCTTTACTCTACCTTTCTTTGGCTTCACAGGTTTAGGTATGGGCTTTACAACAGAGAAAGTAGCTGAATACTTTGACCTTGATCCTAATGATGAGTCTGATAGAGCCTTGTTTATACTTTAAAGTATGGTATCATAGACGGATTCTTAAATCACTATACACCTTTCGATGTAGCTTTGTCAGAACGTATGGCTCCTCTCCCAGCTATCTTTGATATTTATGAGAAATTTACAGAAGAGAATGTTCTATCAGCTGTTGGTGGTCCATCTGGTAGTATCGTATACACTGGTGGTGAAGCCTTGTTTAACTTGATGTCTAATGTGGCTAATGGCTACACATCAACTCTGACGGAAGATAGCCTAAGAGTTCTCCGTAACTTCTCAGGTATTAACTCGGTAGCTAAGGCAGCAGGTATCGTTAGTGATGGAGTATATCGTAACCGAAAAGGTATTAGAGTTCCTGTTGAAGTAGATTTAACTGATGCTATCATATCTCTTACAGGCTTTACCCCTCGTCAAGTTACAGAGTTTTATGCACAAAGTGGACGGGTCTACAAACTTAATAAAGACTTTAAAGCTGTACGTAAAGAAGTCTTAGAGAAATCTAAACTGGCTTGGAGTATCTATGCTGATGATCCTAAGAGGGCTTCAAGTATTCTAGAGGATGCAAAAACTATTGTTTCTAAATCTCCCATGACTTACGATAAAAAGATAGAGTTACTTCGTCTGCTGAGTCCCAAGGCAGATGACCTGTCTTACATATACAACACCCTTTACCAAAATGATAAATCAAATGCGGCTAAGTGGTCAATGACCATTATGCAAAAGGACTAATATAAATGGCTAGTATTTTTCAACCAATCCTCCAAAGTCAGATAACACCTGAAAGACCTGTTGAGTTAGCCTCACCGATAGCTTCTCTAGCTAAACTAGGCGAAGGTATTGTAGGTGGTCTTACTCGTGCAAAAGATGAAGCAGACCGAGAGGCACGTCGAAATGCTCCTACGTATAGTCAGATTAAAGATGAACGTGAGTCTGGTGCACTTGCTGATTACACTACTGGTCTACAAAACCTTGAGCAGTTAAAGGGTCAGATTAGTGAGACTGCCTATAATGAACGGTTACGTAAACTTAATACGGGGTATCTACAATACATTAAAGACCCTTCATTTGTAGCTGCAAGAGAGACTATCACAGGTCTTCCTGATACTCTAATTGGTAGAACTGACACAGAGTTATTATTAAACGATTTAAGGAAGACACCTACAGGACAGGGTGAAATAGCTTTTGCTGTACAGCAGCTACAGGCTGATGGTTTAGAACCTACCTCTGAGGCAGTAGCATCTATTATTAACCAACGTGAAGCAAATAGGTTAGCTGTAGCAAATATAGAAGTAGGGGATCAACTATCTTTCCAACAGAATAAAAAGGCTATCTTTGATTTTATTAATATGTTTACCCAAGATACACAAAACTCTGTGTTTGCTTTGCAAGAAGCTGGTATACCTATAAGTGCCTCTATGGTCCAAGATCGTTATACAGATTACCTTACCCTAAAACAAGGTATCGAAGCAAAGATAATTAGAGCACCTTTAGCACAGAAAGAAGATGTACTAAAGTCTCTCCAACGCACAGAGGATTTCTTTGTACAGCTTGGTATGACCAAAGTAGATGGGGAAATTAAACTTCTTAATAAAGATGAATTACAGGTTACAGATAAAGTTAAATCCTTTGTATCAATCTTGAACCAATCTGAAGACGGAGCTGATGTTGCTCTTGCACTGAAACTAATGGACCAAAACTACAGGCCTGATGCTTTTACTTATGAAATGCTTACAGACCGAGTGGGGGCTTTAGGTACTGAGACACCTGTCACGGCTGATTGGATTACAGAAGCAGACATTGTAGTAACTAACGATCTTATAGGTACTTACGAGAACCTTGTAGCTGCCCAAAAAGACCGGAGGTGAAGCACAGTTTACTAAACTAGGTGAAGGAGCTATATCCTTAGTTAACCCAGAGGAACAAGCTAAGTGGTCAGGGATGACTAATGCTCAGGGTTGGACTGCAACTAAAGCATTCGGTACAGCAAGTAACGGTTTTTCTAAACAAGCTATTCTTTCAGGTAATCTGACAAATGGTTTTTACAATAGCTTGGCTGGATTGGCACTTAGCTTTGAAAGTATTGACATCCTAGAGGAGCCTGTATCCTTTAACGGTCTACGTCAAGAGGTGAGTAGTAAGTTACCTGACCTTATTAAGACTGCTGAATCTATAGACCCAACTAAGGGTGCTGCAATTAAGGCTCTTATGTACCGTTCTTTGGTGGGTCAAAGTGGGCAGTATGATAGACGAATAGAATCTGATGAAAGTAAGCTTGGTATTGCCTTTAATCCTAAAACACGTACCTACAATTTAGACAGCAATACATCTGACGATACTAGACTAACCTTAATAGGTATTACAAACAAACATTACAACGGTAATTTAGTAGCTGCTATTGAGGATGGATTTAAACGTACCACTTTAGAAGACTTATCTCTTTTACCTTCTACAAAAGATGCCGCCTCATTATCTGAGGGAGGTATGAATAATGCAAAACAAATGTTAAGTAGTAAAGCACCTCAAGTAGATGATGTTAAAAACATTTTTGATCTCCGTAGTTCTTCTGTCTACTTAAAGAACTTGTCTTTACAGATCGAACCTAAGGCATCAAAGGATGCTCGTGAGATTGCAAGGGAGTCTGTATCAGCCATAGAAACACCATCTGAGATACCACTTGAGTCTATTACTGGATTTGAACGTATTGCTAACGACACAGCCTTCCTTGGTGCAGTTGAAAGGGTATCTCAAGACTTAGGTATTTCTAACAGTGACCTACTTACTGCTATCTCATTTGAGACTGTAGGTACTTTCAACCCAAGTATTAAGAACCCCGAAAGTTCAGCTAGAGGCCTAATTCAATTCATTGAGAAGACAGCTAAAAGTCTAGGTACATCTACAGCAGAACTTGCTAAGATGAATAACGTAGAACAAATGGAGTATGTCAAGAGATACCTAGAGCCACAAAAAGGACGTATGAAAAACTTAGGTGATGTCTACATGGCTATCCACTGGCCAGCTGGTATTGGTAAAGATGACAGTTATGTCATGTACCGTAAGGGTTCCAAATATTACAAACCTAACCGTAAACTAGATACGAATGGTGACGGTACAGTAACTCGTGGTGAAGCTCTACAAAGAGTTAGACAGATGCAAGGTGGTGGTAGAGGAGCACCGATCACTATGTCTGAACTACCAGCTGCACCAGTCAGTGACACAGCAGAGGTATCTCCTGTCAGTGCAGGTGCTGTACCTACAGTTGATGTTGCACAGCCTGAGGTTGTAGTTGGTCAAGCTGTATTACCTGAGCAAGATGCAGAAGCTGTAGCAGAAGCAGAAGCAGAGACTAAGGCTCCTGCTGTTACAACTACACCACCTGAGATTGAGGCTTTAATTGAAGCCTTAGGTGAACGTAGTCTTACAAATGAAGAGGCTCAACAGTTTAGAGAGTATATGAGCACATTAAAAGTAAATGCAGGTGGCTGATATGATGACACCTGAGTGGCTCGACAAGTGGCGTATATGGCCTCGTCTAATTATAACCCTGTATGGTCTAGCTTTCTACCAAACAACTAACTGGTTTATGAACCTACCTGACCCCACCAATGCACAGGCTGGTTTTGTTTCTGTCATTGTTGGTGCTGGGGCTGGATTCTTTGGGATATACGTCAATGGTAAAAACAGTAGCAATACTTCTTCTGGTAGTAGGTCTTCTTAGTGGTTGTAACAGCCTTAATCCTCTAGGCTTCCTGTCTAGTGGTGGTACTAACGTAGCTGCAAACACTCAGATAGGCAAGACTAACACTCAAACAGTTGGTACTACAAAGAACACTGAACAGAAGATAGTAGTAGAAACTTTAACTGGTGAAATTGAACAGTCTAACGATGACAATAAAGTTAGTACTGAGTCAGTAGGTAACTTAACAATTAACGAAATCCCTCCATGGGTCATCCTCCTTCTAGTTCTTGGTTGGATGCTACCTACTCCTCAAGAGATGGGTAGAGGTCTTTTGAAATTAATAACACTAGGAAGATACCGTGGAAAATCAAACTGAATGGCACTTGTCTAAGTCTGTCCCTTTAACTTTTGTTATAGCTATATTCATTCAAACTGTGTCGTTGGTTTGGTATGTGTCCTCAATGGATAACAACATCAAGAACAACGAGAAAGAACTGCTAAGGCAGGATGTACGTATTAATACACTAGAGGGTGTAGTACAAGCCCAAGCTCTTACTCTGGCTCGTATAGATGAGAACATAAAGTCTATTAGAGTTATGATGGAGAGGGTAGCCTACAAAGACGAAGCTAGGTAATGGACCCCCTTAGCTGTATAGCAGCTGCCAGTACAGCATACACAGCCCTCAAGAAAGGCTTTGCTGTGGGCAAGGAGCTATCCTCAATGGGTACTCAGCTTCAGCAGTGGTCAAAGGCTGTAAGTGATCTTGACTTTGCACATGAGCAAGCATCTAAGCCACCCATGTACAAGATGTTTTCTGACACACAATCTCAGGCACTAGAGGCTTGGTCAGCTAAACAACAGGCAACTCAGATGAGGGAAGAACTCCGTAGCCATATCAGTTTCGTGTACGGACCCTCGGCTTGGGATGAAATAGTACGCACTGAGGCTAGGATGCGTAAGGAACAACGAGAGTTAGTCTACAAGAAGAAAGAGTTCATCGACAACTGTATTAACTGGACGATAGGTATTCTTTTATTTCTCTCAGGTATAGCTGGTATTGCCTTGGTATTTTATTTTGTAGGCAAACAACAAGGAAAGTGGTAATGGCTAAAGTAGATAAGTCAAAGATGAAGTGCAACAAACCTAGAAGCACACCTAATCACCCTAAGAAGTCTCATGTTGTCAAAGCATGTGAGGGTGGCAAAGAGAAGATCATTAGGTTTGGACAACAAGGTGTGAAGGGTAGTCCTAAGGGATCAGCCCGTAACAAATCATTCAAAGCTCGTCATGCCAAGAACATTAAGAAGGGTAAGATGAGTGCAGCATACTGGGCAAATAAGGTGAAGTGGTAAAATGGCAGCTCCTACTCCTACAAACAGAGCATTGTATAGTCGTGTGAAGACTGAAGCTAAACGTAAATTCAAGGTTTGGCCTAGTGCTTATGCATCAGCTTGGCTCACCCGTGAGTATAAGAAACGGGGTGGTAAGTACAAGGGTACTACTGCAAACAAGGTGAGGAAGAAGTAATGGCTAAGGGAGGGTTAGGTAAGTGGTTTGGTGAACAGTGGGTAGATGTCAAAACTGGTAAGCCATGTGGACGTAAGAGTGCTAAGAATAGTAAACGTCCTTATCCAGCTTGTAGGCCAAAGGCTGTAGCTGGTAGTATAAGTAAGAAAGAAGCTAGAAAGAAAACAGGACCAAAGAAAGTTAAGTGGTCCACAACTGCATCAGGAAAGAAAAGGAATAACTATGCCATACAAAAAGGAAAGTTAAGCCATACGAGTCTAAGACTAAGACTCCAATGAAACCTAAGAAGAAGCCAATGAAAAAGAAGAAGAAGTAATAAAGTTAAAGCCCCAAGGAGAAATCCAAGGGGCTTTTCTTTTGGTGTTATGTATCTTCAGGCCACCGATAACATACGTAGCCTTTAACTATATACCCACTATCCTCTACGTATCGGAAACCTTCAGGCATTGTGTCGAGGCACTCTTGCTCTGAGTAAAGTACCAAAGGAAACGGTACTGTCACGCAAGTTAGGTCAACTGTACAGGCAAGTATTAATGCTGAAAACATATCATGCACTACCTTCCATTTCTTTGATTAGTCGATCTAAGTACCACCGAGCTTTACTTAAATCCTCTACTGGTTTACCTTTGTATCTGTATCGGTGCAGGTATTTCTTGCAGTTACCTTCTAAGTAACCCATGAACATGACTTGATCCATGTTGTCTTTCATGTAGTCAATACATTCTATCTGTCCATCACCGTAGTGTGCAGGTCTGTTTACTACATCTTCTGTCATAATATTACCAACTCAGCTTTTGTGTATGGGATGTGGAAGAACTTCTCACCTTTGACTATGTACCTACCCTTGGCTTCCCTCAGGCTTTTGTCAGTCAACAGAGTATCCTTTATGCGCCATGCTTGTTTGAAGTCAGGTCTAAAGATGTAGAAGTTGAGTACACCATCCTTATGTTTCTCCTTCAGACGTTTCTTTCGTTCAGGTAGACGAACCTCAGCCCAGTGTGTAGGCCAATCACCTTTCCATGCTGTCTTAACCTCTGCTTCGTTGTAGTATGTGAGGCCGTTCTTCTCTGAGACTACATCTACATTGTAGTTCTCTTCATTGTTTACAATAGTGTGACCATGACTACTAAGATAACCTGCTAAGGCTTTACGGGCTGGTTCATCATAGGCTTCATACAAAGCTTTACTGAATGGTCTCTTTACCATGTTCATACTGGTACTCCATCAATTATATCTAGGAACTCCCTTAGATCAGTGTAGCCCCCTATGTGTGTGCCATCAGATGAGAAGATTTGAGGTACAGTCTTGAGGTCTGTTTTCTTCATCATGGTAAGTATCCACCTAGAGCTATCTGTCTCTATATTGTACTCAACGTAACTTATTCCTGCACCTTTCAAGAGAGCCTTGGCAGTATCACAGAAACTACATTGGTTACGAGTGATTATTGTGTACATGTTTAGTATCCTTGGTTAAGTGAACAGTTTAGACACATGCTCAGGTGTAGATTATTTATGTTAACATGTCAATGAGAATTGTTACAGCCACTGTTATTGCTAATAGTTCAATCATGTTTTCTCCTTTCTTATATTAGGTCTACGATTTCACAACTATCTCCAGAGCAAGCCAAGGTTTGACTACCCGCAGTATTGTCTTCATTCTCATACTCCGATAACTTAGACCAGTCAATACTTGTAGGCATAACAGATGACAACATATCGTAGTCTGACTTACCACACTCTTGATAAGGTGCTTGCTGGTAGGTGTGCTCATTGTAAGGCAGGAAGGATACACCTGACATCTCATCAAAGTGTTTGTACACGAATGCACCTACCTCAAACCATTCATCCTTCTTGACGTTGATTGTTACAGAGGGTTTATGTTCACACCAGTTACGTTGATAGGCAAGCCACATCTCTAGTTGCTCTACGGCTGTCATATCAGCTGTGACTACAGCCCCTTCAGGAGCCTTCTGTGGGAAACTAAACACAGTTGTTTGATCAGGCTTCATGGCACAAGGTTCGTTAGGTATACCTTGGTCTTGCATGAACTGTGTCAGTGGGTCTTTGTTGTCACCCCTGACGGTACGGATGTAGTAACGAGAGTGACGAGCATGGATACCACTGGCTGAGTCAACGAGTTGGGAGACTGTTCCTGATGGCTTAACACAGGTGACAGCAGCAGATACAGGGATACCAAGTTTAGCAGCCCACTCAGCATTAGTATCAACAGCAACTTGTTTAAGGTGTGCAAGTGTCTTACTCAATCCTTTGTTACTCAAGGTCATCAGAGGATTGTCCATGATACCTGTCAGAGAGACACCAAGCAAACGTTCTTCTGCTGTGTTATCTGTCCACTGCTTACGTAGGTATGGGAACTTAGTGTAGGTTGATTGGATCGTACCTAAGATCGTAGCTAGACGTACCTTCTCCTCTAGTATTTCAATAGTATCCGTAGCTCGTACTACACACTCGGTTAGGTTACAGAATTGTGATGGACGTAGGATAATCTCAGAGCATGGATTTGTTCCGAACTCGTAGTTAGGATCACGACGTCCATTCTTTTCTGCCTGTGCTTTAGATGCCTGACGATTGAAGATACCTCGTTCACCACTACCACTCTCAACCAAGGCCATCCACTCACGCATGAAGGACACTGCATCAGGCTTCTCAGTGTAGCTCACAGAGTTATTAGCCAAGGCTCGTTGAGGTTCGTTCTCCCACCATTTACCTGACTTAGCATGACGCATACGGTCATCACTTAGATTAGACAGAGAGATCATAGCTGATCGACGTACACCACCTACAACAACTACCTCACCAATTTTACACATGATGTCATGGCACTCAATAGAAGATAGCTTACGGTTTTGTGCTTCTTTGAATGTATGAACAGTAAAGTTAAACAGATCAACCAGAGGTGCTGGACCTGAAGCACGTCCACCGAATGTCTTGAGTGGAGCACCAGCTGGACGAACCTTAGATACATCCCATGTAGGGATTTCACCACTGTACAGGAGTGCAATCAATTGACGAAGAGCCTTAGCCCAACCTTCCTTACTATCCTTGACGACGATGTTAGTCTCACTGTCGAACAACTCAGGGACTTCAGGGAGCTTACTGACGGACTGCCTCTCGACGGAGAAGCCAACACCAGTACCACAGAGCAAGATAAACATAGCCTCATCGAAGGATTTAAGGTCATCTACGGCTAGGTAACTACAGTTGTACATGCATGTGTTGTCTCGGTCAGCAGCTGGGCCAGCAGTCATAAGTGAACGCATAGAAGGCATGACCTCAAGGCCAAGGATAGCTTGCTCTAGTTTGTACTTAGTATCTGGGTCAACCATGTCTCGGATAATATTGACTGAGAAACGTGTGACAGTATCATCCCATGACTCACGTCCTGTACCATCGTAGTACTTAGCATACCGTGACTTATGGATGAAGGACTGATAGTCTGTTGGTAGGTGGTTGTTCATGTGTCTTTACCTCTTTCCCTTTTATCTTCCTCTAACCACACCATGCGATCAATGTCACCTCGTGTCAACCCTATGTCTTTCAACTCAGCATCTGTCAATTTGTTAAGGGTTTTGATTGCTGCTCTATGTTCTGACCACATAATACAGTACCTCATAAACCGTACAAATATATTATTAACCCACCTAGTCTTCATCTGTTATCCCCTGACCCTTGAAGGACACCACGGGATGCCCTGTCCTCTAGCTTGTCTACGTTTCTATGTATGACTTCTTGAAGATCACTACCAAAGTAATTAGCTATTGCTGTAGTGTAGAACAGGACATCACCTAGTTCCTTTACGATCTCTCCCTTCTTAATATTGGAGCCATCACGGATCATCTTCTTGGTCTTCTCTGCTACCTCACCTGCTTCACCTACTAGACCGAGTACATTCTCAATCAGTCTAGTCTCACCCTTTGTTAGTATCTTACCCTCAACAAAAGCAGAGTATTCTAGGGCAGAAAAATCACTCCCTTTAAAGGCGTCAATATCGTCTTGGCTAATCATCCTTCTTCAATCCTTTTCCATTCTTTTATTTCTTCATCTAAGTTTATGTAGTCATCAAAGTTTATAAGACCTTCATCCAGTAAGAACTTAACTACGTACTCTTCTGTTATTTCATTCTCTTCTAACAAGTGGAGTAGACCGTAGTTTTCTACTAAGGCTTTT
>FUIF01024805.1_pt1 | contig 12858 bp, 15 predicted proteins | sample 1003461 | NCBI WGS metagenome assembly FUIF01 (sample SAMEA80401918, study PRJEB19352) | marine metagenome | reverse complement strand
ATGGAAAGCACAAGCGATGTTTGTGAAGATTGCGGTAACCCAAGTTGGCGTACATTTACTGAAGGCGAAAAGCGTTGGAAGCAAACTTCAATGGATCCAAAAGATGCAATAGCAAAATTTGGTAAAGACAATGTAAAGATTAAAAAGGGTGGCCTTAACAACGGCGACGATATGATTGAAATCTTAGTTGACAGTGTTGAGGAAGGCGAACAGCACGGCAACAGCAGTACGTACGATAAATGCTGGAAAGGCTATTCAAAAGTACCAGGCAAAAAGCGTGGCGAAGCAGGTAGCTGTAAAAAGAACGAATCAGATGATCCGTTATCAGATGCATTAGACGATGTGATGGGACAATTTTCAGATAAGCCACAATCAGAACCAAAATTAGAGCCAAAGAAACCACAAACTCCTGTAACAGAATATATCCTTTCGTTATTTGATAGAGAAACAGGACAGTTTCCAAAAGGTGAAACAGCAGTATTAACAGCAATTGAAAAAGACTACGGTGAGCAGTATATTACACCTGCTAAACAATTTATTGAAGCAATTGGTGCAAAGTATAAACAATTTAAAGATCCTGATTTAGAAGAAGGTGATTACGAAGAAGATGATTTGTATACTGTACGCAAAGGCGACACTGTATATAGTTTATCACAATACTCAGGCACACCAGTAGGTGATATTATTGAAATTAATGGATTGGACGATGATGCCAAAATTCAAGTAGGACAGCAATTAAGAGTCCCAGGCATTAACCAAATTGGTGCAAGCCCTGCAACGCCAGGAGCAACCAGAGGTATTGATCCAAGAGATAATTATAGTAAAGACGACTTCGAAAGACTTGTAAACCAAGGAAAGAACGAAGAGTTTAATGATATTAAGAGATTAGCAGGGCTATAATAGTCCTGTTATAAGTTTTTTAAGTTTTTCTTTAAAAAAGACTTGACAAAGTTTGTAGAGGTGTTATACTAATAACTGTGCTGCAAACTTAATTAGGCACAAAACGTAGCAATGTAGCTACAAAGCACAACATAGGCACTTATAGGAGGCATTAACTATGGCATCATTAGCAGAAATCCGAGCGAAGCTCAAAGAGCAAGAAGCAGGTAACAACAACCGCAGTTCAGGCGGTGGTGACAACAGCATTTACCCATTTTGGAATATTAAAGAAGGCGAGTCGGCAACGATGCGTTTCCTTCCTGATGGCAACGCTGATAACACTTTCTTTTGGCAAGAGCGTTTAGTAATTAAATTACCATTTGCAGGCGTCAAAGGACAAACGGACTCACGTCCAACGCAAGTACAGATTCCTTGTATGGAAATGTACGGCGAAACTTGTAACATTCTTAACGAAGTTAGAGGCTGGTTTAAAGACTCTTCATTAGAGGATATGGGTCGTAAATATTGGAAGAAGCGTTCATACATCTTCCAAGGATTTGTAACTGATAATCCACTTACAGATGATCAAACTCCAGAGAATCCAATTCGTAGGTTTATTATTGGTCCGCAAATTTTCCAGATCATTAAGGCAGCACTTATGGATCCAGATATGGAAGAATTACCAACAGATTATACTGGTGGTGTTGACTTCCGTCTTAACAAAACAAGTAAAGGCGGTTATGCAGATTATTCGACTTCCAACTGGGCACGTAGAGATCGTCCATTAAATGATGAAGAAATGAATGCTGTGAATGCACACGGATTATTTAATCTAAGTGACTTCCTTCCTAAGAAGCCAGGCGAAGTAGAGCTTAAAGTAATGCAAGAAATGTTTGAAGCGTCAGTAGACGGTGAAGCATTTGATATGGATCGTTGGGGACAATATTTCCGTCCAGCAGGTATGTCACAACGTACCGGTGATCCAGTAACGCAAAAAGCATCGACTCCGGCTCCAGCACCAACACCAGCGGCAGCACCAGCACCAGAGGCAGCGCCTGCTCCAGTAGCAGAAGCAACTCCGGCAGCTGAAACAGCACCGGCAACTGGTGGCGATGCAAATGACATTTTAGCAATGATCAGAGCACGTCAGTCGTAATACAATAGCAATGCGTCTACTAACAAAATCGGTAACAGAGATTCACGGTTTACCTGTCAACGTTCCAAACGTTAGTAGACGTACTTTTTAGATAGGAGAATAATATGGCGAATAAATCATTCGATCCGACAAGGTTCCGTAAGGACCTAACAAAATCCATCTCAGGAATGAGTAGTGGATTCAACGATCCTAAAGACTGGATCAGCACAGGAAACTATGCATTAAACTATCTTATTAGTGGCGACTTTCACAAGGGTGTTCCGCTTGGTAAGGTAACTGTGTTTGCTGGTGAATCAGGTGCAGGTAAATCATATATCTGTTCAGGTAACATTGTAAAGGCAGCACAAGATCAAGGTATCTTTGTAGTACTAATTGACTCAGAGAATGCCCTTGATGAAAGTTGGCTACACGCACTAGATGTAGACACTTCAGAAGATAAACTACTTAAACTTAATATGTCAATGATTGATGATGTTGCTAAAACACTGTCAACATTTATTGCAGACTATAAAACAATGGATGAAGAAGACCGTCCTAAAGTATTGTTTGTAGTTGATAGTTTGGGTATGTTGCTAACACCTACTGACATCGATCAGTTTAACAAAGGTGATATGAAAGGTGATATGGGTCGTAAGCCCAAGCAGTTAACATCACTTGTTCGTAACACAGTTAATATGATTGGTTCATTGAATGTTGGACTAGTATGTACTAACCACACATACGCATCGCAAGATATGTTTGACCCAGATGATAAAATTAGTGGTGGTTCGGGCTTTATCTATGCATCAAGTATTGTTGTTGCAATGAAAAAGATGAAGTTGAAAGAAGACGAAGATGGCAACAAGATCAGTCAAGTTATGGGTATCCGTGCTGGCTGTAAGGTTATGAAGACACGTTACGCAAAACCGTTTGAAGGTGTACAAGTAAAGATTCCGTACTCAACAGGTATGAATCCTTACAGTGGACTACTTGAATTGTTTGAAGCAAAAGACATCATTAAAAAGCAAGGCAATAGACTTGCATATACTACTCTTGATGGTGAAGAAATCCTCGACTACCGTAAAAAGTGGATCGGTGAAAACCTTGACAAAGTAATGTCAGACTACCTAGTAAAAGAAGCAACTGTGGTAAATACCGAGGATCTAGATGAGGATAATCTAGATATAGTGGAAGATAATCTTGAATTAACAGAGGAGTAGGTTATGGATGAACGTCAAATAATTGATATTTGGATGCTGTTCAAAGAGTATATGGATAAGAAACATATAGAAATGGCCGCAGAGCGATACATCGATCTGTGTGCTGATTATGGAATCAGTGATAATGCATTAAAGGATTCTTTAGGAAACGATGGTGCATTAGATTATGCCATTAATTACTATCTAGATCTTGATAATGAAGATGTTCTCGATGAAGAAGTAGACTGGGATTAATTTATGGGTTGGTATAGCGAAGTTTCACGTGACGTAGGTAAAATACCTCAAGCAGTAGCTTTCTTTGAAAATGAGCTAATTAACGCTCGTTCTGAAGTAAAACTTAAAGGCAATGTTGAACGTGCCGCGGCAGAAATGCCCGGTATCGTTGAGCATCGTTTTAATCAGCTACAAGAAATTGAAGCTATACTATACTATTTAAATATTGAGCTACGTAGGTTGCGTAGCTCATATTTTAAAAAATATCTCGAAAACTACCAACGGGCTCTGTCTAGTCGTGACGTTGAAAAATACGTTGACGGCGAGGCAGATGTCGTTGACTACGAAAAGATTATCAACGAATTTGCACTAATGCGTAACAAGTGGTTAGGACTTTTGAAAGGCCTTGATCAAAAGCAATGGCAAATTACAAATGTTGTTAAACTTAGAGTAGCGGGTATGGAAGATGCAACCTTGTAATATCCTTGTAGGGTGTGATCAAACATATTATGATGAGTGGGCAGTACCTTTACTAAAAAGCATAAACAAACACAATCCTTGGATAAATTTACATTGTCATATTGTAAATCCAACAGTTGACAATTCTTTAGATAATGTTAGTATTACTACTGAAACAAGAGAATTTTTAAACGACGAATCAAAAATTTCCTATTTACAATGCGTTAGATTTTTAGCTGTTGCTAGGAAATTTAAAAATAACGAACCTGTAATCACACTAGATGCAGATTCTGTATGCACTAGGACTATAGGACAAACAGCAACACAGAGGCTGTTTGAACACCAACACGTATTAAAACATCACAAAGAAGCTAGGTGGTTAGCAGGATTTGTTGCATTTAATAGCAACGGATTTCGCCAAGAATATTACAAAGAATTAATGTCTAAACCTATTGACGACTGGGAATGGGGAAGAGATCAAAATGTATTAAATAACTTAGCAGACAAATTTAAATTTAAGGACTTAGATCGCTTATGGATGGCAATTGGTAAAAACAGAACCAACAGTGCATTTTTAACATTAAAAGGCGAACAAAAACGGACTGACAAATATTTGAATGTGTATAAAAATTATTTAAAGGAAATATAATGTTAGAGGAACACTTAGGTGGACACAACGGAATAACACATACAGACGAAGGAGTGCTTCGCTGGGTTGTTTCAAAATTAAAAATTGAATCTATGTTAGATATTGGCTGTGGTCCAGGCGGTATGGTAGAAATGGCTGACTGGTATGGCCTTGATGCACACGGTATTGATGGCGACTATACGCTAGAAAGATTTGACGAAGAAAAGTTTACTATACACGATTTTACAACAGGGCCTGCACCAATTGATAAACAATACGACTTAGGTTGGAGTTGCGAATTTGTTGAACACGTATACGAAGAATATATACCAAATTATGCACAAGCTATGCAACAGTGTAAGTATTTAATAATGACATACTCTCCAGTTGGACATACTGGTCATCACCACGTAAACTGCAACACTCAAGAATACTGGATCGAACAACTAAACAAATATGGATTTGTATTAGATAGTACATTAACTACTGAAATGCGTCAAGCATCTACAATGGGTAAAAAGCGCAAGCACCAGTTTATTAATCAAACAGGATTGCTATTTAGAAATGAACAAAGATAGTTTAGTTGTTGGTATTAAAGAAATGTATAGGAATCATCCTATGCCTAATCTCCCCAACTTTAAATTAGTATCTTTTAAAGATAAAGAATTACTTGCATCTGCAGATGCTTACATACAACACAACATACTTGGACAAAAGAGGCGCAGTCTTGACAAGTATTACAAGTATATCTTAGACAGCAATAAACCGTTCATAGTAGCTGAGAGCGCAGTGTTTAGGCGTAATATGTTACAGCCTCCAAACCCAATGGCATACCACAGATACAGTTGGACTAGTTACTTTCAAAACGAAGGAAACTACTGTAATGAAAACTGTCCGTCGGATAGATGGCACAGAATACAAGCAGAACAAAATATAGAAATTAAGCCTTGGCGCACTACAGGCGATTATGTATTATTAATCTTACAGCGTCCTGGTGATAGTAGTTTACGCAACTTACTGGCCAAACATAAAACGTATGAAAATTTTGTAACCTATACAATTAATCAAATTAAAAAGCATACAGATAGACCTATTAGAGTGCGTATGCATCCTTTAAGGCAACAACAGCAATTAGAAATATTACAAAAGTTTGATGTTGAAATAAGCACTAACACACACGGCGCTGGCTTACTAGAAGGCGGTGACGGGCTATACGAAGATTTTAAAAATGCATACGCTGTAGTAGGATTTAATTCTAATGCACTAACTGAAAGTATATGCGAAGGTATTCCTACATTTAGTATGTGTGCTAGTTCAATGGCGTGGCAATGTAGTAACAAAGATTTAAAACGTATTGAAAATCCAACATCTTTTGCTAGAGAACAATGGCTATACAACCTAGGTTATTGTCAGTGGCGTGAGGACGAAATAGCACAAGGCGCTCCTTGGTATCATTTATTGAAATCAAAATAAACCACGCATATAAATATTGCTATGAAAACAGTACTTGTCACAGGTGGCTTTGACCCACTGCATAGCGGCCACATCGAATATTTTAAACAAGCAAAGAAGCTCGGCGACAAACTTATTGTTGGCGTGAATAGCGACGACTGGTTAACACGTAAAAAAGGAAGGCCATTTATGCCTTTCAAAGAACGATGTGCTATTATTAAAGAGCTTGCAGTTGTAGACAAGGTTATTGGATTTGAAGATGAAGATAACGATGCGTGTCACGCAATCTTTCATACTATGGCAACTAACGCAGGCAACATTGTATTTGCAAACGGCGGAGATCGCACTAACACAACTACACCTGAATATGCTACATATGGCGACCATCCACAAGTTGAGTTTGTGTTTGGCGTTGGAGGCGAGAACAAAGCCAACAGTAGTAGTTGGATACTTGACGAGTGGAAAACACAAAAGACCGAACGTGATTGGGGCTATTGGCGTGTATTAGATCATAAGCCGGAAAAGGGATACAAAGTAAAAGAGCTTGTAATCTATCCAGGCAAATCATTAAGTGATCAAAAACATTTTGTACGTAGCGAACAATGGACTATACTCGAAGGCCAAGTTAAGATGGACACGGAATGGAACAGCATTCAAAGTTCAGTAGTATTAGAAAAACACAGCAGACCCTATGAAATTGGTATAGGTGTATGGCACAAAGCAAGCAATCCTGGTAATGAAAATTCTCACATATTAGAAGTACAATGGGGTGATTGTTACGAAGAAGATATTGAAAGAAGAGACTGAATGGAACCATTAAGAATATATGTAGGCTGGGACAGCAGAGAAGACATTGCGTATCAAGCGTGTAGACAAAGTTTAAAAGATACTGCATCAGTACCTATTAAAGTTATTCCGTTAAAACAAGCTCAACTAAAACGAGACGAAATGTACTGGAGAGAAAAAGATCAACTTGCTAGTACAGAATTTACATTTACTAGATTTTTACTTCCTGAACTTGCAGATTTTAAAGGCTGGGCGTTGTTCATTGACTGTGACTTTATTGCATTAGATGATGTTAAGAAATTGTTTGACCAAGCAGATAACAAGTATGCAATAATGTGTGCCCAACACGATTACGCACCTAAAGCAGGAACTAAAATGGATGGGCAACAACAGCATAACTATCCACGTAAGAACTGGTCAAGTATGATGTTAGTTAACTGTGGACATCCGAGTAATAGATTGTTAACAAAAGAATTAGTTAACGATCCTAAAGTTGACGGCAAGTACCTACATAGATTTAGTTGGCTAGAAGATGAAGAAGTTGGCAAATTAAGTCACGAGTGGAATTGGTTAGTAGGTTGGTACAATGAACCTGAAGATGGTAAGCCTAAGTTTTTACATTATACAGAAGGCGGTCCTTGGTTTGAAAAATATAAAGATTGCGAATACAATTTAGAATATTATAGAGCTGAACGTAAGTATCTAGCTTCAGAAGTTCAAAATTTATATGCTAAAATGTCACAAGATAGAAACGTACCTAAAGTATCAGAAACTCTGTCTTATGCAGACACAACAAAAGATCCTATTGTAGCACTGTCATATGCACTAATAGATCCAACAGGAAAATATTATGGCTATTCTAAAGGAGAAGCAATGAAAATTATACAAAACAAATTTGCAGAAGGAAAAACTTCTAAAGTAGCTGCAATTTTTAACGATGCGTTAAATTATGATAAAAATAAGACTACGTTTTTGACGAGTATTTACAATCATTTGTATATGGATGCGGCGGAACGTTAAGTAGTTTTGACGATGAAAAAACTACATCTGGACCATTACTTATGCGTGGTGTTGGTAAAGCAACAAGAGAAGCTGTACAACATTGTTGGGATACTGGTAGACAGTTTTACTATATTGACACAGGGTATTTTGGCAATGCAAAAAGTAAATCAAAAGGCTGGCACAGAATTACAAAAAATAATCTACAAAACTTAGGACCTATTATAGAACGTCCAACAGATAGATTACTTAGATGGAAATTTAAAAAGTTTCGTCCAGGAAAGAAAATTTTAATTTGTCCTCCTAGCGAAAAAGTTATGATGTTGTTTAATCAACCATCGCCTGCAGAATGGACAGAACAAGTTGTTCAACAATTAAAAACGCTTACTGATAGACCAATAGAAGTACGGATGAAGCCTAATAGAACACAACGTATTTCAAATAATAGTCTTGAAGATGCACTAGACGATGAAGTGCATTGCTTAGTTACATATAATAGTATTGCCGCATTAGAAGCACTAATGCACGGCAAGCCTGCTATTGCACTAGGACCAAATTGTGCATCAATGGTGTGCAATACAAACTTAGATCAAGTTGAAGACTTACACATTCCTACCAAAGATGAAATGACTGCACTGATGTCACATCTAAGTTATGCACAGTTTTCAAGAGAAGAAATGATGAACGGGTACGCCTGGGAAATAGTTAATGAAGGTAGTTAGTTATTACAATGTAGTTCCTAGCAAAAACAAAAGCCAAGAAAAATTTGATATACTTACAAAATTTGTTCAAGGTGTTAATGCAACTGGTGATCAAGGAATACTGCACAAAGGTTATGGATTAATTCAAGCTGACGTTGGAGTTATACAAGGATGGCAACATTCTGTAGGTAAAGATGCTCCTCATCTTAAATTAAGACAAGCAGTTATGAATCGAACAATGAACAAACACGTATGCGCTGTTGATGCAAACTTGTTCTTGTATGCTAACAAAACAAACGAGCCTCATCATTATTTACGATATAGTTTTAATGGTGTGTTTCCAAACACAGGCGAGTACTTTGATAACAATCCTAATCAGTCACGCTGGAATCAAATATCTAAAGACTTGGATATAAAATTAGAAGATCATAAACGAGGCGGTAGACATATTTTAATCTGCGCCCAACGTAATCAAGGTTGGAGTATGGGAGATACTAGCTTAGACAAATGGTTAGTAGATACATTAACACAAATACGTAAACATACTGATCGACATATTATTGTAAGACTGCATCCAAAAGATAATCAAACTAATAGGCGAGCAAATGATATTGCTAAACTATGTTATCAATTTAAAGGTGTTGGATTAAGCCGCAACAGAGATTCAATTGATCTAGATTTAGTAAATTGTTGGGCTGTTGTAAATCATAATAGCAGTAGTGTAGTAGGACCAATTATTAAAGGATATCACGCTTACATTACTGATAATGAAACTAGTCAATGTGCATCAGTTGCACACCACGGATTTGCAGATATTGAAAATCCAAAGGTGTTTGACAGACAGACTTGGTTAGAACGAATTAGTATGTTTCATTGGAAGTTTGAAGAACTTGAAAATGGAAAAGCGTGGCAGCATATGAAACAATACGTTTAGTAACTTTTCCAATAGCTTTCTGTTCTATTAACCATAATATCTTTTCTATCACTTTTGCCTTTATCCTTGCGACCGCCCTTCATATGATCAATCCACTTACCTAACGGACCATTAATTAGCGGATGACCTCCTCCGCCTGACTTAGCTTCACGTAAGTACATATCTGCACTATAATCGTGTGATGGAAATTGGTTATACATTTTTAATACTTCGCCGAAGATGTAACTGTCGTGCCATTCATCTAACAAGAACATTCCGTTTTCTGCATCTTCATACATACGTTCAAACTCTTTAAGAAACTCGTGACACACAGGATGATTTAAGTTTAATCCGTAGAAGCCACACTCGGGCCACGTCTGTGATCCTTTGCCTCTGCCTACATATGTAATGTATGATTTCTTAGGTAACAGTTTTACAAATTCCTCGTAACTCCAATTGCTATGTACAAAGGTATCTGCATCCATCCATACACACCAGTCCTTAGAACGTGTTACAGCGTCATACACAGCATATGTCTTGTTAGCGAAGCGTACAGCGTCCCACTTAAATTGCTTATCCCAATCCTTACGTGTGTGACGCTGTGGTTCATTACTAACATCTCCATTAGCTTTAGGAATGTGTCCCCACTTTGCTTTAAATGCATTTAGTTTAGGCAACACCTCTTTAGCATCTAATATTTCAATGCGACTTGGATCAGGATTATTAGGTTTGCAGTTTTCTGCATACACTAATAACTTAATGCGTTTGTCGACTCTTGCAGCAAAACTATCTAAGAATCGCTGTCCGTATTTTGATAATCCTGCTGGGTGAAATGTTGTAACCACAGTTATTGCTGGCATTGTTAATCCTTGTTAAATATATTATATGGTATTTACAAATGAAATTTAATTTATGGACACAATATGGCGCACTAAACAGTAAACCTGTTTTTGAAGCGTTTGCTGAAGGTTGTAAAAGACTTGGCCATACTGTGACTACTAATGGCACTGACGGCATTGATGTTATCTGGAGTGTACTTTGGAATGGCAGAATGCTAGGTAATGAAAAAATATATCATACAAATAAAAAATTAGGTAAGCCAACAATAGTGCTTGAAGTTGGCGGCATTAAAAGAGGTACAACTTGGAAGGTAGGATTAAATGGAATTAACAGAACTGCTTACTTTGGTGACAAAGACAATGATAGGAGCCGGGCTCTTGACTTGGGAATGGTTTGTAAACCTTGGAGATCCAACGGGGATTTTATTCTAATATGCGGTCAACATAACAAAAGTTTACAGTGGCAACATATGTTACCTATGAGCAATTGGTTCTTAAATACATATGATGAAATACGCAAACATACAGAACGTCCTATACTATTTCGTCCACATCCACGTTGTAGACTAGAACACATAGAACGTGGACTTAAAAATGTATATAGGCAAGAACCAAAACAAATTATAGGAACTTATGACGACTTTGATATGGATTTCACCGACGTATGGGCTACTGTAAGCTACAGTAGCAATCCTGGTGTACATAGTATCATAAATGGTGTTCCAGCGTTTGTAAGCACCAGCTCGTTAGCGTATGACGTTGGTAATGACATAGACTTTTGGCACGATATAGAAGATCCGTTGATGCCAGACAGATCACAATGGTTAAACGACTACGCTTGGACAGAATTTACAATAGAAGAAATATCTCAAGGCATACCACTTAAACGCTTGACATCTATGCTCGATTAAGTTATACTGTATGTATGATTACAGTAGAAGATTACATCGAAGTATTAGCAGGCGTTCAGTCTGGCGGAGACTCTATTAATTTAGAAAAATCCGATTACAATCTTATATCTAGTTTAGCTAGACAAACATTTAAAGGTATTGCATATACTGATAGACAGTTTGATCTTGACTAAAAATAAAATTACATATTATAAAGATCAACTTAATTTAACAGAATTTTTAGTTAATGATCTAGATAAATTACGAATGCCGTTGCGTGAAATTGATCGCAGTAGATGGATTAAATTAGAAGCAACTAGTAAAGGCGAGTCTATTGCTGTACGTTTTACGTTTCAAAAGAAATTAATTACAGCATTAGAAAAACTTTCAACAAGGCCATATCATTACGATAAAGTAAGAAAAATACAATACTTTGATTATTCTGAAAAAGCATTATTTGATATTGTAAGTGCTTTTAAAGATAGAAATTTTGATGTTGAACCTAGAATACAAGATATGTATAACAAGATTGAAGCATTTGATAAGGAAGAATCAGTTCCAGGATTATATAATTACAAACTTAAAAACTTACCAGAGTCTGGTTCGAAATCAATTGTTAATGAGCTTGGCAATCCTAGTTTAGATAATCTAATGCTTTACAAAGATCGTAGTTTAAAATATGGTATTGATGTTGAGTATAAAGGAGAAACTAATTCTCTTGAAGCTAGAATTGCAACAAGACGAGAACCAAACGTAAGTTTAGATTCAACAACAATGAACATTGATACAGTACTGTTAGCATTAGAGAATCTTAAACGTCACAAATTATTAATCTTAGTTGCCTCAGGCGATAACAACAGTACGTATGACGATGTCGTACAAATACACGAATATGTTAAAAACTTAATACAGCCTAGTGAAGTTAGTGTATCATTTAGATTAGACAACGTAAGTGATGGTCTTGAATTTAATAGATACATTAAAAAAGAATGTATTAATAATAAGGTTGACAAAGACACTAAAGTAGTGTATAATTTAAATAATAAACTACCAAAGCCGTTGTACAGTAGCAATTGGATACCGGATGCAATTATACTATTAAATTCAAATGGGTATATTGCAACAAGAAAGGTATTAGATTGTTACCCGAATGTTGACTTAGTGATACATTTTAACAATCCAACAATGATTGCAGGTTATGGTGAGTACTATATGAAACGAGGAATACACAGAATTTAATGGCAAGTTGTAAACTGATAATTGAAGACGAAGTAAACATTAAGCTAGAAGGACTAGATGTTGACGTACGAAGGAAGCTCGCGAACGCTCTCAAGTTTGAAGTGCCTTACGCAAAATATATGCCACAATATAAACTTGGTCGCTGGGATGGAAAGGTTGCTTTTTTTGGTATTGGCGGTACTGGCTATGTCAATCATCTTGACACTGTTAGTCAAGTGCTACAAAAAAATATGTACAAATAGTAGACATTGAAGATAAACGTCATCCTATTAAATTAGAATTTACACCCGTTACAGAAAACTATTGGAAGGACCAAGGAGTTGTTTGGCCTGAAGGACATCCTGTTGAAGGTACTCCTATTATTTTACGTGACTATCAAGTAGAAGCAATTAATAACTTCTTAGAAAATCCACAGAGCTTGCAACAGATTGCTACTGGTGCAGGTAAAACAATTACGACAGCAACGCTGTCACACATAGCTGAGCCATACGGTAGGTCACTTGTG
>FUIF01000644.1_pt1 | contig 12858 bp, 13 predicted proteins | sample 1003461 | NCBI WGS metagenome assembly FUIF01 (sample SAMEA80401918, study PRJEB19352) | marine metagenome | reverse complement strand
AACAACGACTACGGAACTGCCTCTGAGTTCGGTTCTGTGTCTGCTGGTCTGATCTTCCAAAAGGAAGCAGCCGGTTGTGTTGAAGCTATCGGTCCTCAGGTCCAAGTAACCAGTAATGACGTGTCCGTGATTTATCAGGGTGACGTGATTCTGGGTCGTTTGGCCATGGGTGCAGACTATCTGAACCCTGCTGCCGCTTGTGAACTGTATGTCGGTGCTACTGCTCCTTCTGCATTCTGATAATTCGTTCTTTATGGGGATCCTTCGGGGTCCCTTTTTTTTAATTATATGGCTTTTCCTACCACTAATTCTGCACAGGAACTACCTGCTGTAAATCAAATACTGCAGTCATGTGGTCAAGCGCCTGTGACTACTCTTGATCAAACCAACCCGGACGTTGCGATTGCTTATAGCACCCTTTTACAGGTGTCTCAAGAAGTCCAGGCTGAAGGATGGAGCTACAACATTGAATACGATTACGAGTTCACCCCTGACACCAATAACGAAATCCTAATTCCCAATAACGTACTGCAACTAGACCTTGCACCCGAGTACACAACTAAGGATGTAGTTCGGAGAAACGGCAAGCTTTACGATAAGGTCGAGCACACGTATACCTTCACAGATAAGGTCAAGTGTGATGTTGTCTGGTTGTTTGATTGGGTTGATCTTCCTACACCAATTCAAGATTACATTGTAGCTAGAGCTGCTTCAATTGTTTCTTCTCGGATTGTTGGAGATACAACTCAATTCCAAATGCTTAGCCAAAAGGAAGCGTACAACCGTGCGATGGCTTTGGAGTACGAATGTAATCAAGGTGACTACACCTTCTTCGGACATCCGAGAGGTAATAACGCATATATCAGTTACAAACCCTATCAAGCCTTGTATCGCTAATGGCAGCAGTAACACAACGAATAAACAACTTTCTAGGTGGTGTTAGTCGCCAGCCTGATTCTAAGAAACTTCCAGGTCAGGTCCGTGAGTGTCTTAATGCTTACCCTGACCCAACCTTTGGACTTGTCAAACGTCCAGGTTTTAAATATCTAGATGTTCTAAAGGACACTGGTGGTTCTGCTTTTTCATCAACAGCATTAGATAATGCTAAATGGTTCTACATCAATCGTGACAATGATGAACGATACATTGGTTGTATTGCTGGTACTGATATCCACATTTGGAATGCCATTGCTGATAGCAACGGTAACTATGTTAAAGCTACAGTTACTTACTCCAACAACGGCGTCAGTAATTACAACCCTACAGCGTACCTAAATACTACCAAAAAAAATTACAGCGTTCTTACCGTACAAGACACGTCGATCATCACCAATTCGACATTTACTGTAACCAAGAATGCTGACCCTGCCTACACCTCAGGTCTTCAACATACGGTCAAACTGACAGGTGTTGAATACAGTGCTAACTACACAGTTACCATTGGCAGTCAATCATTCACGAAGCTAACTCGTAATGCTGATAACTTTGGTACGACTGGTGCTAACAAAGCACTGGCTGCTGACGATATCCTTACTGACCTAGAGACAGGTATCAACAACCTAAACATTTCTGGTCTGACTGTTACTAGGCTTGACACCAGTCTTGAATTGGTGAGCACTACAGCTGTCACTGTCACAGCTACAGGCGGTAAAGACTCAACTCTTCTCCAAGCATTTTCCGATCAAGTTGAGAATGTAAGTAAACTTGCTGAGCAGTCTATCCAAAACAGACTGGTCAAAATTATCAATACAGAGTCTGCTAGCGATACTTACTACGCTAAGTTTGTAGCTAATAATGGCACTTCAGGTCCAGGGTTTTGGGAAGAAACTCTTGGCTATGGAATGTCCAACGGACTTAATGTCACGACGATGCCACACGAGCTGGTTAATACCGCTCTGAATACCTTTGTCTTCCAACCTGTAGCCTACACAGCACGTCTTGTGGGTGATGACACTACGAACAGTCATCCCAGTTTTGTAGACAACAAAATTCAACAAGCATTCTTCCACAACAATAGGCTTGGCTTCCTGACTTCAGACAATGTGTCTATGAGTCAGACTGGTGAATTCTTCAACTTCTATCACATCTCTGCTCTTGCTCAGACTGATGCTGACCCCCTTGATATCAACTGTTCAAGCATCAAGCCTGCAGTTCTCCACGCTGTAACACCTACAGCTCAGGGTCTGATTCTGTTTAGCAAAGCACAGCAGTTCATCATGTTCTCTGATGATCAGGTGTTGACACCTACATCAGCGATCATTAGAGGTATCTCTAACTATGAAATGGATCCCGACATTGATCCTGTTGATGTAGGCAATAGCCTGGCATTTGTCAGTAAGACCCTGGATACTCACGTATCTTTGGCATGCAAACACGAGGTTCTCAAGAGAATCCAATCGTTGTTGACATCAGCCGTGTGGTCTCTGAGTGGGTGCCAGATACGGTTGAAGACATGATCGCCAGCCCGTCCAATAGCTTTATTGCTTTGTACGGTCCTTCTAGTAAATACATTTGGTTCTACCGTACTTACACCAACGGTCAAGAGATCCTTGTTCAATCATGGTATCGCTGGTATCTACCCGGCACCGTGCACAACGTTGTCGTTGATAATGATCGTATGTACTGCGTCGTCAAAGACAGCGGTAAGTACATTCTATTAACTGCAAGCCTCACACAAACACCTGAAGATCAGATCCTTGTCAACAGTGATGGGCAGCAAATCAACCCTTATGTTGATATGTATGCTGTTGCATCTTCTGTTACCTATGACTCCTCTACTAAGGAGTCCAAGTGTTATTTGCCGTTTGACGATCTAACGTCTCTGTCACCTGTCCTTATTATCAAAGGTAGTGGTACTAATAACTTCAATGGTGTCACAGAATCTGGTTTTACTATTAGCCCACTAGGGGTTCTGACGGTACAGGTCCTTATTTCCTTGTGCCTGGCAAAGATCTAACTTCTCAGGCTTCTGACGTAATTGTAGGTTATAAATTTACCTATGATGTGGAGCTACCTACTATCTATTTTTCAATGGATCCACAAGGTAAAGAGACAGATTTTACCGCTAACGTCACTATTGCAAGGATGAAGTTTTCAGTCGGTCAGTCAAGTGGCTTGGCTTTCAAAATCAAAGCTAAGGGTCGTTCTGAGTGGACTGATGTCATTCCATCTTTGGATGCCAACTACTACCTTGCTGATGACGTACCACTAGAAGAACAGAACGTATTTACGGTGCCGCTGCACCAAAGGTCGGAAAATGTCTCTGTTCGACTTTACAGTGATACACCTTTTCCTGTGTCACTAATTTCAATGATGTGGGAAGGTTCTTATTCCCCAAGATTTTATAGGAGAATGTAAATTATGGCCGCTACATGGGCTGCTGTTGGAGCCATTGCAGGCATTTCTGGTGTCGGCTTAGGCGTCTTAGGAGCAAATGACCAAAACAGTAAAGCTAGAAAAGCAGCTGAACAGCAATACAAACAAGCCGTAAAACTATACGAATTTGATTGGGAATCATCTCTCCGTAAGTATGAGTATGCAAAAACAGCTGTAGATGTTCAACGTAGAACAGCTGAAAACGTACGTCAATACAAAACTGAGCTAGCTGAACAATCATGGCAGCATCAGAATCATCTTCGTGAATACGAATACAAAAATGCTGTTGCTGCTTTTAATAGATCTGAAGAGCAGTTTGAAGAGCAAATAGCACTCAATACGCTTTCTTCAGTTATTGCTCAGGAAGAGGCAACACGTTCATTCAACGAAGCTCAGATCTCTATGAACTTCCAAAAGGAAGGGATGACACGTGATCTATACCAAGCTCTTGATACTTCTGCTTTTCAAAAGGCTGATTTAAATAGAGAACGTAATTACGCTATTGGAACAGCTGCCAATCAACGTAGGCGTAACGAACTTGAATATCAAGTCAAATCTATTGATAGTGCATTCGCAGCACAAGAGAATGCCGTTAAAGCCTTGCTGGGCGAAGGACAAGCTCGTGCACGCGGAACTGGTAGAAGTGCTGGTAAGGCTGTTCAAAGTGTACTTGCAGCTGCTGGACGATCACAGGCACAGATCGTGCAAAACATGGCGACTGCTGAAAATCAATTCAGAATTCAGGCTAGGTCTATTGACCACACAATGGTTAATGCGATCAATGTGTCTGATCTTCAATCTGCCAAGATTGACAACGATATTGATTATAAGCGTCAAGAATACAACCAAGGCTTGAGAGAACTGCAAGCTTCTATGGACAGTGCTAAGTCTGCATTCAAGAGCAACATGATGAAGATCAATCGTGATCAACAAGCTGCTGATATGCAAGCTCACTACAACCGTCTGTCTGAACCTTCTATGGGTCCTGAGATTCCACGTCCTATTGAACTTCCTGAGTCTGTGTTCCTTGATCCTCTTAAACCAATTAAACCTCCTAAGCCTATCAAGAATGCACCTATGACCCAATCCGCTTGGACTACTGCTGCGAACGCTATGACTGGTCTTGCCGGTATCGCAGGTCAGGTTAGTGGCTATACCAAACAGGGTGGGGTTTGGGGCTCGTAATAAAAACTAACTAGCTAAATGTCTAAATTCAAAGGGTACGCCCAATCATCTGGATTTAAAAATATACAGCTACCTGATACAACACGAAAGATCCGAGAGGAAGGGCAGCGGACGATACGTCAGATGCAAGCCACTTTCGATGCGAAACAGGCTAATTCAAAAGCTGTTATCAATGCACTCAACGATAAATACCGCGTTGAGGAACAGAATAGACAATTTGTTTTTGACCTTGAAACTGAGAACCGGAATCAAATCCGTGCTCGGATGGTTGAAAACAATAAAACCATGAATGAAAATGCTGAGATTGAACGTAAAAAGTCTCAGCAAACATTTGCAGCACTTGCCAACCTTTCTGAAACTGCAAGTAAGGTTGCCAACGACATGGCACAACGTGCTGATGATTCTGGCAAAAAGAAAGGTGCGCAGTTAGCAAATACTATTGCACTTGCAGGTGGCAGCTACGCCGACATTCAATACATCCGTGATCTTGACAAGGCACACATTGCCAACGATGAAAAGTTCCGGTCTATTGTTGATCGCTTGATTGCTAATGGTGCTCCCAATGACATCATTAACCAAATCAGGAATGCCAACTCGTCCGTTGCATATGGTCTTCAAAAAACCATTCTTGTCAACGCTGCGCTTGATTATCCTAAAGCCCTTGATCAGTTTGAAACACAGCCGCTTTTGCGAGCTGACGGAACTGAAGGTGAAATTACTCTTGGTCAAGCACGGACCATGGGTGACCAATACAAGGATCTGGTAGAGGCTCAGCAGCTTAGAAACAGATCTGATTACATTGCCCAGTTCCAAGGTAAAGAAGACGACTCTATGGTCGCTCGTTACCTCTACCCGAAAATGATTGAGGCTGAGCGTGCAACGCACGTGGTCAGGCTGCCGAAAAACTGCGGAGAATCCAACGTGAAGATGAACTTCAATATCGTGAAGGGTTTAGGACTCGATTCTTTGATGCTGATGGCCATGCTTCTAACCTTGCTTTCTTAGCAAACAGCAGTCAAAAGCGTTCAGATCGTCAGACCATGTATAAGGTCTACGCTGAACTGGCTTTACAGGGTCACTTTGGTCAAGGTCCGGAAGCTTTTGACAAGTTAGACGAATTGCTAGATGCAAAGGTTTCACTTGGTGGTGGACCTCCTCAACGCTTTGGTGATCTTTATAAAGGTGAGGAGGGTCTGCGTACTATCAGAGACGCTATTATTTCTTACGATAAGGAGACAAAGGCGTTTAAGGCGGATCAAGAAAGGGCTCGAAAACAACGGCATGCAAGATGACTTGCTTAAGTTTGCTCTTGGGCTAGAGGAAGGTTCTTTTGACAATAACTACTCGAAAGAACTCATTGCTGAAGCCAAAGAGATGGGGCTTGATACAAGTGATGTTCAAGCTGTTCTTAGCAACCGTTCTAGTGATGCTGTTCAGCGCAGAGTTCTGATCCCATTGCTTGACGAAAAGGTTCGGAACAGAACTCTTAAGCCAGCTGACTTTGATGGTATTACAGATAAAACGATCCTTGATCGCTATCAGCCTTATATCGAAGCAATTCAAGAAGAGGCTGCTGCAATGCCTCTTGATAATCAAGCTGTTGAAAAGGCTTTAAGCGATGAACTTCGTAAAGTTCTTGGTGATGCTGACTACGAAAAAGTACTTGATACTGGTTTTCAGTATGCACTTGCTGAGGCTCAAAAGCTTTATAACTCTAATCTTGGTGCTCCTGATCCCACTTCTGATCCAGCAGCCCGGCAAGCTAATGCATTGAATGCTGTTGTTGCTCAGATCGAAGATCAAACAGAAGGATCTCTTTTCCATGTAGTTAACAAGACAGACGCTGCAGGTAATGCTTATTTTGCCAAGTTTGACCCTGCAAGTTCTGAGTACATCCGTCCCGAATTAGGTCGTCCCCCTGCAGAGATCCTTGAATTAGTCAGAGATGACAATGACTATGTTTTGAATAGTCCTGTTATGTCTGAAGGAAAAGCTAGAGAACTTGCTACACAAATAAAATCTGGTAAACCTTATATGATACCAACTTATATTCATCAGCTTGCTGATGTTACTGGGTATCCTGCTTATGAAATTATTAACCATCAGCTTCATTTGCAAGGCATCAAGGATGCTAAAGCAGAGCCCACTCTTGTAGATAATATCCGATCTATCTTTCTGAAACGCCTGAGATCTTTAGTATCTTTAACACGCCTTCAGCTCAAAACATTAATAGTGTTGTATCCCTTACTGGTAACAAAGTTCCCTTTGTCCGTAAAGGTGTTGATGGCTATACCGATATCGTTACACTTGCCCGTTCCCAAAAAGTAAAGGGAGCGCAGGTACTTGCTGCTATGTGGGCAAACGAAACAGGATGGGGTAAGTCTGTTCACGGCTCTAATGCACTATTTAATATCAAAGCCGATGGCAGGTGGAAAGGTGATTTCACAAAAACAGCTCACGGCAACTACAGGAACTACGACACACCTGCTCAAGCTGTAGCTGACTTTCCTAAGTTTATTGCCTCACAAGGTTTTTACCCACTTTTTGAAAAGGCAACAACTCCGCGTGAAATGATCTATGCACTTACTGAAGGTGCAGATAAGCGTTATGCAGAAGATCCTTATTATGCTACAAAGATCGAAAATATACTTAGATCTCAAGGTGTAGATTTGGATCAACCCTTCATTGAATACGACGGACCTCCAACACGGGATCCAAACTATTCATCCCAAACACTTCAGCATGTCTACAACGTAGGTAACATTGGTTGGGGATCTACAGGTCCTCACCTGGATATGAAACAGGCTGATAATCCAAACACTTCTGTTGATGAATCAGGTGCTTACTATAACTATAACGATCCTGAAATCAGAGAATATATCTTTGTGGATGACCAAGAGTTAGGCATGGTGCCTCTTCCTGATGTGCCAATGACTGGCGACTGGGAGTATCACACTAACAAGGGTTCTAATGGTTACGACTATGGCATTCATGATGGTAGAGGTATTTACATCAAGCCCCCAGCCAAGGTTGTCTTTTCTTCACGTACATCACAAGGTGATGACACGATGATTGTTGAGCTTCCTAGTGGACGACGTTTTAAATGGCATCACGGTAGGAGCGCATCATGAGTACTGATAGAGACGATAAGATTGATAGTCTAATTGAGGAATATCAATCCCAGCCCCAACGGGCTACACCTGATTTTAAGACTTCAGCTGAATACGATCCTGAGAAAGATACTAACGTTATCAAGCCTGAGGAAGAGAAAAAGGAAGAGAAACCTGCTGAGTGGTTGCAAGGCAAACCCTTTGATCGTTCTAAGGACTTTTCTTACTACAAGAAACTTGGAGCCACAAGAAAGGAATGGAACAAGTACCGGCTTAAGACCTTGCGGTTCGACGCTGAACTTGAGCCAATTGCCAAGGATCCTGTAGCTGCACTTGAGTTCACTGCTGCTGTGCCTATCAGTGGTGTTGACTTTGGCATGGATGCTATTGGAGCTATCCCTGGTCTTGGTGGTATCGACGATGCTTACGACGAAGCTACTAAGTTCCAAGATCCTGTTGCCCAGAAATTCCGCGAAGTATCCAGTGTCATCATGCCAACCATGATGGGTGTTGGTGCTGCGTCAGGTGCCATTAAGGCTGCGCAACTTCCTAAGGTATATGCCGCACTATCCCACGTTGGTTCTGCTGCTGCTATTGACGCTGGCGTTACTTATCTGAGTGACACCACTGATGATGGCGACAACCTTCTGCGTAGTCTTGATGACATCACAGGTGGAAGCCTCAACATCCCTGACTCTTGGATGACACTTGATAGTGACTCCACTGAGGTTCGGAAAAAGAAGAACACCTATGAAGCTGTCGGACTGAGCATTATTGGTGACGTACTGGGTTACGGCATCAACCTTGGTAAAGCCCTGAAAGGAGCTAAGGCTCCTGACTTCATGGGTTGGTTCAAGGTTGGTGATGAACTGGCTGAAGCTACAAGAAAACTACGATTAACTATGGACCTGACCTACGTCTTGGGGAAGTTCCTTTTGAAGCTCACGTAAGAAACCAATCATCTTTACGTGAATGGCAGATGGATGAAGTTGCTGTCCGTCAGCTTGAGGCAGAAGCTGCCACTGTTACTAGATCTGCTGATGGAACTACCCTTTCCTCTGCTGATTCTTATAGCCCTGCTATCACTCCTAAGCTTGTTTCTGAGGCTGAAAAAGCTGTTCTAAGCGTACCTCCTGCTTCTGTAGCACGTAATGCTTTGGATGTAGCAGCAATCAAATCAGGCATCAGCTCTGGTAACCCTGCCCCCATTGTTACTGAGCCAACCCTCAAAGCTATTGCTGGTGACAATGCCGACGCACGTGACTTAGTCATGGACGTTGCTGCTGACTACCAAGCATCTGGTGAGTGGACTGGTCTGATGAAAGGGTTCGAGTTCAGCAAATCCCAAATGGATACTGCTGCACGTGATATCTGGACTCAGGTTATGGAGGTTCCTCCTAACCAAGTTAAGGATGTTTTCTACCAAAACCCATCTCGTATGGTTCTTGGTGGACAGTCATTTGAATATGCCAGTGAGGATGCAGCAGCCGCTGCTCTTGTCGGTATTAAAAACCTGACTGACATGTATCTGGGTGAGAGCACTGCATTGGCATCTGCTCGTGTTATGGATACCAACTGCACGTGAACTGCAAACCATTGCAGAAGGTGCTGTCAAGTTCCCTAACAACGCATCTGATACACGTATCCAGTCAATGATCTTGGATCGTATGCAGATCCTGATGTCTGAGCATGCACTTAACAAGTATGTCTCTGGCTTTGCTCTGCAAAATAAAAAGCGCATACAGCAAGCAATCAAAGGTGGTTCTGAAAGCGATTCTCTTGTAAGAGAGATCATGGATGAACTTAATGATGCTCGTGTTCAGAAAGCTGCCCAATCACTTGAGTTCCGCAACAACCTGGAGACTCTTTGGAAGGAAGACCGTGCAATGGTCAAACCTTTCATTGATGCTTTCACGATGTCCAACGGTGACATCAACAGCCTTGACAAGATGATGAAGTGGGCAAACAAGCAAATGTCTTTGCGTGGTTTGTTTGTGTCACCGACTATTGACGGTAGACGCCAAATCAATATGCTCACACAAGGTCTTTGGGCTGTCAGGTATAACAACGTTCTTTCTGGTCTTTCGGCACTGCGTGCTGGAGTTGGTAACACTACGAGTTTGATTCTTAAAAGTACTACTGCTGTGCTTGGTCATGGTATTGAGGGCATCCTCAAAGGCGGTGATTTTAAGGATCTAAAGCGTGCTTTGTATACGCACGGTGCTTTCTACGAAACTAACCGTAGAGCTGCTCAACACGCCTGGGATGCTTGGAAGCGTTCTTCTGATGATCCACAAGCTTTTATGGACCTTATGCGTAAGGACCGTTATGTAGCTCGTGATGCTGCTGAGTTCAAACTTATGGAAGACATTGCCAATAATAAATGGAATGTCGATGGTGGTGATAAAACTAAGATGTTCCTTTGGAACTGGACTAAGTTTAACAATGATGCAGCCAACAGTCGCTATATGCGCTGGGGTACAAATGCAATGATCGGCGCTGACCAATACGTCAACGTCACTCTTGCAACCCATAAGTCACGTATGTTGGCGTATGAAGAGGTCTTTGAACAGACTGGAGGTAAGGTCAATAAAGAGTTGCTACGTGCAGCTGAAGAAAAACACTTTGCCAAAATGTTCGATAAGAACGGTGTTATCACAGATGACGCTGTCAAAATGAGTTCTTCTGAACTTGCTTTGAACCAAGATGATCAGATCTCTACGTTCCTTAACAATGGTTTGAATGCAGTTCCTGCACTTAAGCCGTTGTTTATGTTCCCTAGGACTGGTGTCAACGCTGTCAAACTGGGTCTTACTTATACACCCTTTGCAGCTATCCCTGGTTCTGGAAGGATGGCTAAAATCCTTAATGCTGGAACGGACGAAGCAAAGATCTTTGAAGCTCTTGCAGAACATGGTGTTAAGCGTACTGATCCTAATGCCATGGTTATCTTTGAGAACCTTAAGGCTGAATACAAGGGTCGTATGGCTCTTGGTGGTTTGATCCTTTCTAGTGGATTTGCTTATGCCTTAGGTGGCAACATCAGAGGCAACGGTCCTATTAATGCTGCTGAACGTAAGCTTATGCGTGACAACTATGGTTGGAAGCCTAAGCACATCAAAGTCGGCAATAAGTGGGTCTCTTACGCTGGTGTTGAACCCTTCGACAGTCTGCTTACCCCGATTGCTGATCTTGCTTACTACGCTACAGATATCGGATCAAACATGTTAGAGGACTTCCAGAAGAAGCTCCTTTGGTCTTTTGCAGCTGGTTTCACCAACAAAACCTTTATGTCTGGGCTTGATCCACTTATCAAGCTTATGAATGGTGATGAAACACAATTTGCAAGGCTTGCAGCTAATGAGTTCCGGGCAATGATTCCTATGTCTGGTGCTGTTGGTGTCTTTGCAAACGCTATCTCTTCGTCGCAAAAGGACATCCACAACGACATTATGGGTTATGTCGCTAATCGTGTTCCTGGCTTTAATACGCTTCTACCTGAACGTATTGATGTTTGGACTGGTAAACCAATTAACGATATCGACAACCCTTGGCTTCGTGCTTTGAACGCCTTCAACCCTGTTCCCATCAGCGATGGTGGTGAACCGTGGCGTCAGTGGCTGCTTAGAAGCGGCTGGATGGTATGCGTATGCTTCGTAAAGACAGCACTGGTAAATACGAATACACCCCTGCTGAGCGTGAAGAGCTTTATAAGATCATGGGCAAAATGGGTCTATGGAAGAAAGTTGAGGAGATCAGTAAGAGTGAACGATACAACAACGAACTTGATGCCCTTCGTCGTGCCCGTGCCGATAACGTCAACTTTAGCTATGCAGACATGCGTTCTAAAGACTTGAATGTTTATAGGCACCTCAATTCTATTATTAAAGAGGCACAAAAAACTGCTGAAATGCAACTGCTTCTGCGTAACCCACCAATCGAAATGAAGATTGAAGGTGCGCAAATGATCAAGCATTTACTTGGTCAAGGCAAGGTTGAAGAGGCTCGTAAAGTTGGTGAAGCATATCAAGTCAAGATTGACCAAGTCCAAGACTAATTTTTTGACACTTAGCTAATGGCAATTACACAAAATACATACACAGGAGATGGCAGTACTACTGCCTTTTCTTTTACATTTCCATATCTTAAAACTACAGACATTAAGGTAAGCCTTGATGCTGTAGACACAACTGCATACACATTGTCTAATGCTACAACTGTATCCTTCACCACTGCTCCGGCTAGCGGAGTAGCGATACGCATTTATCGGCAAACAAGTTCCGACAACCTACAGGCTACCTTTTATCCGGGTTCTGCCATTAGGTCGTCGGATCTAAACAACAACTTCACCCAAAACCTCTATGTCACGCAAGAAAGTGAGTTTGATGTAGATACCGCCAACACCACAGCTAACACAGCAAAAACCACTGCTGACACTGCAATCGCAACTGCAAACTCAGCAGCTACCACTGCTAATGCCGCGTCGGCAACAGCTACTACTGCTGCATCCGATGCCAGTTCTGCAGTTACCACTGCTAACACTGCAAGTACTAACGCAACCACAGCTCTCAACAACTCGCGTGAGGATGATGGTCAAGGTGGTTATACAAGTGCAATTGCTAAAGCCACGTCTGCAACGACAACAGCTAATACTGCTCTGACAAACTCACGTGAGTCAGACGGTCAAGGTGGCTTTACTAGCGCAATTGACAAAGCAAACACTGCTTTGACGACAGCTAACAGTGCAAATACCAGCGCAACTTCTGCAGTTTCCACCGCTAATACTGCGAGTACTAACGCTTCTAACGCATTGAGTACTGCTAATGCAGCTAGTGCTGCTGTGTCGAATGCTGTGTTGTTTACGCTTGTTACTAACGTAGCATCTATTCCTGGAAGCCCTTCTAACAACGATTACATCGAGATTGGTAACAGTACAGGCATTGAGTCCTTTACACCTCTCTCAGGGCTTCCTAGTGGTTTGTAGGAGCTTCTGGTCTTACCGTCCGTCTGCGGTACGACAGCTCAGCTACAAGCTGGGTGTTCATGAGCTATTTCGCTAATGACAGTGAAAACCGTTATTTGACTAAGAACGTACCAGTGGTTACTGGTGACTCAACTAATGGTTCTGGTCAGATCACTTTGAACTGTGAGAATAACTCTCACGGTGTAACTATTAAAGGTCCCGCAC
>FUIF01012788.1_pt1 | contig 12863 bp, 6 predicted proteins | sample 1003461 | NCBI WGS metagenome assembly FUIF01 (sample SAMEA80401918, study PRJEB19352) | marine metagenome | reverse complement strand
ACGACCAAGATGGCGGTCCTGGCGGTGTGGGAGAGTGGACGTTCCAAAAGCCGGTAGTTTTTGCGCATCACAATGGTAACACTCCAGGACAGATAAAACTCAGTGAGCCGACTCTGGGCGGAAGCAATGGAATCATCTTAAAAGCTCCATCCGACAATCTAACGGGCGACGTCACTTTAACACTGCCAAATAATGATGGGGACAGTGGTCAGGTGCTTCGAACAGATGGTTCTGGTAATCTATCATTTGTAGATCAAAGTGGGGGGTTGGATTCCCCAATAGATACGTATGCAGAAAACCGGGTGCTTACAGCGGGAGACAGCAACACTAACATTGATGCTGAGCAGTATTTGACGTACAACGACCACTCGGTTAGCCAGAGTGGATCTAATAACTCTCCCAGTTTCCCCCTCTTACAGAACACAGGTGTAATACACTGTAAGTCTAACGGTAAAAAACCTTCAGGGTTTCTTTTAGATGCTACTAACGCTGTAGGGGACAGCGGGTTAGATCCCGAAGGCACTCTTGTGGAGGGCGCTACTAACGGAACTCACATAGCTCTGCACTTTGCGACTGTGGATTTAACGACTAGAATGTTATACACGTTCTACGATAGTTCTGGTCCAGCTCTACAACTTGCAAAAGCCGACGCAGCAGCAACTGCAATCGGGTTTATTGGGTATTACGCAGATGACACTTTTGCTTCGGAGGCTAGTGCAATCTTATTGACTGAAGGAATAGTAAACGTTCCCGCTCAGCAGGTGAATGGAACTTTTACTGAAGGTGGCATCTTGTATCTAGACAACACAGCAGCAGGCAAGTTCACCTTTACAGTACCTAATACATCGAATCACTTTGTGCGACACTTAGGGTACGCTCTTTATACAGACAATAACCACTACGTAGTATACTTCAAGCCTTCTACTGACTTCATACAGCTGAACTGATGCCCAGTACTGGATTTACAAGATTTAATACAGTTGAGTCATTTAGCGGCGTTACCCAGTCTGAGGCAGAAAGCCTTCGGGCTACAGCAGCTGGAGGTAGCCAGTACAGTGGTCAGGCTGACATGTCAACTGTTACTGATCAAGTAATACTGAGCGGAATAACACACTCTGTGCCTAGTAATGCTACAGTTGTAGGTATAGAAATGCGGATAGCTGTCCGTACTAATGCGGCAACTAACTGTTCATTCCAGCTGACCCCTGCTTTGTTTGAAACTTCAGGGACTACTTCTGGGCAAACAACTACTGTACTTCCTCCGAGCACTAGTGGTGCAGGCACATTTCATAGTACTGCAGGTGGTTCTACCAGCATGCACAACCTATCGGTTACTGGTGCACAAGTAGATGATATAGGCCTTATTATTCGTACTGCTAGTAACAGCGCAAGTGCCGCCCTAAGAATGATGGGGCATGATACGCTTGGCCAGGCTGGTCTCGTCATATCGCCTTCTATAAATGTACACTACACCGTTCCCGCATTCGGTACAATAGATACGTGGAATACAATACCTATCAACGCAGCCGCTGCACCAGCAGGAACCTCTACTGTACTTACATCGGGCACCACACTGGGTACTTTTACTTTCGCCGGGCAGGTTAGACAAACTGCTACCACCCACAATGACACAGGTGGATGGATTCCGTCCGATCCAAACATAGTGGGCCTATTAAACATGTCTGGGTGGGCTAATGGCGCAGATGCCTCAGCAGCGTTTGACTGGAAGCCTAGCTCAAACAACAATACTCCTAGTATACGATCTAGTCAAGAGGCCGCAGACTGGTTTATGGGTCCTAACACTACAAATACACAAAGAGGAACCGCTTCGGCGGACACAGGTCCCCCCTCTGGAGTAGATGTTAACAATCTTCCGTCTTCTCTCGCATCAAGCTCAGCCGTAGATAATGCAACTAGATTATTTTCTCGGAGACAACAGGCAACGACGGCAGAAATCATGTTAAAGTATGTCGCACTGTGGGCATAAACTTTAGCACTGTTATGAGTGACACATCTAATAATTTAGACTTATGCTTCTACATACACGCACACGGAGCAACCTGTGGCGGACTGTCTGTTTATATAGACGATGCAGGTACATCTGGTGATGATCAGGCAACTCTTCTTAGAAACCTAGAGTGCAGGACGATTACATCGCCTAGTAATCCTACTACAAAAGTGAAGGAATACGCCTCTGGGGGTAAAACAACAGGTGCCTCTGTTGTAGCTGGGACCAGTGAGCATACGTTCACAAAAGTCCAAACTACTGGTGGAACTCAAGACTGGGCTAAGATTACAATAAGCCTTGATAATTATAGAACAGTAGACGACACATTCTACATCTACTTTGCTTACTCTGCAAACAGCGGTACTGGTACGAGCCATAATACTGATCGGCTTGAGACTGGGGAGACTGCCGCAACATCAAGCGGATTTAAAGGAGACTTTGCTATCGACCACATCTATTTCCAAGAAACATCAGCGTCTCTTTATGGCAAAACTCTAAACCAAGAAGGCACATCTGCTAGTAACATGAGTGAGGTTAACCAAAATACAGTTCCATCATAATGCCAGAGATAATAAATACGAAGCACGAGGACCGTCCTGACATTACCTTAATCCCTGCTACAGCTACAGTAACTAGTACAGGCAAGACTATAGTCAGTGACATTGACGGAAGCACCTTATTCAAAGAAACATGGAAAGATGATGGGGAGGGGGAACATGTAGAGTACAGCTGCTACTGGGTAGATAAGTATAATGAAGAGATGCTTAGCTTAGAAGATGCGCATGAATACAGCAAGTCAGTAAGTTAACCTTTGATTTAATATATTTGTATGCAGACCAAATAAAAGCACATGATTATTAGAGACTAATACATAGATAATGAAGAAGTTTATAGCAGGTATGGTGAAAGACCCTGAGAGGGTCGACCAACCAGAGGGATCATACCGAGATGCCCTGAATGCCAACCTGTACTACCATAAAGGAGCTGTAGTCAGCGAGCAGGGAACCACCGCGTTTACGAACGTAGGTGGTTTCGTCGTTGATAATATGATAGGGCAGTGTCCTCTGAAAGATGGCCGTATTGTACTCTTCTTCCTCTACACCCTCAATGGTAACTCAACATGCGCCATATCTATCGCCGACCCTGCAACAATGCAGAACACGATAATCTACAGAAATGCAGCACTTAACTTCCAGCGATCGCACACGATTGAAGCTACGTCTAAAATTGACGTCAACGGGAACATACTGGTATACTTTACAGACAACTACCTCGTAAAGAGAACTGAGAGTCTTACTGGGATAGAGTTCATTAGCGAGTTCAACCCGCCCAGGGTAATCAATATCACGAGACAGCAAACGTCTCCTGAGAGCAGACTGTACAGCAACGAGGATTACACAGTAGAAAAGCTCGACCTCTTCCTGAATGGTGGGTTTATCCCTGAGTTCCGTGATATCAGAATAGAAGAAGGTGGAGGTGTGGTTAGTGGTACGTATCACTTAGCCCTTGCCTATGTAGACGAGGACCTAAACCGTACAAACTACCTAGCTACTTCTAACCCTGTGCACGTCGTCACAGAACATGAAGACTCGATTCCTACGGAAAGTATTACTGGTGACCCACAGGGCTCTCAGTCCAACAAGTCCATCATTTGGAACGTAGATATTCCTAGCCCGTCTAACTACACGCATGTGCGACCTGTAATTATACAGCGATTCGGGGGTGGGACAAATCAGACTTCAAGTGAGTTTGCTTATGAACTTGAGATCGTTGAAATCCCAGAGACCAATTCAGCCTTTGCGCAGCTAGAGATCACGTACACCGGACTAGAACAGGTGGCATCGGCGAGTATCTCTGAAGTAGTTATTGACTCAGTACGATACGAGACAGCAAAGACCTTTGTGCAGCTTGATAACAGACTGTACATAGCCAATCTCAAAGCACGAGGTGATATCGGATACCAAAGGTTTGCAAACAGCATTACAGTAGCTCCTGTTGCTACGACAGTGCCCAAGTTTGACCCCAAGAGATACCACACTATCACCTTACGAGAGGGGTACTCTAACTTCCAAGGGCTAGAAGCCAGTGACGACTTTGACATCTACAAGACTCTACAGTCTGATGACTTGAACGACGGCTTCTTTGCATCAGATGTACGTAAAGGCTACAAAGATGTGCGTATGTCACACCAGTTCCGAGGATACCGGAGATCCGAGGTATACGCATTCTACATATCGTTTGTTCTAAACGACGGCTCTGAAACATATGCATACCACATTCCTGGTAGAGAGCCTACAGTGTTGCTTAGCGCTGGCAGTCAGACAGTTACAGTAAATGAGAACTCAGAACTGACTGCTCAGATAGTAAGTACGATAAAGAACAGCGACATAAACTTAGACCTTGACGAGTTTGTGGACATGTACCCAGACGCACGTCTGCATCAGGTTACAGACACACAGTACATACAAGCTGAGTACTCTAACGAAATGAGCTTCTGGGAGAACGAAGACGAGCTGTATCCAGATACTGCAGACTTCGATAGATTTACAGCTGACCCTACTAGTGGTGACCCTGTAGACCAAGGAGACATACGAGGAGAAAAGGTGAGGCACCACAAGATGCCCCCGAACAAGAACTTAAACTACTCGTTTGTAGACAGCCTAAACGCAGGCGGCGTCAATGCTAATCTATTTGGGTCAAATATCAATGTAACTGGGCTGCATCTTACTGAAAGCATTAAGATCCTAGGGGTGAAGTTTAACAACATCCCGATTCCGGACTTTATCCGAGATCAGGTACAAGGCTTTAAGATTTACTACGCTAAGCGTACACAGCAAGAGAAGACTATCATAGGTCAAAGTGTTGTCGTCCCTGCATGGTATGAAGATATCATGGTGCCAGGCACAAGGATGAGCACTGCAGCTCATGGCCCATACTCCGACGCTTGGTTCTTAAAAGGCCAGTTGCCTTCGTACAACAACGTTATTACCAAATCTGACTACCCTGGAGGTAATGGCAAGAAGAGAAAGGTATTCCCTGTCTTTGCATTCCATGACTTTAATCTGCTCAAGAACAAACACACGCTTAGCGGAGCTAGCCACATAGACGTGCAAAAGCTCTTGACTATGCGTATGTGGTCTGGGGGAAACAAGAAGAAGCCGGGCGACAATCTGAAGTACATGCTTGACTCAGATTGGATAAACTCTACGATAGGTAATGAGTCTTGGTACGAGTGGGCAGACGACGGAAACGGCACGTTCAACAAAGAGAGAGCCGTAGGAGTTACTGGCGGCAACATCAACGCAGATGCTGCAGGTGTTGCCAATTACTACACATCTATTCTTGTTGCGCAGAGGTACAACAACCCGAACTACGTCAACAACCCTGCTATCCTAGGCAGCTACAATTTTAACAACGACAACTACGAGTACTGGCTTAACAACCACCAAACCATTGCAGTCCTAGACGCTAACAGTAAGACCTACATAGCAGGCAGTACACTGCTTAAGAACACTGATAGTGCAGCGTTTAAGAACGTAGACAACTTGATGCACTACGCTGGAGAGTCTTGCATTGCTCTTGGTCTTATGTCTGGTCTCCCTGCTATGGTTCAGCATGCTAACTTCAGCAGCGACTTTGGAAGCAGTGCAGGTGTAATAGACTGGTGGACTCAAGCAGAGTGGAGCTCAGTGAAAGACGGGGGCCTGAAGTCTTCACTACACCAAACAAATGTAACGAACCAAGGCAGCGACTTCCAGGCTTGGCCTGCAGTCTATCTGGTAAATCTCTGCGTATACAAGACAAACGTATACAAGCCGTTTGACCAGCAACGCTTGGTTTGGACAGGCTACTACCAGAAAATTGACAAGACGCAAAGAGGTGTTACGTCTACAGACACTGTATTCGGAGGAGATACATACGTGGGCAGGTACTCATTCCGGTCCACGTCCCAAGACTTTGGGGCCGTATTCCTCAATGACTCAACCGCGGACGCTACTAACAGCGATAACTGGAGCACTAATCCATACCAACTGTACTCAGTCAATGGCTCTAACGCACAGCAAGAAGATAGGGCTGTAGACCCTTACGCTACCGTATTCCAATTCTTATGTGAGTCTGACGATCTTCTCGGGTTTAGACACCAAGGAGATACAGCAGCAGGTGTAACAACAACACAAAGTTTGTTCTGGGATGGGTCTATAGGCACCGATGTTTTGTTCAACGGGCCAGAGAATGACATGACTAAGTCAGAGCATCTGCTGTACATGAACAACTACTCGGCAGTGCAGGACATCAAAGTCACCACCCCACTCCCAAAGAAGCTGTTCAACCCCACTGCGTTCCCCACCAGAACAATACGTTCTACTGTGGACGACGGTAGCATACAAGATAAGTACAGGTTCTTCTTGGCGCTGGACTTCAAAGACTTGCCCAAGAACAGAGGACCTATTACCAAGCTGTTTACTCTAGGTAGCATCCTCTACTTGCACACCGAACGATCACTCTTCGTGACTAGAGGCAGACAGCAATTAGGACTGGGAGATAATACACAAGCCTTTGTTGGTAGCGGAGACATCTTCGAGCAGAATCCTGACGAGATGATCCCAACCACAGAGGGGTATGGCGGTAGTGACTGCCAGTTCGCTTCTTTAACTACGAGGTTCGGGCAGTTCTTCGTAAACCGAAGAGACCGTAGAGTGTACATGATGGGGGAGAGCATTGAGGAAGTGAGCTCCCTGGGTATGGAGAAGTGGTTCTTGGACAATATACCATATGCTATAGAGTCTTACTTGGACTTCTCTCTGAACTCTTTGAACTTTGACTCCCCCACGGAGGACTTCGGGTTCAACGCGACGTACGATCCTAAGTACAAGAGAATCATCCTGTCTAAGAAAGAGCTTGTTCCCATCGGAGCCTTACTCGGAATACTTACAGGAGGTTTTACAGTCACTGTAGACAACATTACAAATGATGGGATTACTCTTTCGGGCAACTTCCCATCAGCAGGAGCAGGGGGAACACAAACATTCTTGTTCTCCGACAGAGATAACTTCCGAGAAGACGGGTGGACGATCTCTTACTATCCAGAACTCAAGGTATGGGGCAGCAGACACAGCTATCTGCCTGCTATCTTTGCAAATAACCAGAAAGAATACTACGGACTGGTTAATGGAAGTGGGGGCAACGTATGGGAACACTCTAACCTAGATGCTCCTGGAGTATTCTACGGTACAACCTACAACTTTGAGTTTGAGTACATTGACAACACACAGGCTGGTGCATCTAAGATCTTTACCAATATTAGATACTGGGCAGATGTAGTCAACATCAACAACACGTACCCTTCAGAAGTAGATAGACATACTTCACCAGGATTTACGACCTTCTACACGTACAATACCCACCAGGTTTCTGGAGTACGGAACATTTATTACCTAAATAATGCCAGACTAGTCGATAGATTCTGGTACATCAACGACTTTAGGGATCTCAGCGTGCAGGCTAACAACACAGCTGCAGTGTTAGCAAACAATCAGCTGAACGTGCAAGACGACTTTAACACAGGAACTACCACCAGTCTTGCCAACACAGCTATGTTCACAGAAGAAGGAGCTATAAACGCCAACTATATAAACAATAATAAAGTATGGTACAACCAGAAGAAGTTTGTAGACCATTTCATGGGCGTACGCTTGGTTAGCGACAACTTAACTGGTAATTTAATATATTTGTATGCAGCGGGTACTAAGTTCCGACAATCCTTTAGATAACTATGGCCAAAAAGAAATCAAAGAAAATGAACATCAACCCGAAGTATTTATCGGGTAGTAAGAATCCGGGACGCCGCGCTCAGCTTATCCGTCAGATCGCAGAGATCTACAAAAAAGGTAAGCCCTACCCCAGCAATCTAAATGCTCTGATGAAGGAGCGTGATAAGTTACAAGCTGGAGGTAACCCATATGCTATGCCTACCTCTGCTGCAACCTCTGGCTACACCAGCACCATGTCTGGCATGGCAGGAGCACAGCAAGCTGCTATGCAATTAGCTCAGGTCCAACAAGAAGTGATGGATACACAGCAGCGTAGAGATGATGCTGCAAAGCAAAGAGAAGTACAAGAGCAGCAACAGTTTCAACAGGGCATGCAGCAGGGAGCGCAAGAGCTTGCAGATGATTTAGGGAAAGATGCCATACAAAAGGCAGCAAATGCTGCACGTATGGCTAGAATTGCTAAGGGCACTGCATCGGCCAAGCAGGTAGCCAAGGCATCTAAAGATACTGGACAGCTGCTCACTAACTTAGGTAACTATGGTAAAGGCGCATCTGATGCAGCCGGCGCTGCTAGCGCTGCTGGTAGTTCTATTGGGGCAGGACCTATTGCTGCAGCTGCATCTCTTTTAGGTAAAGGCGTTGAGAGAGTATCAGACGATGACGACGATACCCGCACCAACTTTGGAGAAGGTGCAGGCCGTCTTATGTCAGGGGCGGGTACTGGTGTTGGATTGGCAGCGATGGTAGGGCTTGGTCCCATTGGGTTGATTGGGGCAGGTCTCGTCGGAGGTACTGCAGCACTTATGCGTCAGCGTAAGCAAAAGCTGGAAGCAAGAGAGGAAGAAGCTAGACAACGAGCTCAAGACAGGGTGATAGCAAACGCAGAGCAAGCAGCATTTAATCGCTCTATGTTCTCAACAGGACAGGACATGGGCTTCAACGTAGGAAGCTCAATGTCTAACTCTTATCTGCCTGGTTATCAGATGCAGGGAGGTGGACTGTGGGCCAACATTCGTGCTAAGAAAGCACGTGGTGAAAAGATGCGTAAGAAAGGGGAGAAGGGTGCACCCACTGAAGCGCAGATGCAGAGAGCAAAAGCTCAAGCAGGTGGTTATATGCGCCCCTTGCCAGGTGGTGCTGTAGAGTTTGTTGGACCCAAGCACTCTCAAGGTGGGATCATGTTAGACCCTCAGACTGAGGTCGAGGGAGGTGAAACTATGGACAAAGTAAATATGAAGAGCGGAGGACCTAATGACTATATCTTCTCAGACTTCCTGAAACTAGGCAAGAAGACGTTTGCACAACGTCACAAAGAGATGTTGAGCCGTGGTGCATCTCAAGCAGACATACAGAAGCTTGCTAAGATGCAAGAAGAAGTAGCTAAGCGTGAAGGCAGGGACGAGAACGGACCTAGAGGGGAAGAACAGATAATGCAGGAGGGTGGATTTACAGTCCAAGAAGAGACCACTGGTGTGATGCCTGCTAGTATTGAAGACTTAGAAGGCTACGAGTTAGACACAGAGGGGGCATACGCACGTGACTTCCCCGAAGGGCAGAGCAGAACTGAAGAAGGTCTCTACCGGAGAGCAGATGGAGATGAGGTTACTATGACTCAAGTAGACCAACTCAAAGCCAATAACCCCTGGTACGAGGATTGGGACAATTTTGATCCTACCAACCCAGAAAGCGTAGAGGCATTCCAGAAAGCATACAACGAAAGGGTGCCTGAGTCTGCTCAAATTAGGGTTGATGGTAAGGTTGGGGAGCAAACCGTAAGTGCTTACATCCCATACAAGAGACAGGAAGAAGCTACTGTAGAAGAGGAAACCCCTAACCAGGAAGTGGCCGAAGAGGTTGTTGAAGACACCCCTGTGGGACCAGGCATGAACTTGAGAAGGGATATCTTACTTCCCTACCAGCTCATGGGTCCTCTGGCAGAGCTTACGACCAAGTACCCGCAGCCCAACACGGTTGCTGCTCCGGTTACTGGACGCATTAAGATGCCTCGTATGAACATGAATGCAGAGCGAGCAGCTTTATCTGCTAGCACTAACGCAGCTAACAAGTTCATCCAGAATCAATCTGCAGGTCCCGCTGCTATAGCTGCACAGATGGCTATGAACGAGAAGCAAAGGGCAGGTAACATCGAGATTGCAAACCAAGAAGCAAGAGCTAACACCCAAGCTGCTGCACAAGAAGAACTTGGTAATCTTAGAGCATCTCAATTCGACGCAGCAAACGTGGCTAGAGCACGTCAGTTCAACGCACTGTCACAGAACCAGCGCGATCAGAACGAATATGAAAAGCGCATGCTGGCATTCAACCAGTTAGGTACTAACTTAGCGCAGTACGCTAATGACTTGAGAGCTTACAAGGCAGAGGATAGGGTAGCAGAGGCTTCCCAAATCTCTGGAGAATACACTAGACAGAAGTATCTCGAGCAGTTACGCAGACAATCTAGACGTAAAAACTACTCCGTACTCTGGTATGAACGATACTCAGCTCCGAGAGATTGCTGCTCAGATGGTTGCAGGTGCTCCTACTGCCGCTCTGCAAGACCAACAGCGTGTCGGTGCCGTAGTAGAAGCTGCAAATGCTGTGACTCAAGACGAAACTACTCAGCAGAAAAGAGGAGGCTACATCAAGAAGATGGGCAAGGTTAAAAGAAAAAGAAGAAAGAAGTAATGGCCTATAGAAATCTATACAGTCCTCTCAGCCAGTTCGTTGACCCAGGGTCTACGGAGATATCTGAAACCCTTAGAGAGCGGTACTTGCTAAACTTCCAGAAGCAAGACGCAATATCAGAAAGCATGGCGCAACTCCCCGTTGCGTCATTTGCTAATGACCAGGCTATCTATAGAGACCTTTACCAAAACACTAGAGGTAAGATCGACGAGCTTGCACAAAGAGGTGACTACGAGAACATGTTTATCCCAGTGCAGACACTGGCACAGCAATACCGTGAGGCCGCAACTCCTCTAGCTAAGAACTATGAGCTGTACCAAGCCGACAAGGAGGCCAAAGAGAAACTCCTTGAGGAAGGCAAGATTACCATGTCCGATTACCAGGGCTGGCTAAAGAAGAGCAGGCTCTCTCAGCAAGGAGGAGACTATGTCCCATACGCCGGGCTAGAGCTCGACGAAAGAGGGAAGGCCAAAATAGAAAGCTACTATGGTGGTACCCCTATTGCCCAATACGTTGATATTCAGCAAGAAATACTGGATGCTCTCAACGATATCCCCGAGGTAAAAGAAGGAGGGTATACTGTTAAAGGATACCAAACAGGCCCAGATGGACTGGTCTATGCTGTAGAAGATGAGCAACAAACTATTGAGTACATACCCCAAGAAACTGTTGCGGCTGTTACACAAAACATCCTGAACAGGCCCGATGTCGCTGCGTACATGAACCAAAGTGCAGACTTTGCTACGATGGACATGGATGAGGCTACTCTCAATATGATAATCTCTAAGCAGATTACGGACATGGAGGACGCGGACGAGACGCAAGGTGCTGCTCAACTGCGGCAGATACTCAACAGCGGCTCTCCTGGTATGAAGCGTCAAGCTGCAAGAGCCATTGCATACAATAAAGACTACTCTAACTACGTTGGTACTGCACTCGCTACTAGACAGCCAAGTGCTTACGGCGGTAGCCACAAGATCAGCTACGACAAAGCCCTTAACGAAAGACTCCAAGAGGACAACGCACAGAGCGGTTCGTATACTGTGGTTACCCCGGGCGGGGAACTGATGAATGTGTCTACCAACATTGTCGACAGCACCGGAGAGGTGACAGCAACTAGTGTGAATGACAATATTGTTAGAGCACAGACAGCCAACACCTCCGCAGTACAAGCAGCAGTCCAAGTTCTGCCTGTGCTTCAGGACATCATCACCTCTAGAAACCCTGTTTCTCTCGAAGAGAGGTTTGCAATGCCGGACGCGGTCAACAATATCGCTAACGAGATTATTGCTCTCAACCCAGACTTGGACAGAGGTATAATCGTACAGCAGCTCCAGCAGGTTAAGTCAACGATAGACTACAACAATGCAGAAATAGAAGCATCTCGCATGCTCCTGCGTAACTCTTATGGTGACTTTGCGGAGACTTTTGATGCTGAGATTGTTTCAGACATTGCAACTGGAGAGATGCAAGTGGCGGGATCATTGGCGGACTACTACAATACTGTTGAGCTGAACCAAAACTATGTGTATGACGAGGAGACAAACACAGTTGTCGTAAAAGACGAGGCACCAACGGAAGGCAGCAGAGACGCAGCTAAGATTGTAATACTGGCAAGAATGCTGCAGAATATAGATAATAAAGACAGCATCTTCCGTAATGCTAACCTAGACAAGATGTCTGCAATGGGGAAGGTAGTATCTCAGATGTTTGGGGTTGATGAAGATCAAGCTAGAGAGCTGATATCAATAGCTCAAGACGTTTCCATAGACAGGACACAACAGAAAGTAGATAGAATTGATAGAGGAACTCCATCACCCGGTAACCCAGGACTCACAACTTCTGCAGGAAAGACAATTTTAATAGATGACACAGCAACTCAGCTGGGTATACGGGCCTATACCACATTAGACAATACAACTAAAAGGAGCTAAGGCAGAATCTGATGCATTAGACGTTATAGGACATGCTGAAACTGATACCTTAAATGTTTCTGGTATTTCTAGTTTTAATGATGATACGTACTTTCATGGAACAAGTACTGTTGACATGCTTTGGGATAAGAGTGAAAATACTCTTGATTTTTCGAACAATGCTTATGCAGGTTTTGGTAATTCAAACCAGTTAAAAGTTAGTGGTGGAGTTAGGGGTGGAACAATAGAACTTAGTGGCACTAATCCAGTTAGTGGACTGTTCATTATGAAAGATGGAGGAACAGAATCTATTGCCAATTTTATTATAGATGGTGCGGTAGATCTTTACTACGACAACTCTAAGAAATTTGAAACGACTGGTATTGGTGTTTCAATATATAATGATCTGAATGTTGGAACTGGTGTTACGATTTACGGTAACTCTGGTATTGTTAGTGTTACTGCTTTCTATGGTGATGGTTCTAA
>FUIF01017260.1_pt1 | contig 12872 bp, 29 predicted proteins | sample 1003461 | NCBI WGS metagenome assembly FUIF01 (sample SAMEA80401918, study PRJEB19352) | marine metagenome | reverse complement strand
TTTCGGCGGCTGGATCATTTTCGAGCGCGTGCGCAAGCAACGCGTGGGCGAGGGCTGGTAGATGTCCGGCAAACGAATTCGACCACTCGCCAATCGCTCCAACAAGACGCGAGATAATGTCGTCCTCTTCGGCGGGCCGTTGGCTGGCGAGGCATTGCCGCGACGACAGGTTATTGCGGCCGCACAGGAGGCTTGCGATCGAATCCTGATGGTCGGGCAGGAGCCCGATCCCAGCCATGGTCGACATCTTTCTTTTGTTTTTCGAGAACCATTGCCCCATTTCCTGCTCAAAGGCAGCAGGGGACATGACTCCCATTGTTTGCGACACTCTAGTCGCTAGCTGTTTATTGTTTGCCATTATTCTTCGCCCCCACTTGTGTCTTTCACTAGCTCATCCTGCTTCTCTTCGAGCTCTTTAGCTTTTCCCAACTGAGTCCGAGCGTGGTGTAAATCTTTGATAACTGCGTCAGCCCGAACAAGAGCAACGTTAAGGTTATCAAGAACAACATCGCGGTCAGAACCACAATCGAGTTGACCAACATAGTCGCTAAACTTTTTAAAGAACGAAGCGTGTTCCGACAGTTGGCGTATCCGTTTCTCAGCAGAATCATAAGCGTTATTAATATCCGCCTCGAGATTCTTGAGCTTTTGGTCTTTAGGGAAGAGAGCCCCTTGTCCGTCTTTGTCGGTAACGACCTCGCCGTCACCATCAGGCTCAGCGGGATTCTCTTCTGTTGCGCCCTCAACGGCTGCTCCGTCTTGTTCGAGTGCTGCTTGTTCTTCACTACTCACCTCTTGTGTTTCCATAATTTTCTCCTTTATGGTTTTATTATTTTTGCGCCTTTGCTGGAGGTTATAATTCCAGACTCGGCACGGTTGATAAAAGCGTTTCGTTGTTCAATATCCCCGCGAACAGAGGCAAACAGAAAGTTTGCATAATCAGGAGGTAGCATGCCCGATTGACCCATTGTAATAATCAAAGACACCATCGCATCTTCAAGAGTATATGTGGGTTTATATTTCTCGCCGACAGAGGCGGAGTTAGGCAACAGCAGTTCGAGAATTTGGCCACAAAGCCCAGCGAGCTCAATCACTGGGTGCGCCCAGTCGGAGTTCTCGTTGGAGTCCGCAGGTAAAATAATTTGCGAGCGAAGTTTTTGCAGCTCTTCTTTTAGCTCGAGTAGCCTTTCGACATGCTCATTCGGGTTTGGTTTTTCAGACATAAAATCTCCATAGTTCAACTAATAAATTAATAATTCGACCGAGCCCCCACCACGCAGCACCAACGAGCGCAGCAAACTTTAAATACTCTCTCCACCAAGCCCACTTGACTCGTCTTTTCATCTTCTTGTGACCAGCTTCGGCTTGCTTCCAAGTCTCATAGCGCATCTGCTCGCCATCGAGCTTTCCGCCAAACACCATCGTCTCAAACCACAAATACTCACCGACAACATGAGAGTGGTTTATCCCGAGAAAAACAGTGCTAACATCGCACCAGTAATATCCATCGTCTCTCGCAACGTGTCTCTCCTCTAGGCTTGCTCCACAGTCGTTAATTGAGGCAGGAACAACGTTCTTGTTCTCATCAAGCTTGCCGTAAAATTGTGGCATCACAACCTCATCAGGCTTTTGTATGTGCATGGGCTTTAGCACATGGATTTCCCCTTTCTTCTTGTTCATCAGCAATACTCCAGTCCTGCGCCAACATCCTCGATAGGCACTTTGTCGAGAGCTTCTTTTGAGATTCTCAACATCATGTCTCTAATTTGCTGAGTCGACTCGTTCTTTGGGAAAATCTCTGCAAGAAACTCCAGTTGACCAGCCATCTTTGTTATCGACAACGCAAGCGATGCATTCTTTAATCGCAAGCGTCGGTTCTCTTCTTTTATCGCGTCTCCACTCATTTTATTCTCCCTATTCGTTATCTTTAATTGACATTCGATACTGCACAGACTCTCCAACGGTGTATGATTTTCTCTCAACTTTCTTAAATCGAACCATACGGCCATCGGGGAGAACTCCAGTGTCAGCACCAAAGAGCTCAAGCATCAAAGCGTTTTGTGCTTGGTCTTCGATATCCTTTTGAAACTGAACATCCTTTTCAATGGAAAGTCTTTTCGCTCTAGCTTCTAAGTATTTTTCCGCAGCAGCTTGAGCCTCAGCGGACATGAGCCTGGTTTCTTCTCGGTGCTCTACGATGTTTTGAATTAGTTTCTTATCACCTGCGCTAGCCTCTGGTGGAATGTCGGCCTCAATGCAGTTCACAAACCCTTGAGCCTCTTCTAAGCACTGATTAAAAACATCAGACGCGACAGCATCAAACTCAAACGATGGGTCTTTCAGGTCATTGGCTTTACCCTGCACAACAGCAGCGACATATCCAAACGGGATGCACAAAAGCCCTAGCTGCCAAACGAGTTGAATGTGAGCGTAGGTTGGTGCACCGTCTTCCCACTCAGCAATGTTTCCTGCGGTGTGTTTTGCCTCAGCGATTCCAGCCTCAGCATCTTCTCTTCTAATAAGCAAAGCGTCAGGTGTTGCGGATGCGAACTTGTGTTCCTTAGAAACGTAAGTCTCATTAGTGGGAAACACCTCAAGCTCTGGGTGTTCATCAGCAAAGAGCTCTAGTATTGCAGGCTCAACAAGACGACCATACTTTGCAGCTTTAGAGTCGATGTCTGGTGTTTCTACTTTCCCAGTGCGCTCACACCACAGCTCAAGTGGAGTTTTCCAGCGGTTGAGATTCATCACAGTGACAATATCAGATGAGCCAATGAGTTTCTTTCTGGCTTCTTTCCACTCTTCGAGATTTTCGTCTCGGTTTACATCAAGTGCGGTGCAGGATTCTATTACTGGTTTACTCGTCATCATAAATCTCCATGTTAATATCAAGTAGCTTGTAAAGTCGAGCTATCTCAACCCACGCCTCTTCAACAGTGGGAAAGTCTTCTTTGATTTTTGCAAACATTTTTTCGTTTGCGACTTTCTCAGCAGCTTTCCTCTCAGCCTCTTCTTTTGCAGCTTGCTCCGCCTCTTCCTTTTCTCTGGCTTCGCGTTCTTTCTCGCGCCTCTGAGACTCCTCTTGGGCGATGCGCTGTTGCTCTTTGCGTTCTTTCTCAAGAGCCTCTGCTTTCTGCTCTTCAATTTCCTTTCTCTGTTTTTCTATCAGCTCGTCCTTGAGCTTTTGCTCAGCAGCTTCTTTTTCAGCAGCCTTTTTCTCCGCAGCCTCTTTTTCTTTTTCAAGTTGAGCAATCCTCTCGGCCTCAGCTTTCTTTCTAGCTTCCTCTTGCTCGAATTTTTCCTTACCTTTAGCAACGAGCTCCTCGAAATCAGTATCGCTCATTACTTCAACAGCAGAGAGAGGACATTCAATTTGATAGCGTTGCAACAATAGCAAGCGAGCCTCAACCATTTCTTTCTTTTTGCGTTCCTGCTCTTCGGCGATTCTCTTTTTCTCGTCGTCGATAATGTTTTGCTGGGCTATTAGGTGTTGCTCGCCCTCAACCACGATGGCTGTAATTCTTTTTGCCTCAGTATCTAAGCGACGGCCAAACTCCAGAGCTCCAGCTTTTCTCTCCTTACGTCGATTCTCGATATCAATTCTAAGCTTGCGAACACGAGAACGCATTTCCTTACAGGCTTTGTAACCCTCGGCATCTTCAAATCCCTTTACCTCAAGTGCGAAACACTCGTCTTTTAACTGCACCAACATCTCTTCCGTTGTCGCTGGTGGAAGCAAGCCAGTCTCGATTTTATCGAACTCAACTATTTCGTTTTGCATCTTCTATCCTTTTTGTGTCGGTGATACGCGCTACAGGTTCCTCAAGTTGAGGGGGTGGTGCAGCTCCAAAGTGACTAGCCACTTGCATATCGGTTAGTATTAAATTGAGATTGAGCTCTGCGCATCCTGGTCGATACGGGTCAAAAGACATAGACATCGCTTGAAAATAGCCAACACCAGCCCACTCGTCATCAATGAGAACTTTCACCTCTCCATCTTCAATCAACATCTTAACGTTAGGCATTCCACCGCAAGCTCTAGCTGGCATCTTGATATTCCTCTTTGGTAAGTAAGTCACAGAGCTTTCCGCATGCGTTGCACTTAGGGAAACACTCATGATTTGGTCGTTCGGGATGATAAGTTTGCCACTCCTCAGACCATCCGACACCGCAACACTCAGTCACATAGTCGCTATCGGGCGAGTCGTGCAGCGCATCAAACTCTGCATCGGCTCTCAGCTTTTCCATTTTTAAATCACTCATCTTCCGTCACCACCAAAACCGACTTAATTTTGAAGTATTTATGAAAAAAACATCTTCCCACTCCCCATCTTCCACTAACTGAACCTGGACACACCCCTCCTCTGGGAGCGAGGAAAAATCCAAATCGTTTTCGATAGCGTCTAAGAGCAGGCCGAAATCATCGTCGCGTCGACTTAGTGTTAGGGCATTTGTGCTACTAACAAAGTAAACAGCATACTCACCATCGAGAGGGTCGCACCCCAGCTCCGTATGTATGGCTAAAGTAACTACCGTTTTTTCATCCGCCATAGCCCAACTCTCCTTGAACCGATTTCTGTTTAGTGGTGTGACGTTCTTCCCACTTTTCACCGCGCAGCTTCTTGTGGTCATTTTGCAAATCACGACGAGCGCGAGTGACGGATTCAACAGGAGAAACCTCACCTCGAGCAATGCGACGAAGTAAGTTTTTCTCATCCTCAGAAAGCGGGGCGTGTTTCTCTAGTTCTCTTTTCCAGACACCCGCCACCAGCTTCCAGTCATCGTCTCTAGTGGCGGGGTATTTTGAGAGCATGCGCTTAACTAAATCTTTGCAGCTTAGGTAAGCCATCACGCAATCCCTCTGCACATGGTTTCAACTATCAGGGTTGCAATACCCATTCCAAAGCAGCTTCCGACAAGGAAAGCGAACACAACATCGGTTACATCGAGTAGTGATTCTTTTTTGCTTTCATGTCTTGGAATTACGATTTGATTTTTAAGAGCAGTGCTCATACTTTTTCCGCAAGGTTTCATTTTGTTTCTCCAGTTGGTTTTTAATTAAGCTGCCTCATCAGGTGTGATAGTTGGAACAGTCATTCCCTCGCCTCTGCGAATCTTTCCTTTCATGGAGTCGACCGCCTGGTGGTGGGAGAGAGTTACAATGTCAACGATTGCTTTTCTAAAATCCAAGCGAGCATCAAGCATTGTGATGTCGAGTTGGTTCTCTGAAATATCTTCGATGCCAAGTTGTTTGCAGATGCCTTTCAGGTAAACGATAAGACACTCGTCAATCACTTGAGTTACTTGTTTTTTATCTAGTTTGTTCATTGGTTAAGCCTCCGATTTGTTTTTAACTATAGGTTCAGTCTAGCAGATGCGAAAAAGATGGCAAGTATTTTTTCCAGAAAAGTATAATTCAGTAAAACTCCGTAAGTGCCTATCATCATAGGGTAAATAAAAGACCTAGACATTGGCGTATTTTTATGCATAACTGTCACAATCTATAACAATTTAAAAAGCGGAGCGTGAAAATGGAAGAGCCCTTAGTCTTAGTATCTAGGAGCAAGTTGTCTGAAATTATTGGAATCAGTCAAAAGCAGATACGAATTTGGGAAAAAGAAGACCTGCCCTACTACCAGCCAAGTAAAAACACTACGAGATTTAATCTACCCGAGGTGCTTAAATGGATGCGGGAGAGAAGCATCACGAAGCCTTGGGAGATTGATTGATGAGTGAGAAAAACCCCGAAAAACCAAAGAAAATGAGAAAGTAGATGCCTATATGCCCTGGTGGATAGGTGACTATATGCGTGACACAATGGATTTCTCCGCAGTGGAGCATGGTGCTTACTTGATGCTACTAGCGCACTATTGGCAACATGGGAGTATTCCGAGAGATAATAAGAAACTCAAAAAAATCGCAAGGTTATCAGGAAGAGGCTCAGTAAGTGTGCTCAACAGTGTCATTTCAAAGTTCACAGTTGGGACAACAAACTATGTTCATAAAAGAGCAGATTTTGAACTCGCAAAAGCGAGAGGGAAAAAAGCTAAGTCCTCGGAAAAAGCCAAGAAAGCAGCCGATGCGAGGTGGAAAGACCGTTCAAAGGGCGATGCTTGTAGCACTCCTCAAGCAATGCTTGAGCAATGCCCACCATCACCATCACCATCACCATCACCATATGTATCTACTACTAAGCTTAACGATAAAGAGGGGGGTATGGGGGGAACAAAAACCTCGATGAGCCCGAATCTTTTGTCCCGCTTTGGCGGGACTGTAGTTTTTTTAGAATGGATGAGCGAGGAGCTAAACTTGTAAAAGCAAAATACCAAGAGCGAGGCTGGGATTTGTCTTGGGTGAAAATTGCTATCGAGGTTGTTGATGACTGGATGGACACCGACACCACGAAAGCAAAAAAGCTAGAGCTCGGAATGACTCACACCACAAGAGACTTTACGCACCTTGGGTGATTCGTTCGGTTCAAGATATTTTGAGAGCAGCAGGCCGAGGCAACTCAGGGAGAAAAACAAACGCGGAACGCGCAGCAGAATTAATTAAAAACAAACAACTCAACGTGGGAGACTTTTATGGAAGAGCTGGACATGGACAAAGCGATTCTCTACATAGCAACGCTCTGGCCAAGATTCGAGGTAAATAATTTCACCGCTCCGATTTGGTTTAAACACTTCGGAGATTTATCAATCGACGAGTTCATCGAAATGATGGATGAGTTTGCGAGAACAGTTGAGCATCCACACCCGCCACAGATTCCAGAAGTGCATGCGCTTTGGAGAGCTCGTCGAGCACGTCAACGACGAGAGAGAGAAATCATCGGGCAAGGAAGAAAAAAACTCGAAGAGCCCCGCACTGGAATAATATCCCCCGAAAATAGAGCTCTTTTAGACGGGCTCTACGAGCAACTGGGGATAAAAAATTAATACTTGCAAAATTGTAAACCAACAGTTAAGGTTCAGGCCATGGGAAAGAATAAAAACTTTGCAGTTGAGCGAGCCATCGAGGAAGTCGGTGGAAGTTATCAAGCACTAGCAGACCTTTTGGGCTGCTCTGCGGTTGCAGTTCGCAAAATGCTTTACAACAACTGCACCAACAAACGCGCTAAGCAAATCGCTCTCGTCACTGGCATTCCGAAAGAAGAATTAAATCCAGAACCCTACCTCGACGACGAGGAGCAAGTCTTGAGCGAACTCACAGAGCTTGGACGCAAACGCGCAAAGGGAGTCAAGTCTGGAAAAATAAAATTAAAAACAACAAGCGAGGTGAGCCATGAAGCTACAAAGCCTAGTTCTGGGAGTGGTGATTTGGATGGTGGTGGTTCTGATAGCAGCCAAAAGTTGCCAGGAGTCACAAGTAAGCCAACCGCCCCCAAGCAGCCCAACAGTGGAGCAAAAAAACAAAACCTGGAAAAGCTAAACCAGCAAATCCAAAACCACCAACCAACAAAAAAACAACCAAGAAAAATTCTGGTAACGGTGGAGCAGCCAGTGGAGCAACAGCAAAAACCATTGACCCAAGAGCAACAGAAACTCAAAGCAGCAGAGGCGAAGTTCCGAGCCTTGCTCACCCAGGCAGGGGCAAAGGGAATCGAAGAAATGCGACAGGACAGGGAGAGAGCGTTGCAGGCACTTCCTCGATAAAAAATATTAAACCAGTTTCATAAACAAACCAGCGGAGGCACGTATGACACTAGACAGGCTTATAGAACTTTTTACTCAAGTGCGAGACGACAATCACGGAGACATCGTTGTCAAAGTGATGGGTGACATCGACCTTGACCCACACAAGCACAAAGTTGAAAACGGAGTTTTGTTTTTAAACTTGAAGAGCGAAGACAAGTGGGAACTTTACCAGGACGAGAAAAAAGAATGGCGTTGGAAACGTAAAGCTCGAAATGGTGAGAACGTTGGCGCGAGTCACGAGGGTTACAAAAACAGAATTGATTGCTTAGCCAATGCGAAGCGTCACGGATACACGGGAGCATAAAATGTCAGAAAAGAAACTAGACCCAAGTAGAGAAATCACGGTCACAATCGAGGGCTTTAAACCAGGAAAGAAGCTCATAGCAAAAACACCAGCAAATACTTTTCAGATGAGCACGAGCAGCCAAGAATCTTTTCTCCAGCTACAGGTGAGAAAGTTCCAGCTACAGAAGTGAACTTGGAAATTTTTGCTCGCGTGAAAGAAGTTCAAGAAAAGTAAAAACCCGATGTGCTACCTTGCGATGACAATGGAAAAAGAGCTTGACCCTAAAGGCAAGCCTTACAGTTACGGCCACTACATGATGTATATGGCGGTGACTTCACTTCTCGCTCAGAAACCCGCAAAAGTTTTAGAGGTTGGATGCGGAAGAGGCTACGGCCTCGAGCTACTACTAAAGCACAACTGCATCGAGCGTTATCACGGCGTTGAGCAAATCGAATCTGAAATCGCAGAAGCACACAAGTTGGTGCAAGCTCAACAGGCAGAAAAGTTCGCATTACTCAGTCACGGAGATTGGTTTGATATACAAGACCAGCACCAGTATGACGTTGGTGTTCTTATCGAGGTGATTGAGCATGTGAAAAAAGAGGATTGGATTCCTTTCTTGCGGAAGATGAGAAATAATATTCGCAAGTGCTTGTTCATGAGCACACCAAATGTCCTCAACCAAGAGCACGGGACAGGCAGACCAGAGGAGTTTTGCCAAGTTCTAAAGTGGGCTGAGTTTGACCACGTTGCATACATCGAGCATCAGTGGACTACATTCTACATTGCAACTATAAACCATGAGAAAATAAAATGACCGAAAGCGAAGTCCTCGAAAAAGCCAGACGCGATAAGCAAAAGTCTGCAAACCAAGAAGCAATCAAATCATTGGCTCGTAAGAAAAAAGAACTTGAGGGTCGCATTGCCTCGCTAGTGTCCAGGGAGGTTTACAACTTCATGCTCGAAACGGGTTGCGAAGTGAACAGAGTTAGCCTTGATTATGTCGATGCTAGTTGCCTGGGAGAGGAAGTGAGAAACCTGCTTTGGACTAGTGATGTCGACTTGTTATTGGGAAGAGTGGAGTATTACGGAGCATAAAATGCCAAACTGTAGAAGCTGCGGAGCAAACATCAAGTGGGTTAAAACACAGCGAGGCAAGAACATGCCGATTGATGTTGAATCCATAGACCCAGCAGCAGCGAGCGATGGAGATTTTATCGTTTCTCAGGATGGCCAAGTCATTAAGGTTGGCTCAGAGCGAGCACCAGAAATAGATACAAACAAAACCTGGCATATCTCGCACTTTGCGACTTGTCCAAACGCGGATGCACACAGAAAATGAGATACGAAAACTACCTTGCGGGAAAGAAAGTTTTAATCGTTGGCGGAGCACCAGGCTACGACCCAAAAATTGAGCACGACTACGACGTTGTAATCAAAACCAACAATCACATCATGGAGCAGGGCGGTCGAGCTGATATTATCTATCACAGCGGAGAGCCTTTTATTCACGAGCTTTTAAAAAGCAAAATTTTCAGAGACACGACTAGGTTTATTTGGTTCGACGAGGCTGGGAGAACAGAACACTTTCGTCATGTCGCACACGCACACGGCATACAGGCTAGAACTTTTGACACTACTCGAAAAGTAGACAAGCACATGTTTGTAAAGCATGGGTGGCTGCAACCAATTATGAATCGTTACAACTTTAAGCCACTAACAGGCATCGTTGCCTTACTTGGAGTGCTGAGACACGACATCAAGAGCGTTTTTGTTACTGGGATGACTCTCTACTACAATCCACACACGGGCTCATTCCCAAGGGAGAGAGGTCCGCACGATTTACATGCTTGCGCTAAGTGCCTAATAGAGCAGGAGACATACGACAAGCGAGTAAAACTAGATGATTCTCTGATTAGTGCGATTAGGGATACGCAGATTACAAATCTCTTTTTTGGAGAGGGAAAGAAAGATGAAAACGTATAGATTTATCGTTGATGTAAAAGCCGAGGATGTGAACGACATCGAGAGTGTGACAGTAGCAAGGCAAGAAATACCAGTGAGTAACTGGCATGCATTTGCAGACAAGAGTAAGCACGATGTTGAGGGCGTTTACGAAAAGTGCGCTTTCCAGATAGTCGAAGTCGTCAACAAGCAAGATATGAACTAAGTCATGTTTGATAAATTGAAAAAGAAAATCTACGGATTCGAGGAGAAACTAACACAAGGCCAACACTGCGAGCAGATAGTCAAATCCTTTCTTGAAAGCGAGTGGCGTTGTCACGTTGATGACGTTCCTCAGCTACTCCAACGCCACGGCATAGACTTTATAGTAACCACACCCATCGGCCTCAGCTTTTCAGTCGAGGTTAAGTCAGATTTCACAGCAGCAAAAACAGGCAATGCCTACATAGAGACATCAGTGGGTGAGAAACCAGGTTGGATTTATAAGAGCGTTGCGCAAAAACTGTTCTATTACGTCCCACCAAGCGGAGTGATGTTTTGCCTGGATATGGATGCTGCAAAACAGAGAGTAAAAGTTTGGGAAAAGATTTTCGAGAAAAGAAAAGTCCAAAATCCGACGTATGAGGCGGAGGGTTTGTTGGTTGCATTAGATGAGCTGGAGTTCTTAGCGACTAACGTTGTTCAAATTGAGAGAGTAGAAGATGAAAAAGAAACAACTGCCCACTGGCAGAAACAATACGAGGGCGTTGATGGCGCAAGTAAAAACGTGGCGCAGGGAAAAGAGAGCCCCCGAGAGCAGGGAGTTTAAAGATTTTAGCCGAGCGGTGCGGAAAGTATTCTCTGGAACTTTACCAAAGACACCAGGAGAGATTGCTTTGCATCGGCTAGAAAAGCGAGCGCGCAAAGGTAAGCTGCCAACACAGCACTTTTTGCGTTATCAAAATGTAATTATAAATGAACTGGAGGCAGAAGATGCACAATAGAAACACCTTGAGGGTGAACCAAGAAACAATGAAAAAGATGGTGGAGCATTACGCGAACACCGTCATGTTCCAGAAAGGGCAAGAGATAAAAGTTACCAATGTGCAGAGGCAAGATATCGGGAGCTAATAGATGAACAATCACGAAAGCGGGGATTACTTTAGAATTTTACGAGCCTGGTGTGCTGCGGAAGCAAAGAACATTCTATCAGAGGAGTATCACGGTAGAGGAAACGAGTTTGAGGGCTCAATGCTAATCACTCTAATTGCGAACAATCCAAAAGCAGAAGAACATTTGGAGGCAATAATACACAAAGCGTTGTTCCGAGGCGTAGCCGAGGGAAAGAAGCAAAGCGGAGTAGAATCTCTTATTGACGAGCTGGAGAAAAAACAATGAGTGAATGGTATTGCATAAAGTCTCTCGATGCGTGGCAGTTCTTGATGGTTCAATTCGCAGTGGCTTTGATAATTTTATCTATAAAAGAAAAGAAGAAAAAACAATGAACACAGCAACGACATCAGACTTAACGCTGGATAAGCTAAAGCTTTCAATAGCAGAACTAAAATCGCTCAGAACAAAGTCAACCTGGATTCTTTCCTACAAAGGCCACGATGTTTACAAAATCAACGGGAGAAAGCGGAAATACTGGATTGTCCCAGAATCCGAAATAGAGAAGCTCAAACCAGCAAATCCAGTAATACCCTGGATGTATGGCATTGATGTATACCAGCTCGAGGATGTGGCAAACGATGTGATTAACGACATCGAGACTCCCAGCGGACAACAGGAGTTTGCGGACTTCTTTTTTAAAGAGAGGCTGCGACCGCTTGTATATGAAGTTTTAGAGAAAAAACAACAGGAGAAAAACGATGAATAATAAGAAGAAAGGAAAGGAAGTAAAGTTCGCGCAAATAGCAGTAGCAACGAGCGAGGACTGGACGGGTCTGTTTGCCCTAGATGAGGAGGGCAGAATTTGGAGACTAAGCGACTACGCTAATGCTGACTTTGTAACAGACTGGGTGCTACTAGACTCCCCGATAGACGTAGGACAAGAGTAGAGTATGGGAACATTTAAGGGAACCAACGGCACTGAGTTTAAATACAGCGACGGCATCACAGATGAGCCAATCGTCATAGTGCAAACCAACGACAACGATGCAGTCAAGGCCACACCAGTAGATGCCAACGACCTACTCGAGTTTGCAGATGACATCTTCCAGAAAGCCCACTATGAGAGTGTTGCTCGCATGCGTATCAAGAAAGGCGATGTTGTGATTGTCAGAACCCAGCCCAACATGAGCAGCGATGCCCTCAACCACATAGAGAAAGCCGTAACTAAACAGCTACTAGAGCCCCTAGGCTACACCACAGACGACGTTGCTGTTGTGGTGCTGGATGGGAGCTTGGACATAGAGCTAGCAGAGCGTGACCAGTAACACCGAGCGCGCAGCGCGAGCATGCATCCTACCCACACATCAAGGGATAGGCGGGTCATTCCATACAACACAACTAGTCATTTTAGATTTGAGCCATGCCTAGTAGACCTAAGCAACCATGCAGATATCCAGGATGTCCTAAGCTAGTGCCTACCAACGTGGGATACTGCGACGAGCACAAGGTAGAGAAACCAAAGCACAGACACAACATAAGACGCTCAGCCAAAGACCCAAGGTATAACACCGCTAGATGGAGACGATATTCAAAGTGGAGACTAGCTCAGAATCCTATCTGCGAAATCTGTTGGGCTGCTTCCGCACAGCTCACCGACCACATCAAAGCTGTTAGTCTTGGCGGAGATTTCTGGGAACCTAGCAACCATCAGTCTTCTTGTCATAAATGCCATAATCGTAAGAGAGCTCAGGAACAGCGCGAACACAGAAGCAAAGGAGATTAGTTTCCACAAGGGGGAGGGGGGCTCTAATCCCTGTAGAATTTAGCCTAGACAC
>FUIF01003526.1_pt1 | contig 12889 bp, 18 predicted proteins | sample 1003461 | NCBI WGS metagenome assembly FUIF01 (sample SAMEA80401918, study PRJEB19352) | marine metagenome | reverse complement strand
GTCTTGATATGGCGCTTCCCGGTTGCAGCAAAGCAACCCTGACAACAAAGCTAAAGTTCAGCCAGGCTATGCCGGTAATTGGCCGCAAGTCGATCCGCAGCAGCCAGCGAGAGAGAGCCGGAAAAACCATACAATGCTGGTTGTTCAGAGCTGGCGATATGTTACCCGAGTCACTGTCAGGCATGAAAACCCTGCAGGATAGCAAAGATTTCATTAAGGAAGGCAAGTAATGGAAAACATGGATTTTGTAGCACCGGTTGTTGATATGGATCTGAACCGGACAATAACCCTTCCCCTGCACAGCCTGGGCAAAGATCCGCTAATAAAGGTCACTGGAAAAGAGACCAGAAATGATCGGATTGTTGTGACCGTATCAACCCCAAGACCACTGTTTTTTTCTGGTAATTTTTACGCCTACAACTGGAACTATAAAACCAGCGAAAGGTTTGCGGGTAATACCATGGATGAATGCCTTAGAAAAGCTAAAGAGTGGGCAAACTATTTGCTGAACTTTCAGGAGGAAACCTGTTATGCGGCTACCGGACCGGTGATCGAGCATTAAAGCCTGAGTTTCAGAGGTTGCAGGCTTGCAACCTCTGAAACATGTCAGTTTTCTATGGTGTGGGGGAATACCAGCTCCTGCACTTTCCCCATCTTATCTCTCGCAGTCCTTAATGCATGCTTATCTTTATACATAAGGTAATTTTGCATAAATATGGTCGCTGAATTAAGCTCAAACAACCCTGAGTGATAGTTTCTCAACCTCTGATATTCAGGATCAAAATTCCATCCTGCAAACTCATTAGATGCCCTGTTAGAAACATCATAAAGCTTGTTGTATCTTGGCAACCAATCTTTAACTTTGTATTCAGCAAAACGCTGATAATCATCCGGCATCGACCTGTCAAACTGGACAGCAATTTCCTCTGCAAGCCTTTCAATTCCAGAGTAGAAACGCTCTTCTATTTGCTGGCGTTGCTCTGTAGTCAGGGTATATTGAACCGGCTGACTATCAGCCGGTTGCGAAGTTGCAGCTGTTGCACTGCCTGCAACCATCGCAACACAAAGGATTAAAGCAGAACTACTTTTTTGAAAAGTACGATAAAGCCTGTTTGAACAGGCGAACGGCAAAGGATTCACTATCAAGATAATTTTGCAACCGGTCAATTTTATGGGAAACCTGCTGCAATTGTACGACTAACTCTCCATCACCTGAATAAGCACCACTCCTGACTTTATCCTGTATTTGTGATGCCGCCAGTTCCACATCACGATCTTCGATAAGGTATTCATGTTCAATGGTAAACGCCAGTCTGCGGGAAATCTCAGCATTAAGGGAACGGTTATTTTTACGAGCTTCAGCATGAAGATAGTCACGATCTTTAATTTTTAACCGTATTGAGAACTGACTGTGTTCATCACTGGTATACACGTTATGCACCATTTCAACCTATTACCTCTTACTGATGCTAACCGGTTGATTATGGTTTGAAACGAACCAATATTTGAACTATTTTTTATTTAAACTATTTTTAACTGTCGTGTAACTAACTGATAAAACAATATTTGGTCTATATTGATGTCCGGTTCTAATAACCGGATATCTAAAATAACAAGCTACCAGCTACCAGCTGCCAGCTACCAGCTACCAGCTACCAGCTACCATAAAGGTTTGTTTAATGGATAACACTGTCAACTATAAATGCTCACATCTTAATAAAGATCCAATCATTAACATCCTTGAAAAACACGAACGTGATGGGTTAATTACAATAAGATTTTCATTTCCTTTTCCCCTGGCGTGGTATGGAGATAATTACACCTACGATCCTGACCACGTAGTGAAAGAGGTTTTTATGGGGGAGTATGAAGAAGAACTAATGCAGCGTATCCGCTCTCACGTCAGAACTATTCTTTCCTGGGAGCACAGAAAAGCCCACGAAAATATCGGCAGCCTGGTTCAGATAGAAAACCGGCATCCTACTAATCAATCCTTAACAGTGACATAACCTGTTTTTTTTCGTCTGAGGTCATACGCCTGACCAGTTCGGCCACTATATTGTCTATTTCGGCTTTTGGTGGCCGGGTATCGTGTTTATGGGCAAGAGTCATCACAAAAGCTGAATCGCAACTTTTATTCTCACATTGGCAATACAGTTCAGCTACCCCGGCAGAGATCCTGTTGCTGGAACGAATAGTGGATTTTTCCCGGCAGTGCGGACAAACAACCTTCATATCAACCTTTCGTTTGTCTCGATAGAAACAAACACATTATAGAGAAACATTATCTATGTCTGAGCCATTAAGAGCCTTTGATACTGAAAAGCTGATAAACCTGGCTAAAACCATAGAGTTTACGGTTAAGTCCACCAACCCGGAAGCCGATGCCTGTGAGGTTTATGACCATGTAATTATGGTTGCCTCCGCTCTGGGTGCAGATATCGCCCGACACTCAAATAACCCTGAAAAGGCCGCCACCATATTTGGTGAAACTCTCACTGGCAACATCATTAATATGATGAAAATGGCTGACAAATGAAACCTGAATCAATCCTCAGATATATCAAAAAGCAGTTCAAGGATATTTTGAAAAAATATCCTGAAGAGAAGAAAAACAGTACCGGTTTTGTTTGCGATAATCTTGAGCTGCACCATGTTAAGGCTGCTATATACCTGTACCAGAACAACGGTATGAATATAAACACCTATAACCTCCATGACCTGATACTGAACTATGACCAGTACAAAACCATCGCAGAATGTAGCCCTGATGATATGGTGCTTGCCGATCTTACCTCTATTGAGCCGGGAGCCTTTAATCCTAAACACCTTGTTTTGTACTTTCAGCAACTCTCACACGAACACTGACACACCATGAAATTATTCGAATGCAGTAACGGATTTCTGGTAAATCCAGAACACGTTTCCTATTGCGGTTTGGAAAAGGATACCCAAAAGGACTACCTGGTAAAGTACTTACTGGTTAGCGGCAAGAGTATTTTGATTGGGTATGATAGGCCAACCGATGCCAGCGAAGAGGTTAGACGTTTCAAAAATCACTGTAGCGGTATCCAATAGCCATGAACTCAGGACATCTTAACAACCGACCACATTGCCCTACCTGTAATAAATTGATTGATGGATTCACCGCTGTTGACCACGACCATGAGCCTAAACCCTATGATGTGACTATCTGTTCATACTGCAACGAGGTTTTACAGTTTACTGGTGATATGAGCCTGAAGCTGGCATCACCAGAAGTCATTGAGGAATGCGGACTACTGGAAATTTCCAGAGGACAGAGACAAGCCAGAGAATTTAAAGCTGCACTGGATCTTGCAAAACAAATCAAAGGGATTAACAAAACCGATTAGTTCTGACAATCAATCCAGATAATGCCCCAATTTCCCGAATCAACCACCCAGGAGGAACCAACCCCAGTTCCTCACGGGTAAAATGGGTTTGATTGCAGCGTTTCAGCCGTTGCCGCAACTGCAACCGCTTCCTGATCAGTGGCGGATACTTTGGGTTATGATACTTCCGGTAATTATCCAGCATCCGCCTTATTGACCGGTTGCATAGTGCAATAGCTCTTTCCTTTGGAATGGGATCAGGCAGCAGCTGTAGTTGCTGCACCAGAACTACCCGCCATCAACGGCAACTCAAAATCAAAACTAAACAGCTCAACCCCCAGCTCCTGATTCAAATTCAAAAACGGTTGCACCATGCTTTTCACATCGGTTTCAATATAAACCCGAACAATTTTTTCAATATCACCAAAACTCTGGTTGCCCTCTGGCCGGATACCTGCCAGCGCCGGTTGCATACCATGCCCCACAATCACATCATCGGCAGAGATAGATTTGATTCGCTGGAATTCGTCTTTCTGGCTGATATCACCCACCGGGATTACCTGCACACCTTTTTCTTTTCCGCCTGGGATATTGACATACAGGCTCCTGAAATTACCTGCACCCTTCCCTTCCCGTATCTTGTCTTTCAGCATTTTTTCAACTTTAGGATCAAGGTTAGGGTCAGTGGTATAGAGGATATAACCGATATGGCAGCCATTGCGGTAATACTTGCGCCTGAATAACGTTGCCTCTTCATTCAATAACAAAGCCTGCATGGAACAGAGCCAGTCTGGTATTCCGTAAATCTGTTGAACCGTGTCGTATTCCAGAGTCTGAATCACTTCACCGGGCTGAAAGTCTACCGGAGCCAGTTTGTCAGGCCCAAGCCAGCAGAACTGGGTTTCACCCTGTTCCGTATCCGGTTTTTTCCTCATATTCAGGGCTGGTAGATGTTGCAACTTTGCAATGCCGTTGAAACTGTTTCGAATAATCTGAAAATACCCCATACCAAAACACTGGTGGTCATAACAGGCACAACGGAAGTCCTGCATACTCACATAGTCATTGGGCTGAAAGAACCGGCTTAGAATATTGCGTTTGAAGTTCAGACAACGCCCATGCTGGGCATTGGCGTGCCGCATCCGGCTAAGGCCGATTAATGAAACCGGAGTTTCGTAATACCCTGCCCAGGGCGAAAGGAAAACGCCCAGATAATCCAGCATATTATCCAGCACCGGTTCCGGGTCACCTATACGGAACTCCTGCGCTGACACTGAACCCCGCTTTTTACGCCGCTTGCTCATATTCATCACCGAAGGTATAGGACGACGGACGCATATTGCGGAAATTCAGCCCCTCATTGATCAGTGCATGCATGATTGCCCAGGCACTGTCGGCATGGCCGGTTCGCTCCGAACGATCCGCAACATAGGTTATCTGTCCATGTTTGGTGGTGGTGCGGTGGATCTGCATAAACCCTGCCGCGATATCACTCCAGGATGCATCCCAGAGTATCCGCCCCTGGCCGATCACTTCCTGGGCTTTGAGCACCAGCCGGGTCTTGGATTCGATGGTGTAATTAATGGGTCTGGCATTGGGGTAGAACTGTTGTACCTGTTCAAAAACTCCGGAACCGGGCCCGGTTAAATCAATGCCGATATAATCCACGGTGTATTTTTCAGTGAGCGCCCGTATCTTTTCCGCCTGATATAGCCAGCTATGGTTGAGCATACGAATACGCTCTATCACCCGGAACTGACCACCCAGCCGCTTTGGTGGAGCCAGTACCACAATGCAGGCTCCATCTCTGGTTCTTGACGGGTCGTAGCCAATCCATACCGGTTTATTCAGATAGGGTCTTGACCGTTCCTGGTTGAAATCCCGCCAGTCTGCCAGATCTGAAAGGCAGGGTTGCAGGGTTGCCAGTTGAAACAGGCTGTTGCTGTCGTCAATAAACTTGCAACGGAAGAGCTGTTCCAACTCTTCTTCTGAATATTCCAGCTCCAGTTCTTCCAGATCAAACAGGTCACAGCCCTGTTTGATGGCATCATCAATGGTGATGATTTGGCGGAACTGTTTATCGGGACATAGTATTCCGTTGCGAAGTTGCATTTCGCCCGGAAACTCTGGAACCTGCTGGTTTCTTTTTCGAAACCTCTCTTTGAATGGCTCACCCGTCCAGATTCCGTAAGCCGGATGGCTCATGGCCGATGGTGTAGAAAAGTATGTTCTCCGATACCGTTTCTGGCTTGCCATGGCTTTTGAAACTTTGTCCAGCTTTTCGAAATCTTTTGCCCAGAAATATTCATCAAAATACAGGTTTCCGTTAAAAGCCTGGGCAGTGCAGCTGTTGCTGCTTAGTAAATGCAAGCTGGTCAGCCCTGCATCGGTATGGATATCAATACGGTCACGGCCTTTCAGATCCTTATCAAACCATTCTATGGCAAACCCCTTGATGTAATCACCAAACACCCTTGCCTGGTTCTTTGAGGCCGAAAGAAAGATCTGGTTTTTCCCTGTCAGAATAGAGTCAACAAATGCCTCTGCAGAATAGTAACGGGTAAAGCCGATCTGCCGGGATTTCAGCAAGTTCCGAATACGGCAATCAATATGCTGGTACTGGTCAAACTGATATTTAAACTGGCTTTCACGAAATCTTTTCAGCAACTCATCCCGGTCTATGCCGGTAAAATCATTGGATGATTTCTTTTTCGGCTTGCCTTTCTCCCGTTTCCCTTCCGGACTGGTTTTCTCTGCCCGTTGCTCCAGTTTCTCCAGCCGTTCAACCACACTCACCAGCAAATCTATTTCTGCCTGCTGTGTTTCTGACTTGTTGCACACCGCCAACAACAGTGCCAGCCGTTGTTTTCCAACTTCCAGAGGGGAACCTTCTGTTTTCAGGTTGTCCCAGCCGTACTGCCTTGCCCATCGGTAAATGGTATTGCGGGTAATTCCCAATGTTCGGGCAATATCCGTCACCCGTCGCCGGGTAATATACATTGAGCGGGCTGCTTCAATAGTGTCTTTCTGGTTAGCCATGCCGGGAGTGTAATACCCGGTTGTAAACTGCGATTCCTGAAAATTCCTGTTTCCCGATTTTAGGAACAGATACAAACACAATTTCTTTAATTAAACCGATTTCACAGCTAAACCTTCAGCACTTACCCGACAAAACCCTACGCCATGCCCTTAACCACAGACTGGCTCACCATAGGCACAGCAGGCCCAACGGTTGATGGTCGCAAAATCAGTGAGCAGATGTTGCTGGAAGCCGCTGAAACCTATGACCCTGATGAATACGAAGCCGTTATCAGCTCCGAGCACTTGCTCTGGTGGTTTGGCAACTTTGGCAGAGTCGCCAAGGTACGCACCAGTACCGACAAAAAAGACAGAACCGTTCTGCAGGCAAAGATCCATCCAAACCGCCGATTGATCGAAATGAACTCTCAAGGGCAACGACTGCATACCTCCATGGAGCTGGAACCTGATTTTGCCGGAAGCGGAAAAGCCTACCTGATGGGATTGGCCGTCACCGATGAACCCGCCAGCCTGGGAACCAGCCTGCTGCAGTTTTCCAAAAACGGTGCAGGACAGAAAACCTGCCCGTTACTGATTAGCCAGCAATCCGAAACCATTAATTATTCAAGTTCTGATGTATTGCCGGAATTTGATGACCCTGAAAAAGAGACCCTTTTTGAATATCTGAAACGGATGTTAAGCCGGGAAATGAAGCAGTCCGATCCAGAGGAAACAGAAATGACTGAAGATCAATTTAACACCCTCAAGGATCTGGCTGAAAAGCAGCTTGAGGCTACCGAAGGTCTGAACAACACCCTTGCAGACAAGTTTGCCAATGCAACCTTTGCTGCAAAGCCTGAAACCCCGTCAACCACCACTGAAACCGGCAGCGAAACCACAGCCGAATCAGACAAGATTCTGGAATCTATTGAAAAATTCAGTGACCGGCTAAGTGCCGTTGAAACCCAGCTTTCCAAAGCCGTTGCAGGTAAACCCGCAACGGAGAAACCAGCCGGAACCGGGGCTGGTCAAGAGAAACAGTTCGTTTGAGGTGCAGTAATGAGAGATTTAACCCGCCAGAGGTTCAACGAACTGCAAAAGGCCATGTGCCAGTCTTACGGTGTGCAAAGTACCAAAAGCGCATTTGCCGTTCAGGAACCTCTGGAAACCATGCTCAACAGTGCCATTCAGGATTCCAGTGACTTTCTTAAACGCATCAATATGTTGCCGGTGACCGACAGAAAAGGTCAGTCCCTGAAAATTGGCATCTACAGTCCCCTGGCAAAACGCACCGATGTAGACAGCAAGGATCGTGAAACCACATCCATGCAACCACCGGATGGCATTGAGTACGAATGCAAGCTGACAGAATTTGATATCTCCTTCTCCTATGACCTGCTGGATGCATGGGCACGCTTTCCGGACTTCATGGACCGGTATATGGATCAGGTATACCGAAGAATTGCACTGGATCGCATTTTAATAGGTTGGCATGGCACTTCTGCCGCCGCCGAAACCGACCCGGACACCAACACTAATCTGCAAGATGTCAACATCGGCTGGATCAAACTGCTGATGGATAACAAGCCAGAGCATTATTTGACTGAATCCTCTGATGGAAGCGGTGAAATAACCATCGGCCCCTTTGGTGATTATAAAAATCTGGATGCCATAACCTACGACATTTACACCATGATTGATGATGCCCAGAGAACCGGCAGCGAAGTGGCCATTATCGGCAGACATCTGATCGCTAATGATATGGGTAAATCCCTGTCATCCTTTGCCCAGCAGCCTACCGAAAAAAGTCAGGTCATGGTGCTTGAAAAAACCTATGGTGGTTTGCCTTCTATTGCTGTTCCGGGATTCCCTGATACCGGCATCATGGTTACTGATACCGAAAACCTTTCTCTGTACTTCCAGTCCGGCAGAACCCGACGACAGATGGCCGATTACCCGAAACGTAATCGGGTAGAGGATTTTATCAGCTCAAACGATGCCTACATGATTGAAAATCTGGAAGGTATTGCAGCCATTGAGGCAGAAAACGTAGTGCTTGACCCGCCTGCTATTGAACCACCTCCTGTATCTGTATAAGGAGGAATAGATTTCATGCAGCCTATCGCACGACAATTTAAAGAAGCCGTTAAATCCGGCAGGAAAAAAACGGCTTCTTCAAAATCCTCTGGAAGAAAAACAGAGAAAGTCACCACCGCTCTGAATTTTAAATGGGATCAGATCAGAAAACGCGAAGCTGAAAAAAAAGACCAGCTGGCCGAAGACTACGAATCCGAAACCATCCGCCAGACTGCGGAAGATTACGACCAGTTCCAGCTATTGGTTGACAGCCTGGAAACCGACCTGAAAAAACTGTCTGGCTTGTCACCCGACGACAAGAACAAACAGAAACAGGAATTCCTGATACCCAAATATATTTCTGCTGCACAGAAATATATAGAGGATGGGGAGAGTTATCGGAATCCGGTTCTGGTGGAAGTGATTATTATGTTGCTGGATACCGGACAGGTTACTGAAGCCATGGACTTTATGTGTTGCGCCATGGAGCAGAAACAGCCAATGCCGGAGCGGTTTAAGAAATCCAATCTTCCTACCTTTATTGCTGACAGTGTTCTGGTCTGGGCTAATGCCCGGATTGCCAGAGGACAACCACACGAACCAGAGTTTACTGAAATCTTTGATGCCATGGTCAATGATGGCTGGAAGGTTCCCAGGGAACTGATTGCCAAATATCACAAGCTGTCTGGCGATGTAGATATGAGTAAAGGTGAACTGAAAAGCGCCCTGGAACATTTTATCAGAGCCACTGAGATAGATCCGGCAGGGGCAAAATGCACCACCAAGATTAACCAGCTGAAAAAGAAACTGGATTAATGAACAGACTCCGCAACACCCACACCGGGCAGGCACATAAGCAATCAAATCAATCGGGTTTGGGGTTTGCTTTTGTTGTCCTGTTCCGGCTTTAAGGTTTGGGGTTTTGTTATGGACAGGTTTTCCGGTAAACAGACCGAACCCAGAGAAGGCACTATTGAGAACCAGCCTTTCTGGCCGGACGTGGATATTGCTCAATTCTGCCGGGATTATCGTGTACCCAGTGAGCTTGAAACCGGAACCATCAAGGCACATTTAAGCCACGCCATGATGGAGACCAATATCCAGCTGGTTGATTACCGCCATCAAAAAATGGATGAAGGCTATGACAGTCTCGCGGATGTTCCCGCCGAAACCATAGCCGACGAAAGCCGTCTACTGATGCTCTATCGCCGGGCTGTATCCTGCCGTTGCAAAGCCATTATCTGCCGGGATTACCCCACCATTGACCGACGGGAACCGGCAGAGAATCAGGCAAAAACATCTTATGACACCGAGGTGAGCAACCTTTGCAACGCTGACAAGGCTATCAGGGCATTTCTTGAATTGTCTGATATTACGGTGGATCTGCTATGAGCCGTAAGCTGGAAGATCTCACAAATTATCTGGCTGGCATGAATATTGTTGCCAGAGAGAATATTGATAACTGGGTAGACCTTTGTTCTGTGCTTATGTCAGGTAATAACATGGGTCATTACGTGGAGCTATGCACACTGCATTATCAATGCACCATCCTGATAGAGCGTTATACCGGAGATGCCCGTTTGATCACGGCATGGCTGGCCTCCTGGCTGGATGATCACGATCCTGACCGGGATCAACAACAAATGCCCGATCCTGAAATTGATATTGAAGCACTGGACGCATCGGGAACCCAGTGGGATGTTGATATTTCTATTGAATTTACCGAACCGGTGATGGTGGTAGAGGGTAGCAACGGAAATATTCATTGGCAGGGTCAACGATGGAACCTGATTGATGAACCACTGGTTGATGTAGCAAGGAATGTCGATGAAGTGGAGCCGGAGGATCGCTCTTATGGTTCCTGAGATGTCCACCACCTTTGATGCAGACCGAGCTGTTGCAATTAATCATGCCATTAACATCCGAACACTGCCCGGAACATCAAAAAAACGTATTTTCAAAAACCTTGGAAGAAAACTTCAAAAAGCCAGCCGTGACCATATCCGACAGCAGAAAACCACCACTGGCAAAACCATGGAAAAACGAAAATACGGCAAAGCTAAAGTATTAAAAAAGATGGGAAAGACCATCAAATTTTTTGCTAACGCAAAAAATGTAAGTCTTACATGGCCGAATCGTATGGTTGCCCGTATTGCCTACCGTCACCAGTTTGGGATACCGGAAGTATTTAATGCGTCACGCATGTTAAGCATTCACGGTCAGCCTGATTATCAGCAACCCGCCAGCCGTAAACAGGCAAAGGCACTGATTAAAGAGGGTTATACGGTGAGTACCGGAGAAACCTTTAAGTCAGGAGCCAACAAAGGTAAGGCAAAGCGAAAAAAGCCAAGCCAGAAAACCATCGTTGACACCATGTCAATGGGACAGGCTGCACTGATTATCCGCAAGCTGAAGAAAACCGAAACCCCACCAAAACGCTGGACAGTGAAAATACCTGCCCGACCCTTTCTGGGAGTGCCCGGAGCCGATGCCTCCGAGCTGTTAAGCAATGAAATTGTCCGGGAACGGGAACGCCGTTCCAAAACCCCGGTATGACAGGAGTAACAGGAAATGTCTTTAGGTTCCGTTACCGTTAACAACCTCGATCTGGGGCAGGGATCTCCTGATGCCGTTGAATGCCTGGATCTGTTTACCGGAGTGGCAGGCGATTCTGAGGTGACTGACCAGGTTCATTCTATCAATATGTCGACGGATCTGGATGATTTGCTGGGCATAGCCCCTAGCAACCTGAAAACTCAGGTTAAGGCCGCTATCAATAATGGTGGGCAGAACTGGTTTGGATACCTCCTGCCATTGTCTGCCGATGCTGATTTACTGGATTCTGTTGATGATGCGGTTGGTCAGGTTAGCGTTGAATCGGTTGTCTGCTGCGACCCGGTATCCAGTACAACAGAGCTGGAAGATATGCACGCCAAAGCCGAAAGCATGATCGGCAAATACCAGCGCCGTACATTTTTTCAGGCCGCATTCCGTGAAATTGACCTGATTGGTGAATCACCAGAGACCTGGAGTGATTACACCACTGCGGCAAAAGCCATCACTGATGCTGTAGCGGCTGACCGGGTTGTGGTGGTTCCTCTTCTGTACTCTGATTTTCTGGGAACACTGGCTGGCAGGCTGGCGAATAAAGCCGTGAGTGTGGCCGACAGCCCGATGCGAACTGCCACCGGTTCGCTGATTGGAAACTACGCTGAACGACCTGTCGATACCAATGGCAGGCCACTGGATAAATCAGTCTTGCAGGATCTGCACGACAATGGCCGTTTTACCGTACCCACCTGGTACGAAGATTACGATGGAATCTATACGTCTGACGGTTATACCCTGGCCCCGGAAACCAGTGATTACCGAGTTATAGAAAACCTGCGGGTAACCGATAAAGCCGCCAGACGTATTTATCTTCTGGCTGTTGCCCGCGTGGCTGACCGGCTATTGAATAGCACAGCACAATCTATTGCCTTTAATGAAACCTACTTTATGACTCCCCTGCGGGAAATGAGTCATGGGGTTGAGATTAATGGCACTCCCTTCCCCGGTGAGATTGAGCCACCACAGGCCGGGGATGTTGTGATTGAATGGCCGAGCAAATACGCCGTTGAGGTGTATTTCACCTTGCGCCCCTACGCCTCTCCCAAAGAGATAACCGCGAATATTACTCTGGATTTGCAGCAGTATTCTGCAGCCGCCTGATGCGAGGTTCTTATGAGAATTTCAGGAAAAAGTTTCAATATCCAGTTGGGCGATTTGCTGATATTCGTCAACTCCATGACCGCCGATATCGAAGACAGCCGGGCAGTGGCAAAAGACCGTGGTATCCCCAACGATTATGTGGATGGCGAAGTGGCATGCAGTGGCGAACTTGAAGTGGATGCCCAGAACCTCAAGCTGATTATGGACTCTGCTTCCAGAGCTGGTTCGTTCCGCGACCTGAAAACCTTTGATATCAATGCCTATGCCGATACCGGCAATGAAAAAATGCAGGTGGAGCTGTTTGGATGTTTATTGCGAATCAGCAGCTTGCTGGATATTGACCAGGCTGGCGGTGAGAAACATATGACCACTATTCCCTTTGATGTTACCAGCCCTGATTTTGTGCGGATTAATGGTACTCGCTATCTGTCCAGGGCAGATACCGATGATATCAGGGCTGCTTAAGCCATGTATAAGCCCCGGTTCTTTAAAGTTCAGGAGCTGGTTCCGCCATCGGTTTATAAAAAGATGGGGGAAAGAGCGATCAGCCTGATTGATGAACGGGTTTTGATTACTCTGGATCAGTTACGCCTGAAACTGGGACTATGCACTGTTAATGACTGGTGCTTTGGTGGGAAGTTTGAGCAGTCAGGGTTAAGAACCGATGAATGCAAAGAATTCAGCCCTACCAGTCAACATGCCTTTGGCAGGGCGACGGATATCTGCAGAGC
>FUIF01000643.1_pt1 | contig 12916 bp, 6 predicted proteins | sample 1003461 | NCBI WGS metagenome assembly FUIF01 (sample SAMEA80401918, study PRJEB19352) | marine metagenome | reverse complement strand
GGTTGACCGAGCCTAACTCTTTTACCCGTAAATCCAATGTCACTCAATGTCTTACCCTTCAAGTTACGAAGGTTAGCCAGTACACCAAATGAACTACTTTCTATTGTATGAGGTAACAAACGCTGTGATGATTCATCAGCATTGTAAATTAGCATTGGTTTGTTGGTGTTAGAAATTAAATTATCGTTAAAGAAAGGGGCGGTGAGGCTGGTGTGACCCGGCTTTTCGGTGTGTGTCAACTGTATAGAAGACTCTCCCTCAACTAATTCGTATGTCCTTTCGGGCATGACTTGTAGATTGCGTGAGTTTTTGTTCTCAATTACAACCTTTGGTTTAGTGGTCTTTTGTAGTGTTAGTCTAGCATGATGCACTGCGTTATCTACAAACACTGGCTTGCGTACATGTGTCATCACTTCGTTAGCATCAGTGCTGTATCGCCCTGTGCGTGTGTTTTTGATGACAGTCATACCCTAGCCTCAGCAATTCCATCGCTTCAAGGCCGCACCCTTTGGAGTTAATTTACCCTTCTTTGAAGTCGGTCCTTTGACCCCACTCATACGAGCGCAGAATGACTTTCGCCTCTTTGCCTTCTTTGAGCCGGGTTTGAGTTTACTTGGTTTTGTAGTGACTGGTGGCTTTAGATTTGCACCAGTCTTTCTTTTTGCCGCCGCACGACCTTTAGCATTCAGTCCACCAGTCTTAGCGTGTTTGTTAGGATTATAGCCGTGGAATGGCTTCTTACTCTTTGCTTTCATCAAAGCGAATGCGTTTTCCATTGGAGTACAACAGTCACAAAAATCGTATTCTATCATGAGGCATCACCGCTATGGTCATTTGAATTGTAGTCTACATCCCCTTTATGTCCTTTTTGGTGAAGGCTTTGAGAGAATCTAGGCTTCACACTGTAATCCATTCTATCTTGCTTTTTGTCACCTTGTACGCTACTACGCCTACGAGGTGCATCCGACCTGTGATGTTGTAGTGTATTTTCGCTCATGATAACACGAGTGATTTCGTTATCTAGCACAGTGTTATCGAAACTACTTTCTGCCGTACCGATGATTGTAGGACCTTTGCTTATTGGCACTGTCACACTGTTACCGATACTCATTACATACGCTGGGGCGTATGGTGGATTAGCATTAGGACTGGTGCTTCTAACATATGTTCCGCCGCCAGTTGCTCTACCATTGCTCACTTCGTACAGATACATACCGTACTTTCCACCACCAGTAGCGGAGAAGTAGTTGCTACCGTACTGAGGTGCAGAAGAATGTAGGTTGTTGTTTGGTCTAAACATCTCAACATGGTTTTTGTCTAGCATACGGACAGGGCGCATCATGTACTTGATGCTCTTGTCAACCATGTTTGTTTGACTACTTGACGAGTCGGAATGTTGATGTAGCATATGGGTTACTTCCCTTTCCTGTCGGGTGGACCAAACACAAGAGTAGTGTTGGCTGTTGGTAGCAGTGGTATCAGCACTAAGAGTGAAGCATGTAGCATTGTTGATAGCGGCGACAGTAGCACTTGCAGGAATACCCGTTCCTGTTACTGTCATACCTACGACTAATTTAGCAGTTGAATCCATTGTAATGTGTCTAACGCTCGTTGTTGAGCCATCGGACAATCCCGATGTGTGGTTTGTATCACAGGTTGCATCAGTGAACGCACCCCATCCACTGTCGCTGATAGGTGCTACGAAGTTACGGGTTTCTGCAATGTATGTACCGCCGAGTGGGTTGAAGTTGGATGTATGTGACAACTTCATTGCACCACCTTGCGGATTACCAGCAAAAGTGAGAGCCGACAAATCGTAATTACCTAGCGTCTGTGAGCCTGCGGTATATCCACCCTGCATTATTACACGCTGACCTACATTTCTATCTGCGTGTAGGCTGTGTGCCTCCGTGTTAATGATAATCATATTCTCATCTACGCCCTCTACATATTCTGTATCAAGACCGATACGAGGACTGCTCCTACTAACCGCATCCTTGTGAGGCGATTCACCGCTAATTGTTTCTGTGCGGTCACTGACTACTGCCTCCGGCTTGAGTAGTCCATCCTCCGCTATATCGAGTCTTGCGCTGATACCACGAGGTACTTCATCTGCTTGCAGTACATCGTTTCTTGCTCTAATGAATCCATCATTGAGTATAGGTTCTGCGGTGTGATGAGATAATACAACACCAGTAGTGTGTACGGGTTTATCTAAGTCGGTCAGTATATCTTCGTTAAATGCAGTAGGGTATCTTAATCCTCTACCATTGCCATCATCACCTACACGGTGAGCATTAGTTGGCATGTATACATCAACCAAAATATCTGTGTTGTTATTGTTAGCATTATTCAGTCTACCGCCGAATCTTGGTACATTGTATCCACTAGATACACTAACATCTCCCGATGAATCTACTAGACCCTTCAAGTTTACAACAGGAGAACCATTGTTGTATAATCTAGCATACGGTGTTCTATTGTTATCTCTATCGTATTCGTATACATCACCAGCATCCCATGAAGGGCGTATACCGAATGCTCTTACAGGGTGACGGCGCACATCTTCACCACGAGTATTGCCCCACCAGTCAACAAGATAGTATGACACTGCTACTTCTAAATCTAATATATCCTTTGAATTGTGGTCGCCCCACCAGTCTCTTTTTCTATTACCTCTAAGAGTTCTAACTGGACATCCAAAGGGTCTTGTAAATCTTGTACCGTCACTATGTCTTACTTGCCATTCATATTTATCTACACCTAACATACCGCTAAAGTTAGTTTGCCTTTCCATAACACCGACATATGTGTTAGGATAAGTAGCATTAGCGATACTTGAGCCACCAGCATATGTCCATGTTTCAGTTTCTTGCTGAACAAGTGGACCATGAGGATAACCGGATGATATGTTAGTAGATGTTATAGCATTCTCGATAAATGAGCGAACACCATATGTAGACCACTGTGGTTTATTGTACGGTTGTCTTAATCCAAACCTGTAACCAAAACTAATTATCGAATCGGAACTACCTTCCGAAATACCGCCAGCATCTTTTTCCCAATTAACATTCAAATCATATCTTCTAGGTTTTTCCAACTTGACGATACATATCCATATCCGTCTAATCTACTAACTTGTGGACCACCACGAGAACCACAAGGCCAAAACATGTGCAACATTGTTCTAATACTACCTTCACTACCTGTTATAACTCCTTGATATTGATATTCAGCAGAAGATAAACCACCAGTAAATGTGCCTATGATTGTAGCGGCAGTAGCGGCACTACCGTCACCACCAAGCATAATGTAAGAACCACTTGTGATTTCATTAGGAAGTACTTCATCAACAACCACAGTTGTTCCACCACTTACTGCACCGTTAACAGTGTATATTCTACCGTCAAGTATGAAATTATCACCGTCACTAATAGAGAATGCATTGTTGACTGTAATCGTTTTTGTACTAACTACATGTGATGAGTATTGTACAGCATTTGTTGTTACATCAGCCGCTTTTTTGTATATAGGGTGAGGTGTTTTACGCTGTAAAGAAAATGGTCCGGGGCTTGCATAGTAGGTGGCATCGTGGTAGTGTATAGTCTCAAAATGTTCCGGCATTGAATTCAATGGTTCTTTATTGATTGCCCTGTCTGTAAGTGGGTTTAACCATGTACGAGATGCATCGGAATAGAATGTATGCGGTCTTCCCAAATTAGGATGCCATAAACATAAGAAAGCGTCTGCTAAGTGTAGACTGTTTGTATCTCTACTACCTTGAAGCATTTGTGGAAGCACTCTAGTAATCATGCTCGCTTGTGAATCTTTGAGTATATTGAAAGCAGGTCTGTTATCATATGCACGAGTTAATCTTAATTTAGTACCAGCAGTTAAATTAGATGTAAAACTACTCTTGGCTGTGATTGTGAATAGTTTAGGCTTGTTCATATTTGTACTATCTAACCCGCTTCTTTCAGTGTAAGTGTGAGTGCGTCTTACACCATTCGCATCGGTGTAAACTAACTTATTACCGTAATAAGGCACTTTAGGGAATCCTCTCGCATCGTCAACTGTGATTGTTGTACTTGTTACAGACACCACAGTACATACTGGATTAACACTTACATTTTCTAATACGCTTGAATATACATCGGGATAAGTACTTGGGTATCCTGCTAATGTGATTTGTGTAGCGATACTTCCCGCATTCGCTCTAATGAATTCATAATAATTGTCAAATTTATGATGTGTCAAATGTCTAAAACCGTAAGCACTGCTATCATCCGGTCCTATCCTGTGTGCGAAACTCCACCACGGTATATTGGTAGTCATGCCGGGTGTTGTGTCAATAAACATTTGAGGCTGGTATGGAAGGCTTCGCCTTACAAATGCAGGAGATTCTGTGCCTTGTACACCAAACGGATTGTACAACATTAATGGTGGTATGTTAGTAAATTGACTACCATAATCGGGGTCATGGTCTATCATTAATTCATTGATGAATACCTCACATCCCTCGTGTCAGCCATCGTAGCCTCAGCCAAAATTAACTTTAATTCGCCACCACCTTCTTCAATACCAATTACTAATGCCACTTGCTGACTTGTTAGTTCTTCTACTGTACCATCGGGTAGGTCGTCTGCTGGACCGTTAGAGTGGAAACCGATAAATTGAGATTTGTGTACATTCGGCTGTATAATAATTTGGTACGCACCAACTTCTCTAGGGTCGGGGAAGTGGTTGTTCAAGGTGTAAGTAGCATTAGCCTCTAGGCTCAGTACATGCTTACCGTTTGAGTTATTCGTGCCACCCGTACCAACTGACGCAAGAACTCCATATCCATCGTATCTCACCTTTGTTTCAAACATCAATGAAAACGCCCCACCGTGTATATCGCTCGGACCACTTGGGGTTGCATTTAGAGAACCTATGACTGCTATTCCATCCAGTGGATTTATTTCATTGTTAAGAGTTGTAGATATATCACTCTTCAAGTTGGTAAGTGATTGTTCTTCCATGATTGTATATTCATCGGATTGCACAGTAGCCGAGCGCACTGCCCTGTGTTTGTTATACAGTCCTTGATATGCTGGGTGTGCGAAGTGACCCGGCAACACTGCCATTGTTGGATTGACAAAGTGATGACCCATACGAGGTAATGGTATAGGTGTCATTTTCGGTCTTGAGAACACCGCATTAGCAAGTTCAGTAGAACCTCCTACGAAGTACTGCGTATGTGCCATGTCGGGGCTGTTACCGCTGACTTCTGCATGGTCACGCATTCTACGAGATGCGAAGAATCGTGTGCTTCCAGCAGGTATGTAGTATGACGGTACAACCTTGAATGTTGATATATCACCAGTAATTAATTCTGCAAAGTCAGCGTCACCTACACAACCAGTGAATGTAGCACTACTAATACCTGTGAATGATGCTACGCCACCTCTATCCGTTACTGGGTCATACAGACGCAAGAACTTCCTGCCATCTTGTATACTCTCATCGTACAGGCTTGCATCTACATTAGCATTGACTGTTAGTGTTGTACCGCTGTATGATACAGCAGTCAACTCATTACTAGACACACCAGCGGAGTGTGTGTAGTAGTTAGGGTAACGGTGAGAGTGGGTATTACCGCACTTTGTTACATGGAAGAATAGTGTACGGTCATGTAGTTCATATGATGACTCAAGCGGTGCATGTCCAGTAGCAGTCTCCCAGCCTTTGTATGTAGGGTCGGGGAATGCTTCACCTGTGGCAGACTGACTGATATGCTCCCAGTTGACATCGCCGAATGTACCACCTAGCCTCGGACCTTTTGTTTCATCAGTAAACAAATGCTTGAGACTGTCTTTGGATAGCGGTCTAATCATTCCACCGCTACCCATTGTTTCGTTTTGATATGCTTGCAGTCTGTCGAATCCACTGCGTACAATGATGTTACCCGGTATTGTATCGGGGTCGGGTAGGCGTACCTTCATGTTAGGTTCTACACCACTATTAGCAACTGCTGGTGCAAGACCTTCTGCACTCCTATCAGATACAGCGTTGAATGTTCTTACAATAGTACCAAACGGTGAACCTCCTTCGACTACATGCACTTGCCCGGTGTCATCTTCTACTTGTATCTCAGCGAACTGTATTTCCTCATTTGGTATAGAAAGAACATTTCTCAATTCAATAGGATGTTGTACTGCTATTTGCGGGTGAGATAATTCCTGTGCCTGTATAATAGGGAACATTGCACTGTTAGTTGTCTCAAAGGAGAATCTGTTTATACCGTATATTTTCTCTCCGGTGTCATATGCAGTGCCACCACTTACTCTTGTTATGAACGGTACACTACCCATACCACGAGCGTTAACTGCTGGTAAGGATAAGTTACCACCATCCATACGCTTCCATACAACATGCTCTACTGAGAAGTTCTTTACTGGTGAACGCTTTCCTAATTTGAATGCGTTAGTATGTCCAAGCCATATATCGTCACTATTGTCATAATCTGTAATTAGATTACGCTCTACATCGCCATCATTTGTGAGGAATATACTAGCAGGACTTTCATCTAAATCAAAGAATATGTCACCAGTCTTAGCGAAACATGGTTCTGCATTGACTAGTTCTGTATCAGCAGACACGCTACCGTGTAGAGTGTAAGCGGATGGCTCATCAGCAGTAGCGTTGCCGTATCATCTACAATCAACGCCTCTACATTTGGACCAGCGTTTGCTGGTGCTACGAATCTTGATGCGTTGTGTATGCGCTCATCCCATCTCGCTGTTCCTGCGAACTTGATTGCATCACTAGCAGACACGCTTTGACCTGTTTTAGATACAACAGTCAACCAGTCACCAGTAGCCTTGATACCATCACGGTCATGCTTTGCTATTAGAGCAAGTTCACCTTCGTATGATACCACTACGAATCCACGAGAGAATACACCTTGAGGATGATGTAGTGAGCGTGTGACATTATCTGTGCTACGCAAGTGAATCGGCTTTGTACCGTATGTTGTACCGTCAAGTCTGTTAGCACTGTATGTCAAATCCCAGTCAGTAGGTGTAGATGTAGCGGTATAATCCCAGTCGTAAGGGGTTGTGATGAGTGTATCGTTAGCATCTACGCTAGTGATTGGACCAAGTGATTCGGGTGTCAACTTCATTGGTGCAATGTGTGGTAGGTGTCCAAATGTACTCATAGCAGAAGAAGCAGAACCGTATGGGCTGAATCCAAGTTTAGGATGCCAAGCACCAAGCCCTGCGCCATATCCTTCTGTACCCACTCTTAGAGAGTTAAGGTATGAGTATCTTTCACCAGCCCATCCTACTGCGCCTGCTGGTCTTGTACGGTCAATTGCATCTACAAGTCCATTGAAGTGAACTTGAGTCATATGCTTTCTAGTGCTGTCATTGTAGTTGTTGTAGTAGTGTACACCAGCCTTACTCCATACGAATACCTTAGTTGGCGGTGTAGCGACTGGATTAGGGAATGTGATAGAACCGCCACCCAGTTCACTGTGGAATGTTGTTACATCTTCCATCAAAGCCATACCGCTAATTCTATTTGGTGCAAGCCAAAATCGTACAGCCCATCTTGAGTTACCGCTGTCATAGAATACATCACGAGAATGATATGGACCATACATAGGAGTGTCGTTAGAATCTACTGGGTTTCTACCGCCCTTATCTGTTCTAATCCACCCACTAGCAGGTATCTGCTCATGGGTATCCTGTGTAGCACCACTAATGTACGCTTCAACATAATTTTTGGAATTGACAGTACTAACAATAGCCCCACCATCGGGTGCTACACCGCTGTTTTGTAGATATACTACAAAGGTCATTTCAACCCAGCCATACCTATCTTGTCTCATTGAGTTACCCATACTCGGTGCGAATGTACCACCCATTGCTTTGAGTGCGCCTTTACCGGGATTCTCATTAATTGCTTGACCGATTATTGTAGCCAACTCTTCACCGTTTTGACATCGTGTACCATCGACAACAATTATTTCACGGTTAAAGTTTGCAGAAGTTTCAGCCGATGCGCCAAGAATCATTGTCTCAGCCATTACACCCGATACACGGAATGCAGTAGGGTTGACATCGTTGTTTATCTTAGCAACCCTATAATCGCCGTTTTCCACTGGTGCGTTGAAGGAAATTTGATTGTCAAGCCAAGAACCACCCGGATGATAACCACCATCCATGTGATATGTCATGTCAGCAGACATAGCAACTCCGTAGTATGCGACAGTACAATGTTGCAGTGGGTGTGCTTTTCTGTACTCATCTACATTTCCAGTGGTAATGTTGCTTGCAGACCTGCTATTGAAATGCTCACCATAATGGTAGCCGTGTGCTGGTCCTTGCGCCAATCCGTAGAAGAACGGTCCACCTGCATTACCGCTTGGTATACCTTCTGCTGGCGACCAGTTGAGTGTGGTGTTCCAGTGGTTGTCATGTCTACGAGATTGATATGTGCTACTAGGAGGACCATATTTACCATCACTATTCTTAATATCGTTAGGTAGGTTTTCACCGTATGGTACTTTACTCCATGAGTTACCAGTGGTGACAACATAACCCGGATGTGGTTCAACTGCCGCATCTGCATCTGTCGTTTCAGTGAACGGGAATGCTTGACCCGGACCATATATTGCATATGTAGTGAAATAATCTACACTGTTTTTGTGGTCGGTGTATCTAGCAGTTTGGTGAGGGAATCTAATCACCATCGGTATAGAGCGTTGTTGTACTATACCGGCAGTGTATCTAGCAGAAACATGCGCTGGTGTAGTTGTGTGTTTAGTATGTGTACCTCTATCTACATCCGGTGACAAGATACTGTCTTTGTTATATGCTGGTGAATGAATACTACCTCTATGTTGATTTAACATAGCAGTGCCGGGGAAGAATGCTAGTAGAGCGTTACAATCTAAGATAGCATAAGATGTGCTTATTTCGTTTGCGTTTTGTATACCAGCAGTACCAGTTGGTCCTTTGGAGTACGGGTGGGTGTAGAAGTCGGAGTAGTCATTTTGCGAGCCATCGTTGACATCGAGTACAACACCGCTGAATCCACCACCAAAGTATAGCGGTACACCGTGGTCGTTGCTATCCCTACCACCTCTAAAGTAAGTGATAGGCTCACTTTCTACGCTACCGTAAAGCCTTATTCCGCTGATTAATTTATCAGCATGAAGCATGAAAAGACCATCTCTTGTGACCGAACCGCTACCAAATTCTGTTAAGAAATCAGCATTGGCTTCTTCATCAAGAACTGTAAATTTAGTAACAGTGTCAGCAACAGTAGTAGATTGAAGCGATGTAGCAAGAGCGTTCTTTTCATTATTATGGAAAATTCTCTTTTTATCACCAAAAGAATTTACCCTATTTTTACTGTTGAAAGTAGCGTTATCATTACATGCGGGTATGAACATGTGCGTGTGGTATTCATTAGTTCTAAGAGTAAATGTAGAAGTGCTACTGCTATGACCATGTGTGTTTGTAATCACAATAGCGTTGTCTATCATTGGTAATATGTGGTCGCCTGTCTTAGAGGTGTAACTTATTCCCTTCAAACCATTTGCCCACTTTGTAGTAGAAACAGGGTCATTGTAAGAATCAACAAGCACTGGTGTCGCTGTGTTAGTGTGATAACCTCTACTCTTTGTTCTTACTTGTATGACTGTGTTTGGTACATATCCACAGTCAATACTTCTGTGAGCATCTAAGTCAGCATCGCTGACGGGTTTGTTAGCAGTCAAACTAGCAGTCACGGTCCAAGAACCGTTTGTTGAGTCGTCTAATTTTTCATATTCACCAAATTCGAGATGAGGTGCTTCTATACCTAAATCGGGATGGACACTAGCAGAAAACATCTTTGAAAGCGGTCTTACTCCTTTTTGTGGATTGATTGCTCTTATCTTGATAGCATCTGCCGCCACACCCCACTCGCCAAATGTACGACCATCTGCACAGTACATGTGCCTACAATCAAACGAAACACCATCTTCTTGATTAGGGTCAGCAAGATTGATTGCCTCGGCTGTAACTGCCGCTAATAATTCATCAGTAACTAAAGTTGTCCAATTTAATCTAGGAGAAATAATTGCGTTTATGCTTCTATCAGTAGAAGAGTCAAACATCGTAACGCTACTATCAGTTAGTGTTGAAGCACCTATATTTGCTATTGAGTGTGATGTAGCAAAGGAGGAAGCATTTACACCGTAAAATGCATGAAGATTAGTACCTGTTATACCACTAAAGGAAGCACCAGCATAATTTAATTCAGTTCTTCTTTCATAAGAAAATACATTTCCTACACTTCCAGCAGTGGTGGTATCTGTAAATGGGTCTGTCAATTGTACGACACCGTTTTCTTTTGGTAAGCCAATATATCCTAATATGTCGGGATGATTTTCTAATCCATTCGACCCACTGTATGGTGCATCTAATTTTACATACAATATACTCGCACTTGCATCCCAAGTCATTTGACATGCTATACCCGCTGACGGGGCATATACACCTCTCCATTGATTACCTCTCCATGTGTTTTCATTTAACGATGAAACATCTAGTCTTCCAGTAGCATCACCATATCCAAGCATATGTTGACCTATTGTGAAACCGCCTTGACTAACATCTTTATCGTCAAAGAAAATACATACCTCATCTTCAATGGTGGATGGTATAGTAGTCAAATCGTTAGCAAACTTAGTACCTATTTCTTTGTAAACATACCTTATACCATAACCTTGTCCACGATGGTCAGTAAATCTAAATCCGTACAATGGAGTAGCACCAATGCTGGTATCTTCTATGTCCGTAGACTTACATGACCCGAATATGCTATAACATCAGTGGGCGCAGTCTGTCCTCTTTGTGTAGCCTCACTGTATCTTACATCGAAATGTCTGTCACCTTTCCTACCTAGACCATGTTTACCTGCAACTGGTGAAAAGCCGGGTACACCGCTGGCTACTAAACCACCAAAGTTGATTCTAGCGGCGGCTGTGCTACCTGCTCTTAATCCGTTAGATAGCGTGGTAGATGGACTTTGAGCCTCAAACGATTCATCATTAACCGTATTCTGTGATATACCTCCAAGTCTCGCTGATATGTTTCTTTCGATAGGATTAGCAGTATCGCTCATTCTTGTTCCTACATCGTGGTTACTGACTAACTCTTCATTAGGTTCTTCTTGTGGAGTGAGTTCTCTCAGCGTTGTAACTGGGGCGAATGGTCTACCGTGTTTGTTTAGCGGCATTGGTGCAGGGTGCATATTTTCACCAAGCACTTCATCCGGCTGACACCAAAAGTTTCGGAATCTTCCACCATGACCGATTAAGAATTGTGGCTGATATGATGACTGACCTTTACTGTTATCTAGCCATACTGCAAAGTTTCTACCACTCGCACCCGGTACAGTAGAATGTATGACAATAGAGAATCCTTCTGTACCATTGATGTCTTCTACAACTCTACCAATGTGCGCTCTAACATAGCCCATGTGACTACCCCTATCGTGAGTATCAAACGCAATCTGCTCATACCAAAACGGTGCAGGGTCGTATGTAGAACCAGTAGCGGCAAAGTCAGCATTTATGTGAGGTGAGGTAGGGTCTTTCTCACTATTAGCACTGTCTCTTCTTACACCTATTCTTGTTAAGTCGAGTTTTTCACTTTCACCCGGATACTGATGTGATGGTCTTCTAGCGTGTGTACGACCATTGAGTGCGCTACCTTGATTGATGATTCTCACCATCTCACGAGCCGCCGCTTCAATGTCTGTTACACCTTCTTTTACACCAACCTCTCCTAAGTCAATTGTCATTCTTCTAACGAAGTCCATTTGTGTCCAATGTTTTAGATGTTGTAACCTCGTTTCATCATGGTCTGCTAAGTCGAGTGTGACATTTCTTTTACCCTTTAAACAAAGGAAAGCAGATATGACACGAGTTCCATCCGGTGTATCGAATGCTGTGCTACCATCTCTCAATGAATGGGTAGCAGGATTTTGACTCGCTCTATGACTCTTCAAAGCCTTGAGTAATAAGTTACCAGTATTCTCTTTTCTTACAAGTGAATGAAACGCATTAGCGTGGTATATTGATGCTACCGCTGGTTGCACACGAGGAAGAGTACTGTCACCCACTGTATGTGTGTCGCTAGTTTCTTCATGATACAGTCCAGTATGTACAAAATGACCGTGACCTCTACCCATTTTGTGTGGGTTGTTACCTAGTGTCAGTGGGTTAGCGAGAGTATATTTGTTCTGTGCGCTCAAAGAAAGACCAGTCAAATCATCGGATATACTGTTCGGTATATCATGAGCATACGCACTCTCTATGAATTTAGATTGTTGAGTAGAACGCAAGAACCTATTCTCGGATGGGAATCCGTTTGCTACATCTATCTGTGTTGACAAGTAGTGAGGCGCACCACCGTTGACTTGCATCAATATCTTGTCTAGTTTTTCTGTACCACCATCGTATGTGATGTCACGAGTAAAACCAATTGTAGGAGTAGCGGCACTGGATTGTACCTGCATGTGTATGTCATGGAAAGCAATGAACTCTCGGTCATGTCCTACATCGTACAAGAGAACTCTAGCATGTCCTTCTGTTGCCATATACGGGTCAACATATGCTATCACTGGTGCTTGTGATGCAGTCAAACCCATTGCTTCATAATTCATTTCAATGGTCTTGTTTACATGCTGTGCAAAGTTTTGTGCTGTTTCAAGACAAGAATCACCTATCAAGAAATTCTCCAATGGTATAGAATCACGAGGTCTGTTAGCCAGTGTACCTACACCGCCGCTAAAGCCTTTCCATCACCAATGCCTCATTGAAAACTCCACGAGATTTAGCGAATAAACCCTCTACTGCGTGTGGGTTATTGAG
>FUIF01014705.1_pt1 | contig 12917 bp, 13 predicted proteins | sample 1003461 | NCBI WGS metagenome assembly FUIF01 (sample SAMEA80401918, study PRJEB19352) | marine metagenome | reverse complement strand
CAAGAGAAAGTAATGGTTTAGCAGAAAAATATCAACTTCTACTGGTAACATAATGAAAACAGTAAATGATAATTTAGGTACAAGTGATAAATTCTTTTATTAAAAAATTGCAGGTGCAGGTAGTGGTAAACCAAACTTAGTTAAAGCAACTAAAATTAGATTTGACGTTCAAAAAAATATTAAAGAATATTATTTAAATTACATAAAAGAAAACAACAAACAACCTACAAGTTTAGAATTACAAGATATAGAACAACAATATGCTATACAAGCTTTAGCTGCTGATGGACAAAAAGAATTTGTTGAATTAAGAAAACAGTTATATCCAAACACATTTGACCCTTTTAAAAAAGCAGACCCACCAATAATATTCAGACAAACGGATTTAGATTCTGATGATCCTAATAGAATTTTAAATAGAGGATCAGAATTTACGGGTAGATTTTCAGAAGAAAATAAAGATGATCCTACAATTAACCAAAATAAAGATGAAGGTAATTTTTTTGAAGGAGGAATCAATTTAGGTTCTGTACCTCAATTTGAAAATAGAAGAGGTGCAGGTTTTGGCGGTGGTATTCCAATAGAATTTAATTTACAAGAACTTTTAAATCAAGAAAGTTTTCCTGACTTTGGTGGTTTAGCAGAATTAGTTAGAGGTGGAGAATCTTTAGGTAGTGGTTTATATAATGCTTTTAATGGTGGTACTACTGATACAGCAGGGGAAATGAATATTACAAGTAAAACTATTGGTGAAATGGAGCAGATGCAAGCTGACAATAAAGTATTTGCTGTAGGTGCTTATCAATTCACACCTGGAGTTTTGACAGAAGCCAGAGTTTATTCTGGTCTAAGCAAAGATGATATTATGACTCCTGAGAATCAAGACAGATTATTCTGGGGTATGTTATTAAGTGGTAGAAAACGACCTTCTTTAGCTGCTTATTTAACAGGTCGTAGTGATGACCTTAAAGCAGCACATGAAGATTTAGCATTAGAATTTGCTGCAATACAAGGACCAGATGGTAAAGGTATGTATGATAATGACAAGGCTGGTAATTTTGCCAGAATAGATGCAGGCTTAGTTAGAGAAGCCTTAATCAATGCTCGTAATCTTTTAATCAGTAATAATGACTGACTCAAACTTAATACCACAAGACGAAAACAAAGCACCAGAACAAACTTTTAATGTTGAGTCAAAACAAACTGATGACTTTACTGAAAATGAAAAGTTAAAAATTTTGGTATTAGAGATATACCTAAAGCAATATTCGATCAATTAAGAAAAAACTCAGGTGCAATTATAGTACCAAATCAAATAACAGAAGACACATTAAATCGTGCTGCAAAGTTTCAAGATGAATTTTTAAAACCTAGATCAGAGGAAGAAGCTACTGCTTTAAGAGCTACCGCAGCAGGTATTGTTGATATACCAAATGAAATAAAACATATAAGTGATTTTATACAAGGTAATCCTTACGACCCAAATGAATTAATTGATTTAAAAGCTTTAGGTCTTGAAAGAGAAGGTGATTTAGATGATGCAGCATATCAAATATTTAAGTTTGGTTCTGGATTTTTAATACCTTATGCAGGTTTTAACAAAGCTCTAAAAGGCATAAAAGGTATAAAAGCATTACAAGGAATAAAAAACTATGACAAGATTGCTACTGGTGCTAGATGGTTTACTGCTGGTGGTGCAGCAGATCTTGTTGGTGTAGATGCTTATGACGAAAATTTATTTAATTTTCTTGCTGATATAGAAAATCCAGTTGTTACTAATAGATTTGTAAAACCTATTGTTGAATATTTATCTGCACCAGAAAGACCAGAAGAAGGAGAAGAAAGTAACTTTGGTGAAGCAAAATTAAAGCAGTTTTTGACAGGTACAGTTTTTGGAGAAACTATTGGACTAACAGCAACAGCAGCAACAAAATTACCTAAATTAAAAAATGTATTAGAACCATACGCTGTAAGACTTATTGATGACGTTACAGGTGGTCCTAATATATTAAGCCCAGAACAAATGGCTAATAGAACTATACAATTATTAAAAGATATAAAAATAATCCAAAAAGATTAGATTTTGCTTTAAAACAAATTAAAAGATTAAAGAAAGCAACTCTTGTAGGTAGTGAAGAATTTTCAAATGAATTTACAAAAGTATTAGATGACCTACCTAAGTTTGATGAAGTAGCACCTAAAACAAAAGTAACTAAAAAAACTAAGACAAAAGCTACTGACTTGCCTTTACAGCAGTCAAAACCTAATCCTAAGATTTGGAATGATGTAGAAAGTATTACTGATGATACATGGAAAGCTACAGGTAAAGTCTTAAATAGAATCGTTATACCTGATGAGTTTTCAGTAGAAGCTGCAAGTGCTATGGGCTATGATGAATTGTTGCCTAAAGTAATACAAATAGCAAAAAAAATTAGTCCTAATGACCCAGAAAAACACATGAGGGTTATTTATCTTGGTGCAATAAAAGAACAAAAAAGATTAGCCACAAACGTAAGCCAATACATGACTGACATAGAACAAGCTTTTATGCTTGGAGAAGAGATACCAGATGAATTATTACAAAACTGGTCAGAAGATGTATCAAGAATGATAAATCTTGCAGGTCCAACTAAAAAATAAGTAACGAAACAGCAGGTACAGTAAGAGTAAATCAACTTATAGATGCAGAACCTAAAGATGTTATTCGTAAATCAGTTGATGAAGAAGTACAAGCAGGTATTGGTGGTGGAGAAAAAACTGCTGAACGTGCAAGAAGAGAAAGATTTCAAACAACAACAAGAGATTTAGTTGAAAAGACTAAAAAACAAATAGCTGAACAAAAACTAATACCAACAAAAGAAGACCTATATGAAGGTATGCAGACTTATATCAAAAATAATGATATTGAAGGCTTGTTAGGTATTACAAGAAAAGTATTAGCTATGCAGGGTGATAGTAAAAAAATAAGCAAACTTGTAAAAGGTATGACATTATTTGAAAAAGGAGCTAAAGTTTTAAGAATTGGTAATGAAGCATTTATAAATAATTTGTTATCAGCACCAGAAACACAAATTATAAATATTATTGGTTCTTTATTCAATGTTGCTCTTGGTCCTTTAGACCTAGCAGCAGGTAGTCCAATTATGGACAAACAAATGAAAATAAGAGCAGCTAGAGAACTCGCTACTATTTTTACTTCAATGGGAGACAGTATAAAAGCAGCAGGTAAAGCATTATGGCTTGATAAAAATATTCTTGATGAAAGAAGAATGTTTGGTACTCAAGATGCTTATGAAAGATATGCAATAAGAATGATGGGTGATAATGCTTTTGCAAAAACTATAAATTTTGCTGGTCATGGAATTAGAATACCTTCTCGTTTTATGATGGCAGGTGACGAATTTATAAAACAAACTGCATTTCGTTCACATTTAATGGGTGAACTTACACAACAAGCAACAGAAAGAGGATTAACAGGTAAAGCTTATAGTATTTATGTGAATAGTAATTTTGATGAAATTATAGATATTGTTAATACAAAAAGTTTTACAAGAGGTATGGATAGTGCTTTTCCTGATTTTGTACCAAATGAAAATATTTTAGACGCATATACAAGAGCTTTAGATTATTCAGCAGATAGAACATTTACAACTGAACTAGGCAAAGGATTTGGATTAAATGGTGCAGGTTCAGCCCAAACAAAAAAACTTGCAGAGATATTAAAATCTTCTGCTTTAAGACCTATAGTTCCTTTTGTTACTACACCTGTAAATATAGGCAAACAAGTAATGAGAAGAACAGGTGTACCAGATATAAGAACAATATTTAAAGGTATGCCACCAAAATATAATTTAACTTTAGGAAGAATTTTAAAAGAACATAATGATAATTTATTAAGTGATGATTTAGCTACAGCCTATAGAGCTAATGGAGAAGCTACTGTAGGAGGTCTTTTATGGGGTTATTTTATAGCTTTGGCAGCAGCAAAAGATGACCCAGAAGCCGAATTAGCACTTATTGGTGGAGGTCATCATAATAAATATTTAAGAGAAGGAGAAAAAAGAACTGATGAGTTACCTTATAGTTTTAGAGTTTTACAAAAAGATAAAGATGGCAACATAATTAGAGGAGATAATGGTTTACCAAATTATGAATATATAGATCTTTTATCTCGAATGGAACCAATAGGTTCGTTATTAATGATTGCAGGTGATTTAGCATATATTAGAGATTTTGTAAGTGATGAGGATTATGATAATGCTGCTTTTGCTCTTACAGGTTTGTTATCAAGAAATTTAGGTAATAAGTATATGCTTCAAAATATTGCAGAATTTATTGATCTAACAAATAATGTTGGTGCTTTAAAAAGATTTTATAGAGTACCAGCAAACTACGCTGCAAATCTTGTACCTTTTTCTTCTTTATGGAGAAGCATTACAAGAGCAAGAGGTGAAAAATGGACATACGAACTTCGTGATAATGAAGGTAAATTATTAGGAACTCAAACATACGAAGGTAGATTTCCAAAAAGAAAACAAAATTTACTAAAGGAGATAAAAAACCACAAACAGAAAGAATGGAAGATAAAGGAGACTATACAGAAGATTATGGTGAATATGAAGGGAATGATTTTGGTAGTTTAAAATTATCTAATAATCCTTTTCAAGACTTAGATATTTTTGGCACAATGATAATGAGAGGTTTGCAAGATTATACTGCTGGTTTTAGTGCAGATATTGAACCGATTAGAAGCATGACAACAGGCAGAATTGCTGAATATCCAGAAGGTGCTTTCTTTGGTAATTATTTTAATCCTTTTAAATATAGAAAAGAAAAAGATAATCCTGTTGATGAATATATAAGAAGAATAGATTTAAAACTTGTACCACCACTTGATACTATTCGTTTTGGAAAATACGGAAATGAAGTAAATCTTACAACTCCTCAATATAATAAACTTACAAGTTTAATACCTTTTATAAAATTAAGTTTTGATAGTGATGGCAGTCCTTTCTTTGATCCTAAGAATGGTAAGCGTTTTCCAGAACTTATTTTAGAATTATCAAGAGAGAAAACAAATATTAAAGCTTTAAAAGAATTAGAAAGTGATAGTTCTGGTGGTATTGATGCACAAGGAATGTTAAAAAGAAAAGAAATTATTAGAGCAGAACTACAAAAACCAGTAAGAAAGCTTTGGAAAGATTACAAAAAAGTTGCTGTAAAGTATTATGAGGAATATATTATGGATAAAAAATTAAAATCAATGGCTGAGAATGAAAACAGAAGAGCAATCGAAGATATAATACCTTTATTTGAAAATATCACTTCTGAATAATTATGGCTACTAACACAACAGCTACCTCACAAAATCATAATGGTACAGGTAGTCAAAATAACTTTGCTATAAGTTTTGCTTTCTTAGCCAATACTGAAGTTGATGTAACAGTCGGAGGTGTTCTTAAAACATTAGGTACTCACTATAATATTGTAGGATCTGAAGTCCAATTCACTTCTGGTAATACCCCTCCAAGTGGTACAGGTAATGTTAAATTTACCAGGGATACAAATATCAGTACAAAGAAAGTAGATTTTACAGATGGTAGTGTTTTAACAGAAACAGATCTTGATAATAATAGTGACCAGATACTATTTGCACAACAAGAGATTACAGATAAGTTAGCAGGTATAGAAGAAGGAGCAACCGCAGATCAAACCGCAGCAGAGATAAGAACACTTACTGAAAGTGCAAGTGATAGTAATGTCTTTACTGACGCAGATCATTCTAAGTTAAATGCTATAGAAGCTGGTGCAACAGGAGATCAAACAGCTAGTGAAATAAGAACACTTGTAGAGAGTGCTAGTGATAGCAACGTGTTTACTGATGCAGACCATAGCAAACTTAATGGTATTGAAAGTGGTGCTACTGCCGATCAAACAAACGCTGAGATCAGAGCAGCAGTAGAAGCTGCATCAGATTCAAATGTTTTTACTGACGCTGACCATACAAAATTAAATGGTATAGAAACAGGAGCTACCGCAGATCAGAGTAATGCAGAAATTAGAGCAGCAGTAGAAGCAGCTTCAGATAGTAATGTCTTTACAGATGCAGACCACAGTAAGTTAAATGCAATAGAAGCTAATGCAACACAAGATCAAACTGCTAGTGAAATTAAGACTTTATATGAATCTAACAGCGATACAAATGCTCTTACAGATGCAGAAAAAACAGTTATCAATGGTGTTACTGCAAACACAACAGAGTTAAATAAATTAGATGGTTATACAGGATCTACTGCTGATCTAAACATCACTTCTGGCATGGCAAAGCAAACTACTATTACTAATAGTGATAGTGCTTTTCCTACTTCTGGTGCAGTTGTAGATTTCGTAGCTAATCAAATAGCTCCTGTTGGTGGACTAGAAGTTATACCAGATGAAGATAGTTTCCCTGCAACACAACCAGTATCAGGTGTCGTTATAAGTATTGCAAACATAGATGGTCTTATAGTTAATTCTAGTGGTGTTGCTTCTAACGCAAGAACTGTAGGTAGTGGATCTGATAACGTAACTATCAACAACTTCCCTGCAAGTCTAAGAAGTAAGACTATGGCTGCTGAGTTAGGACTTTTAGTTAGTTCTACAGGTGCAAGTCAGGTATATAACTACCATAAATTATTAGCAAAAGAAGCAGATGTAGAGCAGCTTAGTAATGATATAAATGATTTTGCAGCTAGGTATAGAGTAGGTTCTAGTAACCCTACAAGTGACCTTGATGCTGGTGATTTGTTTTACAATACATCTACAAATAAATTATTAGTCTATAACGCTACAAATAGTGCTTGGGAAGAAACACAATCTATAGGAAACTTTTTTATATCTACACTTAGCCCTGCATTTGATGGCAGCACTCAAAACTTTACAGTTACAAATGCACCAGCAAACGCACAACAAATACTTCTAAGTATTAATGGTGTTATACAGAAACCCAATGCTGGTACTTCTACTCCGTCAGAGGGTTTTGCTTTAGATGGCAGCACTATAAAATTAGCTGCTGCACCAGCAAGCGGTAGTGATGCACACGTTGTAGTCTTAGGATCTACAGTTAATATTGGAACTCCAAGCAACAATACTGTAACGTCAGCAATGATAGTTGACGGAAGTATTGTAAATGGCGATATATCACCCTCTGCTGCTATCGAAGGTACAAAGATAACCCCAACAATAAATAAGCCTATACAGCACTTATATACTGGCAATACAATAACCTTTACTGTTACTGTAGCCAGCAAAGATGCTACGCATAGATATAACGGAACTGGTAGTGGTAATGGATATAAAATAGATGGTAAGTTTGCACCTTATCTAAAACTTATAGCTGGTATAACTTATAGGTTCGATCAGTCAGATGGCAGCAATAGTGGACACCCTTTACGTTTTTATTTAGAAGCAAATAAAACTACAGCTTATACAACTAACGTCACAACAAATGGAACTGCTGGTAGTAGCGGTGCTTATACGCAGATATTAATAACAGATACAACACCAGCAACCTTGCATTATCAATGCTCTGCTCATGGGTATATGGGTAACTCTGTTGAAACAGGAGGACTTGTAGATTTAGCAAACTTAAATGCAAGCAACCTTACTTCTGGAACAATACCTGACGCTAGATTCCCTGCAACTTTACCAGCAGCTTCAGCAGCTAACTTAACATCAATACCCGCACCCGCAGACGGAAGTATTACACAAGCAAAATTAAACTTCCCAGTTGCTAATCGTAATTTAATAATTAACGGAGCTATGCAAGTGGCTCAACGTGGCACATCATCCACATCTGTTGGCTACCAAACTCTTGATAGATATTACTTAGATACTAATGGAACTGATGAAGCACCTACACAGTCACAAGCAGATGTTGCTGCTGGAACTACACCATACACATTAGGTTTTAGAAAATCATTTAAGATAACAAATGGTAATCAAACAAGTGTTGGAACTTCAGATATAATAGTGATAAATTACGTTGTAGAAGCACAAGATATTGCCAATAGTGGGTGGAATTATACTTCTTCGTCTAGTTTTATTACTCTCTCTTTTTGGGTAAAATCAAGTGTTGCTCAAAATTTCTATGGAAGGTTATTCAGTTATGATGGTTCACAACAAGGTTATGCTTTTGAAACAGGTTCTTTAAGTGCTAATACTTGGACAAAAGTAACTAAAACAATTTCTGGCAATTCAAACTTAACTTTTGATAATAATAATGCTGCTGGATTACTTATAGAGTTGGTTGCTTTTAGAGGTACAGGAATGACTGCTAGTATGACATTAAATCAATGGGCTTCTTACAATTCAAATTCCAGAGTACCAGATATGACATCAACATGGTACACAACAGATGATGCAACATGGGAAATCACAGGCTTGCAATTAGAAGTAGGCAGCGTGGCAACAGATTTTGAGCATAGGTCATTTGCACAAGAGCTTCAGCTTTGCAAACGTTACTATCAACGTTCAACAGATTCAAGCCAAGGTAGTAACTACACATTAGGTACAGGTACTTGGCACTCTGCTGATGGTGTACATAGTTTTAGTAAACATAATCAGTACTATGATTGGAGTGAAAGATTTGAAATTGAAATGCGAGCAGCCCCTACTCTTACAATTTATGGGTCAAGCAATCAAGGTGATATTCATATAGAACAAATTGGTATTGGCAGTTCACAAGTTGATTGGAATAATAATACGACAGAAGTAAAGACAAAAGGTTTTATGTTTAGACATATAGAAGATAGCTATGGTACATCTGGATCAGGAAATGGATTTGGTATAATGGCTTATACAGTGGATGCAGAATTATGAGCTACAACTACAAAAAAATGAAGGATGAGGATGGAAACGAAACAAATTACATCCTTGCTGAAAAAGGAATGGTTATTCCAAAAGATCCAGGGAATAGACATTACCAAGAATATCTTGAGTGGGTAGCAGAGGGAAACACACCCGAAGCTGCTGATTAATTAGACCGAAGCTACGTCTATAAACTAAGCCTTTACACTAGCTAACTATGGGATTAACACAAGTATCATCAAAAGGAATTAAAGACTCAACTCTTTTAAATGAAGACGTTAACGCTAGTGCAGCGATAGCGGGAAGTAAACTTGCAAATAATTCTATAAATGCAAGTGATAAATTAGAAAACAGTTCTATAACAGAAAATAAATTAGGAAGTGGAGTTGTATCTTCTGCAAAAATAGCAGATGGAACTATTATAAATGGTGATATAAACGCAAGTGCAGCGATAGCTGGAAGTAAAATTAACCCAAACTTCGGGTCGCAAGCATTGACCTGCGGAAGTGTTGATTCTAATGGTGGGATTATTGGTTCTTCCTTGCAACTAGATAGTTCTACAGTTAATTATATTTACTATACTGATTCGCTACAGATAGCTAAAAGTGGTCATGGCACTGAACTTACAATAGATTCGTCTGGGAACGTAGGTATCGGTACAGCTTCACCTGATGATACATTACACGTTGCTGGAAATATTATTAATACTACAAGTGTAAGTGGCACAGGTGATTCTGGCTTTCAAATTGCTAACAATCAAAGATTAGGATTTGACCAATCAGGTACTAGATCATGGTCAGTTAAAGCTACTGGGGGAGTTCTAAAAATAGACTCTGGTGATGGTAACTCTGCTCCACAAGTTAGAGGAATTTTATTTGGTTCTGATACTGCTGATGCTAACAAGTTGGATGACTATGAAGAAGGCAATTGGACTCCTACACAAGGAAACTTTGATACTTTTAATCTTTCATCAGGTCAATATAGTGCTACATATGTAAAAATTGGAAAAATAGTTCACCTTTCTTTTCGACAGACAGGAGGTGAATTAGCTTGGTCACAGGCAAAATATATTCAAGGTTTACCTTTTGGTATTGCTAAAATTGGTGCTGGAAGTTGGACAAATGATTATCCTAATTCTGGAGGTGAAATATTGATCTGGGACAGCAGTCCTGATAAATTATATTTTGCACAAGCTGATGGATATAACACTAGCAATTATAGATTAGTTTTTTCTTGTACTTATGAAACTAGCTAATAGACCGAGCTACGTCTTAAAACTAAGCCTAAACCTGTTTTAATCGGAGATTAATCCTAATGGCACTTACAGAGTCAATCGAATACGACAAGATAGAAGTTGTTGGTCAATATAAAGCGGTGCAAGTCCGTAAAGCAACAGTCATTAAAAAAGATGGTGCAGAACTTACAAGATCTTTTGAACGATATGTACTGCAAGCTGGTACGTTAGATGGTTCTGATAACCTAGTTGATACTGATTTATCAGCACAGCCAGCAGAAGTATCTGCAATATGTAACGCTGCGTGGACTGATGATGTCAAAGCTGCGTGGAAGGCTAAACTTATTGCTGATAAGCCAGCTAGTTAGTTTTTCCATCTGCCTTGTCATCATAGACATGGTGACGTACAAAGGTGCTAGTGCCATAATTCCTACAAAGGTTATAATGGTGACAGGCACTAACGCTTTAGCAAAGGCTTCTCTCATGTTTCAAAAAATTGCAAATGTTTTGAGTATTCTCTCATTTTTAATGGTAACTTCAGTTATAGGAGGAGGGTACTTTGGATATAAGTATGTAACATCTGAGCAATTTAAAGCAAAGATAATGAATCAGGTGATGGGTAATGTAAAAGGAATGATGCCAAATGTATTAGATAAAGGCTTACCTAAAACGACAGGGCCATCTATGGCTATTCCTAAAAAACTTGGATTCTAATTGGAAATACCAGAGATAAGTATTCCAAGTATTGAGATACCAGAAGTTTATATTCCTCAAGTATCTTTACCAGGATACCAGCCTTTAAATGTAGAAACTATAGGTTGTAAATACTTTCATAGAGATGTAAAGAACACAGGCAATAAAAATTTATTGATAGACGATCCAAACGGAGTTGTAAGTAACTGTCCATATCCGTCTTTTATACCAATGAATTATCAAGCAGATCAACTGATTATTGTCGAGGAAGCTGCTGTTGTAAATGACGAACCAGATAAATTACCAGAAGGCAAACCACCTCAAGCAGAAATACCAAAAGATAAAAAGAAAGATGATGTGTTTGTAGAATGTCCTGGTAAAAAAGATCAAAGAGTAGGAGATTTTCGTAACGAAAAAAAGTTAGAACGTGTAATTGGTCATTCAAGAAGCGAAGATGGAACTATATGCACAACGCTGTATGAGGACGTTGCTTTCAAAGATCAGTACCTCCCAGAATTTAGTACTGTTGTCTCTACTGCTGCTATTGCTACTGTGGCTGCGACTACACCAATTATTCTCAACCTTGTAAAACCGATAGTAAAAAACTTAATAAAAAAACTTACTTCTCGGAAGTCAAAGAATGAGTGTGAGGAATCACCTGATTAGGTGGTACTGTTACTTTTATCCCTTCACAAATCTGTGCGTATTTTCCAACAAAAGTTACACCTAACTTTGCCTGTTCTCCACATACTTTCAGCCTAAATAATGCAAGCTCTAATTTTGTTTTTCGTATAATATTTTTGATTTTTTATATTTACTTCTGTTGCTTTTAAACATAACTCAGGTGCTTTACCTAACGGAATACTGATCTGTGCTGAGATTCCATAGTTCAAGTTATAGTTATCTTTTTCAAACCTAGGTGTTTCCTGCACATACTTTATCGCTCCAGTATCTTCATCATAGATATTCTGCCTAGTAACGTATTCTATGGGTCGATTGAATGACCAAGCATCTGTTACATAAGGAGTAATCGTAAGGCTAGGAGAAGAACAAACAATGCCCTGTGACATACGAAACTGAGGAGTGCTTTGTGGAGCGATCATCGTTGCATTATTATTTACTGTACCTTGTGCATTAGAGCTAGGACTTGCAACTGTTGTATTAGCCAAAACCCTTGTAGGACAAAGGATTAAAGCTATTGCCCAAAGGTAGCTTCTACAGTTACAGTTGTTGTGGTATTTATAGTGCGATTTATTGTAGTTATTGTGTCTAATCCTGGAGAAATTATTGTCTCTTGCAGAGAAAATGGAGATCCTTCTGTTACTATCTGCCATCTAGGAACACTCTCCAAAGTAGGACTTGTAAAAGAGAAGTTGACGTTATTAATTGTTTGAGTTGCGTTTGATTGTGGTGTTGGATTGATATAACCATTCGTATCATTACTTTTTATATTATTACCGCTAGCTGAATATGTGTAACCTGTCCTGTATTGATGGCTTGTGATCGTTTCATTAATAATACTTTGCGAGGTAGAATTTGTTGTCTGTGATCCTGTACGAAATGTAGGTACTACAGGATTTGCAAGGGTTCTTGCAGGTATTAATATTATTATTAGCAAAAACCATTTAGTCAATGGTGATCGTTACAGTTGTTTGTCCAATACAGCTAGTACCACTACCCCCTGCTGTACAAGTATGAACTCCACTGGATAAACTGGTCATTCCGAGAGATCCTGCTGTACCTCCTGATCCTATCGTTGTCTGTCCACCAAGATGAGGTAATGCAGAAATTCCTGATGATGGTGTTATAGCAGATGGTGTAGCATCACCTATGGTTACTGATTCTGTCAAACTAAATGCTGACCCTGCACTTGTAATAGCCTTGTCAGTTTGAATTAAAGCTGGAACTCCATCAGTCAACGATCCAACATTTAATCCACCGATAGCTCCAGAAGTTGTAGATCCTCCAGAAGTTACAGAGGGAGTAATATTATTACCTGACAACGAATAAGTCGTTCCAAGTTTATTTGTAACGCTATAAGGCATATCTACAGTAATCTGTGCAGATGTTGTGAACTTCTGGGTTATATCAGCAAAAGTTGCTGTTGGCAGTAATAAAAGTAGTGGTAAAAACTTCTTCATTT
>FUIF01005036.1_pt1 | contig 12924 bp, 5 predicted proteins | sample 1003461 | NCBI WGS metagenome assembly FUIF01 (sample SAMEA80401918, study PRJEB19352) | marine metagenome | reverse complement strand
AATTAATAACGGAGTTATTGGTAAGGTTCTGACAATCGATACTATTGATAATGGTACACTTGGTGATATCGTAACTACGGACACAATTAATCAGGGTGTCATTGGTAAGGTTCTTGCCGTTACTGGTGGAACCACTGATGCAAACCGAGTTGCTGGTTCTTATAACATTGGTGCAAGTGACTATTCAACTAATGCATCTGGTAGTGGTGCAACCTTTACAATTGGCGTCGATGTTAATGGTGCAATCACTAGTATCACTATTACCTCTCCTGGTTCTGGATTTGCTGTTAGTGAACAGATTACAGTTCCTGATACTAATCTTGGTAATGGTGGTGCCGCAGATCTGACGTTTGACGTTTCAGATATTACAGATCAAAGAGCAGCAGGCACATACACAATCGGTGCATCCGATTATTCTGTTTCACCTACTGGAGGAACTGGTGCAACATTCTCGGTCGTTGTTGATGGTTCTGGTAATGCTGCTATTACAGTAACTAATGGTGGATCTGGTTATTCTATTGACGATACTATTAGCATCTCTGATTCTAATCTTGGTAGTGCTGGTGCTGAAACTCTGACTTTTGATGTTGCTTCTGTTACAACTCAAAGGGCAGCAGGTACATACACTATTGGCGCTTCTGATTACACTACAGATGGCAGCGGTACAGGTGCTACTTTCTCTGTTGTTGTAGATGGTTCTGGTAATTGTGCAGTCACAGTTACTGGTCCTGGTTCTGCATATGTCGTAAATGAGACATTCAGTATTCCAGATTCCAATCTCGGTGGTGGTGGTGCATCTCCATTGACCTTTGATGTTGCAACTAGAACAAATCAACGTACTGCTGGTACATATACAATTGGTGCTTCTGATTATAGTACCGATGGTAGTGGTACTGGAGCAACCTTCTCGGTTGTTGTTGATGGCAGCGGAAATGGTACTGTAACTGTTACGGGTATTGGTTCGGGATATGCTGTAGATGAAACAATCACAATTCCTGATTCTAATCTTGGAAGCGGTGGAGCAGAAGCATTCCAGTTCGATGTTGCTAGTGTCAGTCTTGCAAGAGCAGCAGGAACATATTCAATCGATTCCACTAAGTACACTACAGATAGTGTATTCTGGTGCTAATGCATCTTTTGAAATTACAGTTGCTTCTGATGGTGGTACTACCATTGATATTGTCAATCCTGGTACTAACTATCTTGTAAATGAGACGTTTACCATCACTGATGCAAATCTTGGTTCAAGTGGTGCTGATAATCTTACTTTCGATGTTGCAACTATTGGTAACGCAGGAGATTGGGCAAATGCTGCACTTAAGATTCCTGGAACTGCATTAGGAACCAAACTTGATGACGACTGGACTCTTGAGTTCATGCTGTACAAGTATTATGCAGGAAATGGTAGTTATAGTCAGACTGAGCATACTTTGGTTGCTATTGGCGATGCTACAGATGCTACAGGTGGTTTCTGGTTGTACTATGATATTGCAACTGGTAAGTTAGAACTGATTGTTACTAATAATACAACTACTATCAATGCTGCAACTACTCCATTGCAATCTGGATTGTCTAATATGTTTGCCGACAATTCCTGGCAATTCATTGGTATCAAGAAGACTGGTAATACCTTCGCTGTCTATGTAAATGGCAATGTTGTATTCTCTGGTTCTGTTACCAATAACACTCTGGCAAATAAAGATCTTTATATTGGTAATATTCCTGGAAGAAATGGAACCACTGGAACGTTCCGTTCTAATGAGCAGGGTCAGTTCTACGCTGACAATATTCGTCTTAAGAACAGATCACTTACACCAACAGTTCCTTCTGATGTTACTGCATACCCTGCAAGTGGTCAGTTTGCTGAAAATTACACTTGGACTGACACAGCATGGTTTACAACAAATCTGAATCAGTATGATTATACTGATTACGAAGCATTTAGTCTGAAAGTTGATAAGGATGCCGCTGCTCCTAGACTTGGTACAACTTCTGAACAAACAAATACCGAAATCGGATTTGTTCGTACAGCAGGCACTCTCACATCATTTGATCTTACTAATACTATCAGTGATTACACTTTGGGTGCTACAGGTTTACAAACTTTGGACTATGATGATGTTACAACAACATTATCACAGGATACTGAGACGCTGACACAATCTGCCGATCTTTGGGGTTCTAGAACTGCTACAGTTCCTTCTCCTGGATCTCAGAAACTCAAGGTTACTGCAGTTGTAAAAGATAGGTATTACTTCAAACCTACTAACACTCTTAAGATCGATAACGTTCAAAAGTTGACTTTGAACCAAGAGTTCAATGTTATTGATAACTCGAAGGTTGTTCTTTACAATACTGCCAATAATGCTTTTATCAACTCTGGTTATGTTGTAAGATCTGACGAAAATAATATTTACGTTGCAATCAACAACAATTCCTGGACAAATGATCTTAATACTGGTTATTTGAAATTTGAACAATTCTCTGAGCAATCTACATATGGAATTGTTGGACCTGTAGTAAATGTTGTTAACGAAATCAAGGGTTACACTTTTGCTCAAGTAGGATTCTCCCCCAGCGTTGGTACATTTACAATTGACTTGTCTCAGTATGATGCCCCTGATTCTGGCGGCACAAATAACCTGGATGATTTTGCATTATTCAAAGATTATAGCACTGATGATTACACTATTAGAATTGATGAAATCAGCGGATCATCTAATTTTGCAGTTGGTTCTGTTATCACTCTTTCTAGTGGTGATATTAGTTTTAACGCCGATAAAGATATTGCAACTATTACAAACCTGACTGGTGTATCTAAGATTACTATTGTTGCTAATCTGACTAGAATTCTTCAAGCAACTGCAGTTGCTAACACCGATGAAGTTTATGTTGTTACTGGTTCTAAGCATTACCTCAGCAAAGGGGAGAACGTCTTTATTGATGGTAACGTTACTACTGGAACTTCTGAATATAATGGATCTTTCAAGACTGAGAGTATTGTAAGTCCTATTGAATTTACTTATAAATTACCTGCGGTTGCAACCACTTCTCCTGCAGCAAATGGTGCTGGAAATGTTGATGTTTTCGTCAAGTCTCCTACACTTAAGATGTATTATGGGCACAATTACATCTTTGATGTAAGTCACTCCACAATGCTTAATTCTAATTTGTCTTTCTCTAAAGACAATCTGTATAAACTGGAGTATTCTTTCAACTCAATTCAACGTGTTGGCACTCCTGGTGCCCCTGGTGCAAATGCTAAATCTACAGTTTCATTGAAGGTTGATAAAGGTATTGTTACTAATATTTCTTATTACTTTGATCCATCTAGAACTGGTGATGATTCTCCTGTTGTTGTTGGAAGTTATCTAGACGTTGTAGATTCTCCATACAAGGGTATCTTTGATATCACCTCTATTGAGGGTGCTACAATTACAACTGGTGCAGATATCTTTAAATTCCTCCTGGTAAATGAACCAGAAGGTGTTGGTGAAACAACTACTGCATCTTACGCTACAAGTTCTAAGAAGCAGTTGGTGCTATTAATAATGTTAGAATTGTAACTCAGGTGGTTTCTATACTAGACTTCCTGTCGTTACTGGTATTGTTTCTAGTAGAAATATTGAACGAGTTCAAATTAATGATCCTGGCACGGAATATGCTGTAGGCACATATAATAGTGTACCTATTGCGGGCGATGGTGAAGGTGGTTTTGTTCAAATTACAGTTGCTGATGGTCAAGACTCTGAAGGTAATACAATCTCAGGTCAGATTCAGGCAGTATCTGTTACCTCTCCTGGCACTGGATATACGACTGCAAGTATTGATATTGAAGCAATTGAAGGTATTCTTGGACCTGGTGCAACAGGTTCTGGTGCAGATCTGGATGTTGTTATTCCTCCTTTCGGAACTGGCGCTTCTATCTTTACTAAAGGTGATAGCGTTGGTAAAATTAAGAGACTTAAGAACAACAACTTTGGTTATGATTATCCTCATGACTACACTTTACGTCCTGAGATTACATTCCCAATCAATGCTCAACTTAACTCCACATCTATCCTTGAAAGTATCACAGTAACCGATCCTGGTTCTGGATATACTCAGGCACCTGCAGTTGTTATTACAGGTGGCGGTGGATCTGGTGCTATTGCAGAGGCAGTAGTTGAAAATGGAAGACTGAGTGATATTATTGTCAAAGATTCTGGTTCTGGTTATTCTTCTGAACCCACGATTGAATTGAAGTCTTCTTTCAACTATGTCATTAACCTTGATCTGGGTCTTCTGCAGTTTGCTTTCCCACATGGTATTGCAAATGGATCTGCTGTTACCTTGAATGTTGTAGATACTGGTGATGGTGCTGAATTCCCTCTATCTGCTGGCGCACTTGGTAGATTGAATGGAACAACCACTTATTACGCAATTGCAGGCGCAGCAAATTCACTTGAAGATGATCAATTAAAACTTGCAATTAGTTCTGCTAATGCTGAATTGGGTGATGCAATCAGTTTTGTTAATGCTGGTACTGGTCGTCAGCAAGTTTTGACCACTGCTTTTGGTGGTGTTGCAAAGGCAAACGTTATCACTTCCACTTTCTTAGAAGGTGAATTGGTTTATCAGGGTAGCAGTATTGAGAACGCTACGGCGACTGGTTTTATCTCCACTAACAATGGTTGGCAGGTTGGTCCTAGAATTGTTAAGATTGTTGATTACAACGGAGAATTCTTGGTTGGTCAGTCAATCACTGGTGTTATTTCTAAGTCTTCTGGTGTTATCGCTGACCTGAAGATTGCTAAAGGTGTTCTTGATATTGGTTCTATCACGAAGACTACTGGTCAATTTACTGATGACGTTGGTAAACCATCTGAAATTGTTCAGAAGATTCAGGACTCCTATTATTATCAAGATTTCTCTTATGCGGTTCGTTCTGCAGTTTCTATCAATGAGTGGAAAGATATTCTTATCAAGAATGTTCACCCCGCATCATTCAAGGTCTTCGGTGAACTGAGTATCGATGATTATGGATTTATTCCTAACAAAGAGACTAGTTTCCAAATCACTAAGTCTGTTGAACTTGCACAAGAAGCAATTGTTCCTAATATTCAGAACTTTGCTCTTGTCGAACCTGTATATTCTGAGTTTAATAATACTGAAGTTCTTTTCCGTCAGAAACGACTGACATCTTCGGAAAACATTCTGACTTCTACAGTTCAAACTCTTGATGATATTTCTAATCTCTTTGATGGTGTTGAGACTGCGTTCCCACTGACAGTTAATCAACAATCTGTAATCACTAACGAAAATCAGTTAATGATTATCTTGAATGGTGTTGTTCAAACACCTGGAACGGCATTTAACGTTATTGATAACCTGTTAGTATTTGCAGAACCTCCTCAACCTCCTGCGAGTGTTCGTTACGTCACAATTACATTTACTCCAAAGTCTTTGACAGACCTTGAATTTAACAATATTAGTGGCATCTTCCCCAATATTGGTAACGTCTTAGTTGGTTCTACAACTAGTTCTAGATTTACAGTAACTCAGGTTGAAGGTGATACTATTAGAGGTTTCTACAATGATCTTGGTAGCAATAATGATGGATTTACTTCTCAAGAATTTGTAACTGGAAACACTACAGGATTTAATGCTAACTTTGATTCCTCTAGCGCAGTTGAAAATATTGGTTTGTTTGTCTTCGGTGAAACAGTAAGAAACTTTGATAATGATCAGGCAAAGGTTGAGCAAGTTAACTTAGAGAGAGGTCAAGAGACTCCTATTGCTCAACTTAGATTTGGTGTTGGACTTAGCACGACTACATTTGAAGTTGTTGCTAGAAAAACTAATCCTACTGATGCTGATGCACCTGTTGCATCTGGTCAATTTGTAGTTGGTAAGAAATATCAGATGGGTCCTGAGTTATATGAAATTGTTTCTGTAACTCAAGGCACCGAAGCAACCACTCTTGAGGTTATCAGAGGTGTTAACAACACCACTGCACAGAGTCATCTTGAAGATACTCCTATCTACAAGACTGAAATTTCTGTCACCAATACAATGACTCTGAGTAAGACTATTGGTACTTACCAGTCTACTCCTGGTCTTTATAGTATTCAAGATGGAGACACGATCATCGGTCTTCAATCTGGGGTTGTTGTCGAAGTTGTAACTTCTCAATCTTATGAAGATCCTATTACGGAAACTGATTCTGGATCATTTGAGATTTCTGAAGGTTCTAACTTCTTCGGTCTTCTCTTCAACAGAATTGCATCGGTAACATATCCAAACGTCATTCTTGACGATATTGCAAGCTCTCAGGTAAGTATTCTGGACTTTGATGATAATGCAACAGCATATGATACTAAGTTCCCATCGACAGAACCTATTAGTAATAATATTATCAAGTATGATAATGCTTCTGGAGCATTACAAGATGATGAGTATATCCGTAACTACAAATTTGAATATGGTAATAATGTCGGAGATTTCCAAGTTTCTGAACCAGCATTTTCTAGAAAACTCACATTTAGAGATCTTAGAGGTGAGGGTCTCTTTAAGCAGGGTCAGGTAATTAGATCTGATGATACAAAGGCAGAAGTTATCGGTTATGCTCCTGCTGACAAGACAATCTATCTGGGTAAAGTTGGTAGATCTAAGGGTTCAGGTGAAGATTACCATCATCTGACTTTCAATGGAAACGCACAACTTGACGTTGATCAGAAGAAATTTAACAACGCATCACTTCTTTTAGATGGTACTGGAGATTATATTTCCATTCCTACATCTACTGAATTTGGATTTGGTACTACTGATTTCACAATTGAATGTTACATCAGACCTGCAAATGTCTCTGGCGCAAAAGCAATCATTGATTTCAGAACTACAGGCACTGAAGTTTCTCCTTATCTGTACCTTGATGGTACAAATCTGAAGTATTTTGTAAACAACTTAGTTGTTTGGAGTGGTAATACTACTCTCGCTGCAGATACCTGGTATCATATTGCACTTGTCAGATCTTCTGGAACCACTAAAGTATATGTAAATGGTGCTTTGGATGGTGCAAGCAACTATGTTGATACTAACAACTATGGTTCTACAAAACCAGTTAGAATTGGTGGTACTATTGCAAACGGCGACTATTTCAACGGACACATTGATGAACTGAGAATTTCTACAAATGCACGTTATACCGATGCATTTACTCCTCAACAGGGTATCTTCCAAGGTGACGCCAATGCAATTCTTCTTGTCCACTTTGATGGTGCTGATGCAGCAACATATGTTGAAGATTGGTCTGGTGCTGAGTCCTTCACTGCAGGTGAGTTCTTTAATAACGATGCAATTCGCTCAACATCTCTGACCAGAAATTCTTTAGTTCAGGTCACTCAGCGTTATTATGATGCTGCGGGTCTTATCAGAAGAAACAAAGATTACGTCGCTAATGAAGCGGTTTATCTGATGAAGGAGAAGTTCCCATATTTCACAGTTCCTGGTGGTGAAATTAATTGTGAAGATGATATTCGCGATATTCTTGATTCGATCATTTCCGACCTTGAGAATGGCAGTAATAGTCATATTTGGGATTCTTCTTCTCTGTATGTTAATAGATCGGTCAATCCAATCACACTGAATCATGTTGAGAGTGAAATTACAGAGACAGTTTGGGTATACGATAAAGTAAAAGAAATTCTTGAATATATTATCAACAATGATATTTGGGATACTCAAGGTGATCATGGTCTGGAACAGGCGACTGATGCAACCATCACTGATTCTTCTTACACTACATTAACTAGCATTACTCCAACTGGTGCAACTTATGACGCCGTTACGGGTGATATGGTTCTAACTAAGTCTTCTCATGGTTTAGTTGGTCCTACAACCTATACTCCAACAGGTGCGACTTATAATGCTGCAACAGGACTCATGACTATTACAATTAATAATCATGGATTCTCTAATGGAGATAAAATTCAAATCGCCAACAATGGTTTGACATTCTCCTGTACGATGGGTGGCGGTTCTAATAAGACATATCCTAGAAGAAATGATCCTGGTTCCTTAGGATGGTTGAAGATTTCTAATGTACAGACAAATACATTTGATATTAATATTGGTACTACTTTAGATGACTACTACACAGTTACTGCTGCAACTTATAATCCCAACACCAATAGAACAGTACTGACAATTGGTGATCATGAACTCAGACCTGGAACATCCATCAGACTTCAGAATGAGTCTCTGACATGGACCTGTGCTACTGATAATGATGCAACTGAGCACTCATATCCTCGCTCTGGTGATGGTAACTATGAAACGGCGATTGAGATCTTAAACAATGGGTCTAGCACGATGTAAGCACCGCAACGTACAACGCTACAACAGGTGTTCTCGTTCTTACCGCTCTGAAAGGTACTATCAGTAACTCTGCAGTTACTACAATCGGTACTGGGTATGCTACAGCGACTAACGTTGCCTTGAGTGGTGGTACTGGTAGCGGTGCAGTCATCAGCATCACTTCAGTTGGTGGAGGAGTTGGTGACATTGTTGATTATACAGTTACTAATGCGGGCACAGGATACTCTAAGAATGATGTTCTGACAGTACCTGGTGGCAATGGTGACGCTAGAATTACAATCAGTCAGATCGCTCATGGTTGGTCTGTTGGTGATAAGATTCGCGTTGAAGATAATGCACTTACATTCACATGTGATCAAGATAATAACTACACCAATCACACATATCCAAGAAGCACTGATCCTTTCAGTGGCAGATGGTTGAGAATTAGTGCAGTCACTCCTGACACATATACAGTTAACGTTGGTCCTGGCGGCACTGCAGTAAACTCTATTCATACCTTTGTTAGTGCTGCTGCGAATGCAGTTACCTACAGAGATGGAACTATCACTATTGCGATGCCAAGTTCTTCAAACACGTCCGTTCATACATTTGTTCGTGATGAGTTAATTGGTGGTAATGGTGCGGTTCGTGCTGGTGGAAATTATGCTCATACATTCGTCTCTGCAGTTACAGATTCGATTACTAAGCAAGGTGGATGCAGTCACCTATCGCAGATGAATCAATTAGATTTACCTGCACCAGCGATGGTAACGATAGAGAACTTGCACACCCCCAGAACTTCTGATACTCGTGCTTCGAGAAGTGTTCTTCCTGTCACTGCTCACACAACAAATACGTTCACAGTTAACGTAGGTGCTTCTCCTGCTGGTCTGCAGTTTGCACACACATTCGTAAGTGTTGATACTGACGCAATCACAGTTGTTGATTACTCCACTGCAGATTGTGCTGACGTTTATGGTACTACAAGCACACTTCTTGATATTCTCACTGATACTCTGGAAAATGCAAATCTTTCTTCTCCTGTAGATCACCTCGCAACGATCACTAGATCTGAACCGACTTATGAATTTGCTGGCGGTACAATTGATGCATATCTTGAAGTACCTTTCACTGTTTCATATTCTGATCAAGCAAATGACATCATTTACACGAATGTGATTGATGCTGAGACAAGATATAGATTTAGAGATGCAGCAAATCTGCTTCGTCTGAATACTTCTGCAATCATTGATAAGACATCATTTGATCTGTTGCAAAGATATCCCGATCTTGCTTCTAGTATGCCTAGAAACGCAGATGGTAGTGGTGCAGGTACAGAAAGATGTAAGACTGACCTTTCACTAATTCTTGCTGACCTCATTCAGGATATTGAGTTTGGTGGAAACTACAATACAATTCGTGCCGCTAAGACTTATCTTGGTAGCAATAATGAACTGATTCACATCCAAAATCAACTTCAATTCTCCATCTACGCACATGGTCGCCTCGCTTATTACATGAAGCAAGCGATTAATGGTGATTTGACTACTGATAACACTGATGCGATTATCACTGGCGATTGGGGCATCACTAACGATCCTGGAAATTGGTGCAAACGTGCAGAATGCGATTGATACTCTTATCACCATTTTGAATGATGCACTCGCACCTACTGCTGAAGACTTTGCAATCTGTGCAGATCGTATATTCTTTAACAGAGATTATATCGCTGAGGAAATTACTGGTCTCACTACAGCAGAGTTTACATATCAACTTAATGGTGTAAACTTCAGTGCATTTGTATATCCTGGTTCTGATGGATTGACCAAGTGTCAAAGAGATATCAAACTTCTCCTCAGAGCAATCAATTCTGACTTACAGACTGGTGGTAATAACACTAGCTTGACGCGGCAAGATTGTATCTGGATGCTAATAATCACCTGAATCATATTGAAGAAGAACTCTTAGCAACTCTCTTTGCTTTTGAAAAAATCAAGGACATTGGTGAATTTGCTATCAAGAATAATCTTCTCGCTCAAGGTTCTGCTGCAGCATCTGGATACTATGTTGCACAACATACTGCACAGACTCCTGTTGTTGATAGTGAGTCTACACCTAATGAAGATGAGGTTGTATATCGTTTCCGTGAGTTAGTTGATATTATTGTTAATCTTCTCGCACCTGCTGGTCAGTCTGCAAGATCTGCAGGTAAGAATATTCTGTACAACCAGAACTATTATGAAAACGAACTCGAAAGTATTGTCAACTCTCAGTTTGGATTTGGTTCTTGGACTTATGATCCCTTCGTTGATGAAATCACTAAGAATGTTGTCCACGATCTAATCACCACAGATACCACAGATAAGCAGACTGCAACTAAAGTTGTGGTGACAGGTGCGTCTGATGATTTCACAATCGGTGAATTGGTTATTGGTGGAACTGGTGGTGGATACTACAAAGTTCTTGAGTGGGATGAAGATGGTGGTATCCTGTATCTTGGACCTAAACTGGGTGGAACTGCGTTTACTGCATCTGAAGTTCTGACTGGTCGTCAGTCTAATGCTACAGCAACCACTTCTAGCACAGGCACTACCTTCGATTGGTATAATAATCCTGGTAATGTTGCTACAAGAGATACTGCAGAAACAATTACTTCATTGATTGCAGGTGAAGTTCCTGGTACAAACCTCTGGACAACTCCCGAGAATTTCCTCGCTAACTGGAGTAACCTCAATACTAGTGTTACTACAGATCAGGTAGTGGGACCTGATGGAAGTTTGACTGCTGATTTGATTAATGACAATACGACCAATGGCGCACATTATAGAACTAGAGTTTATAATCTGACCTCCTTTGAAACGTTTGATGCTACAGGCACCACATTTGATGCTACCGATGAGTCCTTCGACACTGGTTCTGCTAGTGCTTTACAGAAGTTCACTGCTTCTATGTTTGTTAAGGAAAATGATCTTAACAGAGTCAAGTTTGAATTCCTGTTAGATGCTGGAACTGGTTCTGGTCAACAAAACGCATTCTTTACGTTCAGAGCTGACACAGGCGTCAGAGGAAGTGTCTTCCAACCTGGTGGTGCTATTAGAATTGAACAAGAGGGTGTTAAGGCAATCGGAAATATTTCCGTAACAACCACTCCAGCAATGACTGGCACATACACTGGTATAACTTCTACTGGTGCTGCAGTTGGTACTGATGCAACGTTCGATATTACAATCGATCATGATCTTGCACCTAATACAGCAACAATCACTATCAATAACGATGGTGTTAACTATGATATCGGTGATACACTTACAATTGCTGCTGCCGATATCAATGGTGCCAATGCATCAAATGATCTTACTTTTGATGTAACTGATATCTTTGCTGCAGGTGCTGGTGTAATTCCTTATGGTGATGGTTGGTTCCGACTTTACATCACTGGTGAGTTTGGTTTCGGTTTCTCAACCGTAGCACAGAGAATTTACATTCTGAATGATAATGGACAAGAAAGTTATGCAGGCACTGGTCAGGGTGTTTATGTCTGGGGTGCAAAACTCAATAAAGGTGAACTTGATCCTTATGTTTCTGTTTCTGGTGAGACCTTCTTCTCTAACACTGAGTACAATATCAAGCAATTGATTCTTAACTCTATGATTGGTTGGATGTCCGAGTCCCTTGATAATACTCTCACATCTCCTTCACCCGAATCTACAACTTATACATTCTATGATTCTACTGCTGCAGCAAATTATAATGCTGAATCTATCAGAAGAACAATTAGATATCTTCTTGAAATTGTAAAAACACAACTGGGTAATACCAATTATGTTACTACCATTTCAGATAATAGTGGAATCACAATTCCTACGTACACATATGGTGCGCGTTCGATTCCTACAGGTATGCTTGGTGGACTTGAATCTACTGAATACTTCTATGGTTCCTACACTGGAAGTTACGCTGAACTGAAGACTAAGACTATGAACGAAGGTTTTGTTGTTAAAGTCTTCAAGAGATTCAGAATTGATGGTGACATCACTGATGGTCCATACACAATGAACGAAGTTGTTCAAAAGCAAGGTGATTCGTCAATTACGGGTGTTGTTTATGGATTCCATGAGGATGAAAATTATAAGTATCTCGATGTTGCTGTAACAGCGGGTACGTGGGCGATCACTGATGTTATTGAAGGTCAAACTAATACCACTACAGCACAACTTAGTGCAATTGAAGATAGACTTCACGTCATTGATCTTCGTGGTACATTTGTGAATGATATCCCATTCAAGGGATACACCAGTGGTCAAACTGCAACTCCTAGTGCTGATATTCTTAATAATAATGCATCTGTTCTCGCAAATACTGGTGGTAAATTAACAGTTGATACTGAAGGTCTTACGGGCACGTTTGAAACCACTGCAGTTGTATACCCCAGCACATCCAGAGAGTATTTGGATCTTCAGAGTTATGCTGGTTTGGAACTCAATGTTGGTGATCGTATCGGTTCTGATGGACACCAAAGATTGCAGATTTCAATCATCACTGCAAATGGAATCACATATAATAACTTCACAGAAGGCAACAGAA
>FUIF01015092.1_pt1 | contig 12947 bp, 20 predicted proteins | sample 1003461 | NCBI WGS metagenome assembly FUIF01 (sample SAMEA80401918, study PRJEB19352) | marine metagenome | reverse complement strand
GCATTTGATGCAACCGCTGAATCCGCTGAATTTAGATTGCGCAAGGCAATGAATTCCGCAAAGGAATCATTTGCACAAATTGGATCAACTTTACTCACTGGATTTTTGCCAATCTTCGAGGATGTTTCAAGGGTTATTCAAAACGTATTCAATGCCTTTTTTAATTTAGATGAAGGCACACAAAAACTACTTTTGGCATTAGGTGGATTTGCAGTTGTTTTGCCAACAATCATCACATTTGTTGGATCATTAATCACTGTTTTTGGTGCGTTTTTATCACCAATAGGATTGGTTGCGGGAGCATTAGCGGGAATTGCTTACATCATATATAAAAATTGGGGTGGCTTTAAAAAAGTGTTAGTTTCAATAATTAATTATTTTATTGACTTATACAATGAATCGATGGGATTCAGGGTGATAGTTGAGGGGATAAAAGTTGCATTCAAAAACATTGGAACTATTGTTGTGGGTGTATTAAAAGGATTATTAAATGCTTTCAAGATATGGTTTAAGGGAATAAAAGATGGTTTTAGTAGTGTAGGAAGAATCATAAAAGGTGTTTTCACCCTTGATAAAGATGAAATACTTGGTGGAATTGCTGATCTTGGAAAATCACTTGCAGATCATGCCACAACTCAATTTGATAATATAAAAAGTACATTTGAGGATATTGGCACTGGAATAGGTGAAAATTTTCAAGATGGATTTGCAAACGTAATTAAAAAGGAAAAATCGCACAAGTTACAGAGGATGAAATCCAAAGTGGCGTTGATAATATAGGTAAAAAATTCAAAGGATTTGTCACTGGATTCATTGGTGATGTTGGCGGAGGTGGCGCAGCTGCTCCCGCAAAGGGAACATCAGGCGGAGGCGGTGATAAAACCGCACAATACTCGCATGGGCAAATTGGCGGATTTTCAATGGTAATAAATGAAAAGGAAGCCGAAGAATCAAAAAACAAATTCAAGGAGTGGTTTATGGATGCAGGGCATACCCTTGAAGAATTTTACGAATTAACCAAAGCAATTGGATCAGAAGTTGGAAATGCGTTCAATGGTATGGCACAAGGAATGATTTCATCACTTGGGTTGGCTGAAAATGGATTTCAAGGATTTTTGGGCAGTATGCTCGGAATGATTGCTGAACTTATATCAATGCTCCTTGCAAATGCGGTTGCAAATGCAATTGCGGGTGCATCAAGTGGTGCGCTTGGAACTGGTCCAGCTGCGCCATTCACATTGCCGATGTTTATTACAACAATGGTTGGGGGTGTAATGGCTGCATTTGCTGCAATTCCAAAGTTTGCCGATGGTGGTATTGTTTCAGGCACAACATTGGGTGTAATGGGTGAATATACGGGCGCAAAACAAAATCCCGAAGTGATTGCACCATTAAACAAATTGGAGGGAATGATTGGCGCAAAACAACCGCAACAAGTGAATGTTGGCGGTGAATTTAGAATTCAAGGGCAGGATCTTGTGGTTGCACTGCAACGTGCGGAGCGCAATCGATCACGTTTAAAATAAACAAATGGCATACGGGGTAAAATATAGATTGATTTTTTCTGATGTATTAGGCAACGGAAAAAAGGTTGAAATTTTGCAAGATGGTTATTCGGGTGAAGTTTTGCCAATGATTGGAACGGGTGATCCCGTGCAAATCGAATGGGAGGGCGATGATGATTTTTATCGGCCAATTATCGGATCAAGTTGCACAATCAATTTATTAGTAACGGATGACGTTACCTATGATGATTTTTTCAAAGGAAACGAGGAGGAATATCGTGTGCAAGTTTATTATGATCGTGGCACAACGGATTCATTTCAAGATCGTGTTGAGGCATACCAAACAAATGCAGGATATTTTGAATCACCTGATTGCGTTTCAAATGTGCTTAATCAAAACAATACCATTTCAACGGATTTCACAAAAAGGGTTTTGAATGATGGTGGAACAATAGACAATGAAACGTGCATTGGAAAATCAATCACCGATTCTAAAACATACGATTGGCAAACACTTTGGGAGGGTTTTTTGTATTTAGATACTTATTCGGAGGCACTTGCAACAACTCCTTATGAAATTTCAATCACCGCATTGGATGGCTTGGGATTGCTTGATGTAAACGATTCAAGGGCATTAAATGCATTTGTGAATCCATTAACAGAGGATTCAAACTATGGTGAATGGTACTACATTGCTGAAATGTTGCAGGAATTTAACAAAGATGCAACCGCAGTTGAAAGGTATTTGTATTGTGGTGTGATTGAACAATGGACAGGTACAACGGGATTGTTTGGTGATATTCCCGCACGACCTTGGAGTACATATTCAAATCTCGATTCGGATATAAATTTCTTCACTGAAAAGGAAGTTTTGGAAAACATATTGCGAAAATCAAATTCAAGGATATTTCACGCATTTGGTGATTGGTATGTTGTGCCAAACTCAATTTATTTAGATGAAGTTTTTTCAGGGCAATATCATGATCGTGCTGTTTTTAAAAACGCACTTTTAAATGGGCAAAATGAAATCATTGAATTTCAGGTATTTGGTATTGGTGATAGTAGAACTTTTGAGGGCAATGCAACTCGAAATGTTACAAAGCGAATGAAAGATGATTTGCAACCATTGGGCAATGATTTGTCAATTGAATACCTTTCACCATTGAATAAAATTCGCACCGAATCCGATATCAAACAAGAGGGTGTGATTTTAGGTAGAATGAGCGTGGGACAAGGTTTTCCATTTGGCAGTGGAGGATATTCACTAACATACGGATCAATTGCCACAACACACGATTTCGTTGCATCCAATAATCAATCGTACAAACTCACAAATTTCACAACAAGTTCAGGATCACGAATTACCGCATTGAATCAATTTGGGCGCACAAAAGTTGGCAACTATGTTCCCGCAGACAATGTGGAATATAAATTTGAATACCTTTTTGATTCAACTGCAACGGGTGTAAATTATAAACTTTATTATTCAGTAAAAATTGATTTTGGAATTTCAATCGCACTTGGCACAACAAGATATTATGACAAGGCAAACAATTCAGTGAGTACATCATTGGTTTACAATGAAATTATTTTTCAAGATGCTGATGAATTAGGAAGATGGCAAAAAGAATCAGGATCATTTCCTGATACTTTTAATGGTGCATATTTTATGAGCGTGAGCATTACATTTTATCAACCCGTACTAACAAGCGGAACGGGATATTCAGCAATGTATTTGGATAATATATCGGTGTTTGATACTGATTTGGAAAGAAACGAACAATTACTCACATCAACAATCACTGAAAATAAAGGAGTGTATGAAAGGGAAACAATTTCAAATGAGGAAATTGTAAATGCCTTTTATTCAACTCTAATAAGTCCATTGAGTATTGATGATGATGCAAATGCAGCACAACAAATTTTGAATGATTACAGAACTTATGTGCCACGATATGAGGGTACTGGATATGGATTAAAAACCAAACCATTAACTCCAATAAATAAGTTGTACATGAATTTTGATAATTTCAAAGATGATCAATCCGCAATGATTGACACTGTGAAATACAACCTCCGCAGGAATGAAGCGGAATTTGTGGCACACACTCCAAACAACGATCCTGATGTAACAATCACAAGCCAATTGCGCCAAAATTAAACACTTTCCTTTTCCCTTGTTTGCCGAAACCTCGAGTGAATTTTTTTTGCTTGGGGTTTCTTTTTAGAAAGAATTTTTTCTATATTAGCGAAAATAATTTTTTTCAATATGGAATTTAATTCTTATTTCAACTCCGAATTGCAGCGTTTGCAACTCACACGAAAAAAGGTTTGTCAAGCATTAGGAATGACAATCCCAACACTTCGTTCAAGGGTGAACAATTGTGGCACATTTCAAGTTGATGAAATCAAAAAACTCCAATCGTTGGGGTTTAATCTTAATCGTTTAATCTAAAATAATGGCAGAAACAGAAAACAATTTGCACGAAAAACTTTTGAAAGTGCAAGGTGAAATTGGAGCAATTTCAAAATCAGCAACAAACCCGTTTTTCAAATCAAAATACTTTGATATAAATGTTTTGATTCGGGAGGTGTTGCCAATACTCAACAAACACGAACTCACACTTTTGCAACCCATCAAGGATGGTGAAGTTACCAGTGTGATAAGTGATGGAAAAAACTCCATTGAAAGTGGAGTGAAACTTCCTGAAATAAATGATCCGCAGAAACTCGGATCAGCAATTACTTATTTTAGGAGGTACACATTGCAATCGTTGCTTTCGTTACAAGCGGAGGATGATGATGGTAATATGGCATCAGGAATGAAGCCAAAATTGTCAAGTGAGCAATTTGAAGTTGTGATGAAATCAGATCGACAAACTGCACTCAAGGCAATCAAAAAAGCGGATTTATCCGCTGATCAATTAAGTAAATTAAAATCAAAATTCAATATATAATGGCGGAAAATAAAATTTTTGCAGATGGTTTCATTGTGAAACGTAGAGAAAACGCACCCGATTTTGTGGTTGCAAATGTATCAATCAAGGTTGATGAATTCGGAAAATTTGTGAAGGCAAATGAAAACAACGGGTGGATTAATCTTGATGTGAAAACCGCACAAAGCGGGAAAATGTATGCCGAATTAAACACTTGGCAACCTGATGCCAAAGTTCAAAAAGTGGCACAAGGGGAAAGCGACCTCCCATGGTAGGTCAAACAATGGGAGTGGCATTTCGCTGCTCCCTTTTTTTAATTTAAAACAGAAAAATGAAAGTTGAAACTTTAGAATATATACATAATTTAATTTGTGAAAGAATGCATCAAATTGAAAGGGAATACAAAATGTATTCAAATGCTGATTCACTTTATGGTGAGGAAAAAAAATCCTTGAAAAAGTATATTATGAAATTGATTATATGTGGGATTTTCATCAAACAGAATATCCAAAAAGATATGTTTTAAATAAGAAGGAATATATTAAATAATAAAAAAATGAAACAGATTAAAGATACAAACGAGGAATATCACTCAAAGGATTCCATTAGTGCATCAGGATTAAAAATGATTGCAAAAAAATCGGTCAAACATTTCCTCAATAGGAAATACAACGAAACCGATGCAATGAAATTTGGAACTGCGGTGCATACTGCAATGCTTGAAAGCGACAAATTTTATGATGATTATTACATAATGCCAAAGGTTGATGGTCGCACAAAGGAGGGCAAAGCACTCAAGGCGCAACACATCGAAAACGCAAAAGGCAAAATCGTATTGGATGAAACGGATCATGAGCGCATCAAAGCCATTATGGCAAACCTCAAAAATAATGAGTTGGCGCAAAAGTATTGCAAAGGTGAAATCGAAGTTTCACACTATGGTGAAATGGATGGTGTGGATATTCGTGTGCGACCTGATTGCAAAAACTCCATTGCGGGATGGATTTCAGATGTTAAAACTTGTCAAGACAATTCACCTGAAAAGTTTCGGATTGATGTGCTTAAATTCCGCTATGACTTACAAGCAACATTTTATTGTGATGCACTCGGATATGATCCAAAGGAATTCCGTTTCATTGCAGTTGAAACAAATTATCCATATTCGATTGAGGTGTATGGATTAAGTGATGAAATGATTGAACTTGGGCGCAATGGGAATGCCTACAAAATGGGATACAAACAAGCATTGAGCAACTGGAAATTTTACAAGGAAACGGATGTTGCACTTGGATATGAATCACAAAATCGAAATGAGGATGGGAGCATCATTATCTAAAAAAATGACTTTAAAGCAAGTTGCATCAAATGAAAAACGCAAACTTGTTGAAAAGGTAAACTATTCAAACATTGTAAAATCATCAATTTACGATTTTTTCAAAATTGATATCAATCAAAAAACACGCAAACGTGAAATTGTGGAGGCACGATTTATGTTTTATGAATTATGCCGAAAAAACCGAATGAGTTTGGCGCAAATTGGGAGGTTTGTTGGAAAAGATCACGCAACTGTATTGCATGGCACAAAACGTTTTGAAATACTTTGTGATGTTGATGTTGAATTCAAAAACAATTTTCAAGCATTAAAATCGATTGTTGATTTTAGATCATCACGAAAGGTTGTGCCAAAATTTAGCGGAAAATCCCTTTCACATCAACTTGCTGATGCATTAAGATTGATTGAAAAACTTGAGGATGAAATTGATGCTTTAAAAATTCAAATTGCAAAATGTGAAAATCAATGAGTATTTTGTTTAATTTTGTTAAAAACGCAATAAGGATGGCAAAGGGATTTCATAAGTATTTAGGGAATGAGGATAAATTGCAACATCAAGTGATGAATTTTATTGCCTTGCAATATCCTGATGCCTTATGTGCGCACGTTCCCAATGAAGGGAGGCGCACTCCTTTTGAGCGTTTTAAATTCAAATATCTTGGCGGAAAATCGGGCATTCCTGATGTATTGATTTTTGATTGCAATGATTCATTCAATGGTTTGGCAATTGAACTCAAGGCAGGAAATAACAAAGCAACAAGGAATCAATTGATTTGGCTTGATCGTTTGAATGCAAAAGGGTGGGCAACATATTGCCTCAATGACTTTGAAAAGGTTGTTGATGTAATAAAAAAATACTTTGGAAATGAAATATAGAAACGTTTATTTCGATGAGGAAAATCAAAAGGTGCGATGGACAATGAATAACACTGGTGATCTTGCGGTCACTTATGAATATCTTGGAACAATGTCACGAGTTGAAATTGATTTGCTTGTGGAAATTCTTTGGGAGTTGTATGGTGAAAAAAACATTACATTTTTAGAATTTGCCAAAACATTTGGTGAACTCCGAACATTTTGTGATCAGTTGAAACAAATCACAAGTTGATAATTTAGAAACAGAAAAAATGCAGATTAATAAAATATACAAACCTGATCATTTCGATCAGTACACAATCATTCCTTTGGCTATATTTAGGCAAAAGGGAATCACAATGGCAGCATCGGGATTGTATGCTTGGCTATTTTCACACGATTCAAATCACGATATTACAATGGCATTCATTGGAGGGCATTTCAAGGATGGAAAAGATGCCATCAATTCAAGGATTAAGGAACTGGAAAAACTTGGTTTTTTAGTACGTGAATCAGTACGTGAAAACGGAAAATTTGCGGGATACAATTTTAGAATGTGTGTGCCACCAACCATTGCGGAAAAAACCGCAACGGGAAAAACCGCTGCGGGAAATCCGCACCAAAGTAATAATATATATAATAATATATATAATAATATACAAGATAATATACAAGATCATGTACAAACACTTGTACAAGACAATGTACAATATCATAATAATAAAAGTAATATCCCACAAAATGTTTCAAAGGCACTTGATCACTTCATTGCTTTGTTTCCTGAAAAGTATCAACCATCAACCGATGCTCAAAAATTAAAGTGGGCGCAATGCTTGGAGCGTGTTGAACGGATTGATGGATACGATTTGCGTGAAGTTTACAAAATGGCAAAGAAACTTCGTGAGGATCAATTTTGGAGTGGCAATTTTCTTTCACTTTTAAAATTACGGAATAAGGATAAAAATGGCATTTTGTACATTCACCGCTTTATGGATGGGCAAAAATCAGAAAAGCCACAAGCATACAAGATGATTCCAAACCTCATCAAGTTTTACAAATACAATGATCCTGCGGGAAAACCAATGATTGGCGCAATCACTAAAAATGCGGAGTTGGATGATTTCGCACTGGTGTACAAACTTGGTACAACGGAATATGAAAATTTGAAACAATATCTTGATGCAAAAGGATAAATTTTATTTTTTGGATGAGTGGGAATGCGATTTGATACGTTTTCACGCAAAACAAAGGCAAATAAACAAGGAACGCAGTGGCATTGATGGTTTGGGTACTGTGAACGAAAAAAGTGGCTTAGAACTAAACTATGCGGGTTTTGCTGCTGAATACATATTTTGCAGGGAAATGAATTTGATGCCTGATTTTAGTGTTGGCAACACTTCAAAGATTAAAGGCACTGATAATTATGATGCAACTTGGAATGGTTGGAGCGTGGATGTAAAATGTTCACGCAATATCCGAAATCCAATGATGATTCCTGAATACTCAAAATGTGATGTTGATATATTTGCATTCTTTCAAGGTGATGAAAATGCATTTGAATTTAAGGGATTTGCAACCAATGGGATGGTATTTAATGAAAACAACTTGAGGCACACTCGTGTGCTTTCCTATGTGCTTGAGCCACAAAAAATGCTCACAATGGATGAATTAATATATATAAAAACTAAAATATGATTGAAATAACAAATGAGGATAATATGGCTTTAATGGCACGTTATGCAGATAACTATTTTGACCTTGCAATTGTTGATCCACCTTATGGCATTGGTTTTGGTGAATTTAACAGAACAAACAAAGATTCAAGAGGTAAAAGATTCAAGGCAAACAAATACAAACAATCAAATTGGGATGATGCAATTCCAAATGTTGAATTTTTTAATGAATTAAAAAGAGTATCAAAAAATCAAATAATATGGGGGGGGAATTATTTTCCAACATTATGGGAAAACGGATGCAAGGGTTTCATTTTTTGGTACAAAGGCAATCCAGTTCCAAATTTTTCCGATGGTGAATTAGCTTGGACAAGTTTTAATAAGGTAGCAAAACAATTTGATTTCCGCTATTATGGAGGGTTAGAGGGTAATACATCAGCATCAAAAAATACCATCCAACTCAAAAACCAGTGAAGTTATATGAATGGCTTTTAATGAATTACGCAAAGGAAGGTGATAAGATTTTGGATACACATTTAGGGTCAGGCAGTTCTGCAATTGCGTGTCACAATTTAGGTTTTGATTTAACTGCTTGTGAACTTGATCTTGATTATTATGAAGCAGCAATGAAACGATTGAAACAACATCAAGCACAACAAACACTTTTTTAATTATGAAACTAAACAGAAACCACAAATTCCTATTAAAGGCAGCAATGTATTTTGTGATTGTGTATGCAATTACAGTTAAAATGTTGATAATCGGATTAAATTATTTTTTAAGTTAGCAAAATGAAACAGAAACTGGAAAAACTTGGAATCATCCTGAAAAAACAATCAGGATATGAAAAAACAACTTGCCCAAAATGCTCACATACACGCAAAAAGAAAAACGATCCTTGCCTTTCGGTTACGATTGATGAAGGTGTTTACAATTGCCACAACTGCGGATGGAGTGGTAGCGTAAAATTTGAAAAGCGCAAAGAATACATCAAACCTCCAAAAGTGAGTGTTGATTTGAATGATCGTGTGATTGAATGGTTTGCAACTCGTGGTATTACAGAGCCAACCATTGCGCACTGGAAAATTGGTGAATCACTTGAATATATGCCACAAGTGCAAAAGAAAAGGCGGTGCATAAACTTCAATTATTTTCGTGGAGGTGAACTCATCAATGTAAAATTTAGGGATGCGGAAAAGAATTTCAAACTCGTATCGGGTGCGGAACTCATTTTTTATGGCATTGATAATTTAAAAGATGTTGATCGGTGCTATATCGTAGAAGGTGAAATGGATGCGCTTTCATTGCATGAGGCGGGATTGTACTCCGTTTGCTCCGTTCCAAATGGTGCATCAAAAGGCAATCAAAAACTTGAGTATTTGGATAATTGCTTTGAGTACTTCAAAAACAAAAAGGAAATCATTCTTTGCACTGACAATGATGATGCGGGGTTGCAATTGCGCAATGAATTAGCAAGGCGGTTTGGAAACTATCGTTGCAAATACGTTGAATTTGGAAAGTACAAGGATGCAAATGAGGTGCTAATTTCAAAAGGTGCGGAAACCCTACGAAACATCATCAAGGATGCAAAAAATTTTCCATTGGAGGGGGTATTGAATATCAACAACATTTGGGATAATGTTTTATCCTACAATGAAAAGGGGATCAAAAACTATTCACTTGGAATGGGTGAATCGGATTCGTATTTCAAAATTGCAATGGGTGAATGGAGTGTTGTTACTGGGATTCCAAACTCGGGAAAATCGGATGTTGTGGATCAGGTGCTTTGCAACTTGGCAACAAAATATGATTTTAGATGTGCAATGTTTTCACCTGAATCATTTCCCTATGAAGGGCATATCAAAAGAATTGCCAATAAATTGAATGAAAAAATGTGCAACTCGGATGATTTAAACAACACAAAGGATTTCATTGAGGATCATTTTTACTGGATTAAAATCGATCTTGAAAACCTTACGCTCAAAGGCATATTGGATGCGTTTCGGGAATTGGTATTTCAAAAGGGAATCAACGTTTGTGTGATTGATCCTTGGAATATGCTTGATCATTCAGCGCAAAGGGATTTCAGTTACATCGGGCGGGTGCTTTCGGAAATCACGCAATTTTGCCAACAAACCAACACGCATCTTTTTTTGGTGGCACATCCACGAAAAATTGAATCGGTTGAAGGTGTGTATAAAAAACCAACACTTTACGATATTTCAGGCAGTGCGGATTTTTTCAATAAGGCATACAACGGGATTGTTGTATATCGTTGTATTGGGCAAAAAACCAAATATAAATCCGATGCAGTGCGCTTGTACATTGAAAAGGTGAAACGCAAGGAAAACGGGCAATTGGGGGATTTTGAAGTTGCTCCCGATTTTTTAAATGGCGGGGTGTACAAACCGCTTGAATCGGAAAATAAAAAATTTGAAGTGATAAAAGATACAAATGTTCCATTTTAAAATAAGAAAAATGAAAAGAAACTACACAAAAGCAATAGCGTGGGCAATCATTTCCGCACTCACAATCGGGGTGTGGGTTTGTGCTTACAATGTAATTACATTTTTTTATGAAGCAATTCAAGTTTGTGCCAACGGGTGAAATGCAAAAGGCAATGAGTTGGTGTTTCAAAAATGGCATTAAGCAATATGTTGTGCCTCGCAAAAATGAGTTTTGGATTGTACTGGATCACAATGGTAAAAAACGCAAATCACCAAAAGCATACAAAAAAATTGATGAAGCGCATCAAAAGATTTGGGAAATATATTTGTACTTTTGGAAAAAACACAAGGGATGAATCTTGCAATCACTTTTTTTCCGATATATGGTTTAACCATTGGCATCAACTACATTGATTCCGATCTGCAAGGGATTGAACGTACTGATGGAATGCGTGAACACGTTTTTCAAGTTTTAATTTTTCTTTTTGGTTTCAACATAATTTGGTATTCTTATGAAGCGTAAAGTAAACATCGCATCAATAAAACCGAATCCCGACAATCCACGTTTCATCACCGATTCAAAATTCAAAAAACTTGTCAAATCAATCAAGGAGTTTCCTGAAATGCTTGAAAAGCGACCAATCATTGTGGATGAAAATATGGTTGTATTGGGTGGCAATATGCGCCTCAAAGCGTGTAAAAGCGCAGGATTGTTTGAAGTTTGGATTGATAAGGCAATCGGATGGAGTGATGAAAAGAAAAAAGAATTCATCATCAAGGACAATGTTGGCTTTGGTGAATGGGATTGGGATATTGTTGCAAACGAATGGAATCCCAATGAACTCGATGATTGGGGTTTGGATGTATGGCAAAATCCTCCACAAGATGATGATGAGGATGATTCACCGAAGGAAAACGATCCAAAAGAAGTTTGCGAATACTGCGGGAAATAATTTTTTTAATTTTTTTGCTTTTTTCTTGTGGGAAAGAATTTTTTCTCATATATTTGTATCAAATAATAAAAACAAACAGAAATTATGAAAACTCAAACTAAAACTCAAACAAGAAAAATCGGTGTAGCAGGTGGATTCATCAATCAAATGATGGGCAACAATTCAACAACTCCAGTGGTTGGCGAAGGTGCAACAATTTTGATGTATTCAGATCGTGATGCATACGAAGTGATTGAAGTTTCAAATGATGGAAACTCTTGTGTGATTCGTGAAATGGATACAACATTCGTTGGATCGGGATATGGTGATGAAAGATATACATACAAATCAAACCCTGAAAATCACACTAAAAATTTAGAATGGAATTCTAAAAAACAAAAATGGGGTGAAGTTTATTTCACAACAGAAATCATCAAATCATTGGCAAAATTGTATGATAAAAAATACGGATGGGGTTGGTTTGATATTTTATTGCAGGAACGTGGTTTTGAGCAAGATGATATTGTTTCAGATTACAATGGTGTTCATACTCAATACAAATTGATTGATGGATTGACAAAGCAATACAAAAATTTTAATCCAATATCAATCATCTTTGGAGTTATGGAGCAATATCGTGATCCATCATTCTAATTAAAACCAACTCAAAACAATAGCCATCCATTCGGGTGGCTTTTTTTTATATTTTTGTAGTATGGCAAATAAGCAAAATTCGACACTTAAAAAAGCAATGATCGCTGCATTGGAAAAATCCCTTTGCGTTGTTACAACCGCTTGCAAAACAGTAGGCATTGATAGACAAACGCATTACAACTGGATGAAAGCAGATCCCGAATACAAAAAGGCGGTTGATGATTTGCAAGATATCACACTTGACTTTGCGGAATCACAACTCCACAAGCAAATCAAAGAGGGCAATACAACTGCAACAATTTTCCTATTAAAAACCAAAGGCAAAAAGCGTGGATACATTGAGCGCAGTGAAGTGCAAATTGATGGTGAAGTTGAAAGCAAAATCATTGAATGGCATCCATCGAAAAAAGAAAAGTAACGGAATACTGCAACATCCAATTTTATCAAGCCATTGAGGCAAAGGAGCGGATCAAAGTATTTCAAGGGGGAACAAGGAGCGGGAAAACTTATGCGCTTTGCCAGTACCTCATCTATTTGCTAACAACACGCAAAGATCCATTGGTGATTTCAATTGTGCGGAAAACACTCCCTGCACTCAAAGGATCAGTGCAA
>FUIF01011956.1_pt1 | contig 12947 bp, 13 predicted proteins | sample 1003461 | NCBI WGS metagenome assembly FUIF01 (sample SAMEA80401918, study PRJEB19352) | marine metagenome | reverse complement strand
TGCGGATGCGTTTAGGTATCTGGCTGTGGGGCTGGAGAATAGACAAGCTGCTGTTCGCCCACCGCAGAAAGTGGCAGTCAATGAATATAATCCCTTCACGATATGACAAAAAGAAGACATAGAGGACATAGTTTATCTAATAAGATCAAGTGATTATCATAAAATGGTATAGCAAAGAAGATTTTTACGGACATGATAAAAACGCCGTATAGTTTGCAGCAGTATCTGATTGTAAGGGATGAAACTAGGCCAATCTGCTTTGCAACGTGGGCGTTTCCAAGTGCAGATAACATAAAAAACTATTTATTAGATCTTAGATTTCCAAAAAGATGGATTTTATGGTGAGGGTAAAGATCCTTGGATAATTGACTTTATATCTCTTGGTGGAAGGCGTAATACGACAATAGGTTTTAGAACGGTAAAAAGTATGTTATCAAGAAAGGGTTTCAACCAGTTTTTTTGGTTCAGACCACAAACATCTAAGCTTGGGTTTCATAGGTGGAGTTGATTATGGGCAGTGTTTTCAAAGCTGTTAAGAAAACAGCTAAAAAGTTAACAAAGGGCGTAGGGGATGTCATTGAAAAAGGCATTGAAGATCCTGTCAAAAAGATTGGAAAAGAAAGCTTTGATATTATTGCTGGCACTACAGACGAAGAACGTAGATTGATGCTTGGTGAAATGCCTGACATGACACCAGAAGTTACGCCAGAGGTGACGCCAGAGGTTGTGCCTGATGATGACACACTCATGGGTAGAGGCACTAGGCGCACAAGGAGCGTTTAAAGCGTTCGGGTGGAGCCGGAACCCTTATGGAAGGCTACGGCGTTGCTTTTGCCAAGCCTAGCCCTAAAGCGCCTACAGGGAGTGGATAATGGGATTTCTAAAACCAAAGGTTTATATGCCACCGGCGCCGCCGCCGCCACCGCCACCAGCCCGTGCAGGTGATGAGGATACTGAAATGGCGGCAGCGTTGGCTGATGAGGCTGTGAAAAAAACAAAAAGAAAAAAGGTGCTGGCTCTACGATAGTTGCTGGCGCACTTAGCGAAGATCAACAGCAGACATCATCAGGTGGCAAACCAACTTTACTGGGGTAAATCATGCAAATGAACAGCATCAAAGAACTGATTTCACGCTACGATCACCTCAAGACCCAGCGTGACAACTGGAACAGTCACTATCAAGAGTTGGCTGATTACATGCTTCCTAGAAAAGCAGATGTTGTCAAAAGTCGTTCCAAAGGCGATAAGCGTATGGAACTTATCTTTGATGGCACAGCCTTGCAGGCTGTAGATCTTCTGTCATCTAGCCTTCATGGTCTTCTTACAAGCGGCGCTGCTCCGTGGTTTCATCTTGACATGAAAGAAGAAGATCGTGGGGAGAGAAGATGATGTGCGTGAGTGGCTACAAGATACAAGCCAGAGGATGCTTAGAGCGTTTGACCAATCAAACTTTGGCACTGAAGTACATGAGATGTATGTTGACCTTGTTGTGTTTGGCACGGGATGCATGTTTGTTGAGATGGAAGAGGACGCGCTTAGATTCAGCACCCGGCACATATCAGAATTTTACATACAAGAAAATCAGTTTGGTATGGTTGATACAGTGTTTCGATCATACAAATCTCCTGTGCGTCAGGTGGTGCAAAGGTTTGGCATAGAGAACGTAACCGACTACATATTTAAAAAACACCAAGATAAACCTGATGAAGAAATAGAAATTTTGCACGTTGTGATCCCTAGAGAGGACAGGGATAAAACAAAAGTCGATAACAAAAACATGCCGTTTGCATCAATCTACATTGATATGCAATCGTCAGCCATGCTTTCTGAAAGTGGTTTCCAAGAGTTCCCGTACATTGTCCCACGATATTTGAAGGCAACTGGTGAGACAATGGGGCGTTCCCCTGCGATGGTTGCGTTGCCTGATGTCAAGATGTTAAACTTGATGTCTAAGACAATCATTCAAGCTGCTCAGAAGCAAATAGATCCTCCTTTGCTTGTTCCTGATGACGGATTTCTTCTCCCAATCCGTACCCAGCCGGGGGGACTGAACTTTTTAGAAGTGGCAGCAGGGACACGATCACACCGTTGAATACAGGTGCAAGCATTCCAATCGGTATAAATATGGAAGAACAGCGCAGAAGTGCCATTAGATCTGCGTTTTTTGTTGATCAGCTTCTAACAGGCGGTGGGCCTAATATGACTGCTACAGAGATCTTGCAGCGGCGAGAAGAGCAGTTAAGAGTGATTGGCCCAGCCCTAGACAGGCTCAAGAATGAAATGTTGCGTCCATTGATTGACCGCGTGTTTGCCTTGATGCTACGCGCTGATATGTTGCAAGAAGCACCAGAGATACTCCAAGGGCGTGATGTGGACATTGAGTACATCTCACCACTTGCTCGCGCACAAAAGTCAAGCAGCCTCAACAGCACAATGAAGGCACTGGAAATACTGATGCCACTTGCCCAGATGCTTCCTGTTGGAGATCACATAGACCCAGATGGATTGGTCAGGCATGTTACTGAATCTCTTGGCGTTCCTAAGACAACCTTAAAATCTGAAGACGAGGTACAGCAGGCGAGACAAGCGAGGGCTGAAGCAGAGCAACAACAGGCAGAGGCTGCTCAAGAGTCACAGGATGTGCAAGATGTAGCGCAGTTGGCTCAAGCTAGTAGAATGATAAGCAAGTGAACAAAGAAATAGAAAAGACAAAAGATCTTTACAAACAGACCTTTAACACAGACAGTGGATCTAAAGTCTTAACTGATCTGGAAGCTAGGTGTAATTATAAGACACTTAGCTATGTTGCTGGCGATGCCAATGCAACAGCGTTTGAAGAAGGCAAGAGAGCCGTAATTCTTCATATCTACAACATGATGAGAGAGGAGTCATAATGTCATTAGAAAACGCCGAACAGGTAGCCCAGCCAGAGGCAACCCCTGCGCCAGCGATTGAAACGCCAGCAGAGGTAGCATCAGGCGGGTCTGGTAACGAGTTTTTGAGCATGGTGCCAGAAGACTTGAAAGAGCATCCAAGTCTTACACCTATAAAAGATGTACCAAATTTAGTACGATCATATGTTAACAGCCAAAAGCTGATTGGCGCAGACAAACTGCCGCTACCAGCAAATCCAACAGATGAGGATCTCGACAGGATTGCTGACAGGCTGGGAAGGCCAGAGGCTGCATCAGGCTATGAGATAGCTGTGGATGGCAACATCATCACAGAAGAAGTGGCGCAAGATTTTGCAGAGATGGCACATAAGGCAAGGCTCACACCAAAGCAAGTTGTTGATGTTTTGGATTATTACAAGGATCGAGTTCAAGGAACCGCGCAAGCAGATGCAGACAAAAAACATCAATCACAGATAGATGCCAGCAACCAACTCAAAGCAGAGTGGGGATCTAACTATGACAAACACTTTGAATTAGCTATGAGCCTTGCTGATGAGTTGTCAGACAAACAAGCTATTACAAGGATTGTTCTTCAAGACGGAACAAACTTGGGCGATCACCCTGAGTTCATTAAAGCATTTGCAAAATTCGCTGAGTTCAAGCAATCTGTAACAAGTGAAGATACTGTTGCAGAAAAGTCACAGGTCAATCATATGACAAAGCAATCTGCACAAGCAGAGATAGATGCCATTATGAAAAGTCCAGAGTACACTGGGAAAGATGCTGTTGCGCGTGATAGGGCCGTGCAAAGAGTCGCAGAGTTGATGGTTATTGTTCATGGTTGACGGTTTGACAACAAAAGAGATTAGGCTGGAATGTTTGCGACTAGCTGTTGAAAATGGTACAAGTCGTGATATGATACAGCCTCATCTACTCGCAGATGTTTACTACGAGTGGGTGATGCAGGGTAGCGATGGTCATCGTCCTGCTGACAATCGGAAAGACGAAGGCCACAAGAAGGCCAAAAATTCTAGGAGTGTCCGCGCTGTCGGGTAGCAGTCTGCAATCAAATGTCATTAGGTAAAAGGAGACAGAGATGTCTATTGAAGTAACCACGGCATTTGTCCAGCAATATTCTGCAAACGTGCAGATGTTATCACAGCAAAAAGGTTCCCTTTTGCGTGATGCTGTGCGTGTAGAAAGCATGACTGGCAAAAATGCCTTCTTTGACCAAGTGGGTAAAGCGACAGCACAAAAGCGTACAACGCGCCATGCTGACACTCCCCAGATTGATACACCTCACGCAAGACGTAGGGTGACACTTGTGGACTACGAGTATGCTGATCTTATTGATGAGCAAGACAAAGTTCGCATGCTCATTGATCCAACCTCTGCCTATGCTCAAGCAGCCGCTTTTGCATTGGGTCGTGCGATGGATGATGAGATCATCTCAGCAGCTTTGGGTACAGCGTTTACTGGTGAGACAGGCAGCACATCTACTGCGCTTCCTGCTGGTCAGCAGATCGCAAACGGTGGTACAGATCTGACTGTTGCAAAACTAAGGACTGCTAAAAAGACCTTAGACCTTGCGTCAGTTGATCCGTCAATCCCGCGCTATATAGCTGTAGGCCCAGATCAGATTGAAGCATTGTTAGGTGATACAAATGTCACCAGCAGCGATTTCAATACGGTCAAAGCTTTAGTACAAGGTGAGGTAAACCAGTTCATGGGCTTCACCTTTATCGTGTCAAATCGTTTGTCAAAAGCTGGCAACATCCGTTCATGTTTTGCATGGGCAGAGGATGGTCTTGCTCTGGCGATTGGTAAAGATGTGATGGCAAGAATAGATGAGCGTTCCGACAAAGGTTACGCAACGCAAGTCTACTATTGCATGAGCATTGGTTCCACTCGCATGGAAGAAGAAAAAGTTGTCCAAGTTGACTGTGACGAATCAGCGTAAGGAGTGGTAAATTATGACTACGAAAAATTCAGATCTTGTAGCTAATTTTGAAGCCTCTCCACAGATTGCCAACGACAGCCAAGAGTTACACGGTGTTCTGCGTGTTGCTCAAGGCACGGTTGCGTTAGCTGCTGGTGACAGCACCGACAATGATATTGTCATGCTGGCTCCAATCCCAAGTAATGCTTCTATCACAGCCATACAGGTTGCGGCAGATGCGCTTGGCGGTAGCTGCACATTCAATGTTGGCATCTATCAGACAGACGGAACTGTTGTAGACGAAGACTTCTTTGCAACGTCAGTTGCAGACGGAACTACAGCGGTTGCGGATCTGAGGACAGAGGCAGCAGACATCAACACGATTGGTGCGAAACTGTACACAAATGCAGGAGCGTCAACTGATCCGGGTGGGTATTACTACATAGCCGCTACATTCAATGCCACTGGTGGCACTGGTGGCGATATGTCGTTTATCATCCACTATGTTGTAAACTAAAGGATTGAGAGGGCGGTGCAAGCCGCCTTCTCTTCTATGGTAGGGGGTCAATCCGAAACACCTCCCCGCCACCATTTAGGAGTTTGCTATGGCATCAGTGGTTGACTTGTGCAACAGAGCATTGGACTTGCTAGGCGCGGCAAACATAACTGCGCTAACTGAAAACTCAAAAGAAGCGAGATTATGTAACGGCAACTTTGATGATGTCAGAGATGCTGTTTTGCGTTCTCACCCTTGGAACATAGCAATCACAAGAAAAGCCTTGCCAGCCGACTCTGACACTCCGGCGTTTGGTTTTTCATTTCAGTTTAGTTTGCCCACAGATCCATTTTGTTTGCGTGTCCTATCGTTTTGGAACAGCAATGTAAACAACGATGTGGCTGCGTATGACAGCAACGTGATGTTTAAAATTGAAGGCCGCAAGGTTTTATCGAATGAAGACACATGCAATATCATTTACATAGGCCGCATCACTGACACCGAACTATATGATAGCCTTTTGAACAAAGCTATATCAGCGCGTCTAGCGGCTGAGATTGCCTACAATATTACAGGCAGCAACTCTGTTGCACAAAACATGCTTGCCATATACGAAGCGCGTCTTAAAGAAGCGAAGGGCGTTGATAGTATGGAAGGCTTCCCAGAGCAACCACAGGCAGACGACTTCACAAATATTAGGTTGTAAAACATGGCGCGTGTCTCCACCATAATCACCAACTTTAGAACTGGTGAGATTTCGCCCAAACTTGAGGGCCGTATTGATCTTCAGAAATACAACGAGGCCGTACAGACTCTAAACAATATGCTTGTCTTCCCATCTGGAGGCGTGACTCGCAGACCGGGTTCATTCTTTGCTGGGCGTTCAAAAGATGGCGGCAAGGTGAGACTAATAAATTTTGAGGTCAGTGACGAACAGGCATATGTGCTTGAGTTTGGTGCAAACTACATCAGGTTTTACAAGGATGGTGGCATACTTACAGAGGCTACAACAAACATCACTGGTATTACTCAAGCAAACCCAGCAGTTGTGACATCCGCGTCACATGGCTTGAGTGACGGTGACAGAGTGTTTATCAAGTCTGTGGTTGGTATGGTAGAGGTAAACAACTTGGAGTTTACGGTTGCAAACAAAACAACAAACACTTTTGAATTATCTGGCATCAACAGTAGTGCGTTCACGGCGTATTCAAGTGGCGGCACTGTTGGAAAAATAGTTGAGGTCACAACCACATATTCAGTAACAGACATATTTGAAATCAATCATGCACAGTCTGCTGATGTATTGTTTTTGGCACACAAAGATCACGAACCAGCAAAGCTGACAAGAACCACTGCAACCAGCTTTACGCTTGCTGATATTGACTTTACAGATGGCCCATATCTTGATGAGAATGAAACAACTACAACTTTGTATGCCTCTGCAAACACTGGAAGCGTAAGCATAGTTGCGTCTGCCAATTTATTTGCAGCAACTGACGTAGGGCGTTTGATTCGTTTCAGAGAGGTAATAGAGGTTGAGCATGATGTTTGGGAAGCTAGTAAAAGTTACGCTCAAAACGATTTGGTAAGATTTGGTAACAATGTTTACAAGAAAACTGACACCGGAACAGAAACAAGCGGAAGCACACCACCAGTGCATTTGTCAGGCACAGAGACATATGGCAGTCTTGAGTGGGAGTTTCAGCACAGTGGCTCTGGGTTTGTTAAAATCACAGCCTTTACAGACGCACAAAATGTTACTGCTACATTCAAAAATACAAACGGTGTTTTGCCAGCCAGCGTGGTTGGATCGGGCAATCCAACAACAAAATGGTCACTAGGCGCATTTGGCGGCGATCAGAGCTTCCCTAAAGCTGTTGCGTTCTATGAGCAGCGTTTGTACTTCGCTGGCACTACAGGCCAGCCACAGACCATATTTGGCTCAGTATCGGCTGATTTTGAGAACATGACACCCGGCACAAACGATGACTCAGCAGTCAATTTTACAATTGCTTCTGACAAAGTGAACGTCATCAAGCACCTATTGCCAGCGCGTTTCCTACAAGTGTTGACCACAAGCGCAGAGTTTACCTTGTCCGGCGGCACAGGTTCTACGCCAGTAACACCAACAAACGTGAACGTGTTGCGCGAGACAACATTTGGTTCATCAGATGTGCGTCCTGTAAGGGCGGGAAACAGTACAATCCTTATCCAAAAGGGTCAGGAAAAGGTCAAAGAGATTACGTTTGATTTAGATACAGATGGTTTGCTTGGCATCGACTTGACAATACTAGCTGACCATATACCGCGTGGTGGTCTTACAGATATGGTATGGCAGCAAGAGCCAGAGTTAATCTTGTGGTTTGTTCACAATGACGGGCGGTTGGTAGGTCTTACATATGACAGAGCCAACGCTGCTATAGGATGGCACGATCACACGATTGGCGGTACAAGCGCACATGCAACCATAACAGTCAGTGATTTTGCGAACATAGCGGTAGGAACAACGCTGGTGTTAACAAAGAGCGATGGCACGACTGTTACATTTACATCAGAAGCCGTTGGCAGTTCATCACCATCATCATCACTTGGTTTTAGGCCAAACACCAACAATGACACAACTGCTGACAACATATTTACCGCAATCAACTCACATGCTGATTTTACTGTGGCAAACCCGGCAGCGGCAGTTGTCACCGTAAAAGAAACATCACCCAATCCCGGCGGTTTGTTGAGTATCAAGAGTTCTGACACAACAAGACTAACAACAACTAATCAAGCAGCAGCCATTGTTGAGAGCGTTACATCAATACCGTCCGGGGCAGAGGATCAGGTCTATGTATCTGTGAGGCGTGAAATAAATGGAAGCACAGTCAGACATGTAGAGTTTCTAAAACCCATAGAGTTTGGAACCGATGTTGCGGATGCTTTCTTCTTAGACAGCGGCTTGACATATGACAGCACAGCGACAAGCACTATCACAGGGCTGAACCACCTTGAGGGCGAAGTCGTGTCTGTGTTGGCAGATGGCTCAACGCATCCTGACAAAACAGTGTCAGGTGGTGCTATCAGTTTGGATAGAAGTGCATCAAAGGTGCATGTTGGCTTTGGGTTTAGATCAACTGTAGAGACGTTGCGGCTGGAAGCTGGCGCAGAGGATGGCATAGCGCAAGGTAAGATCAAGCGGATACATGGTATAACTGTTAGATTCTTCAATACGGTTGGCGCAGAGATGGGGCCAAACACAGGCGGTTTAGACAGATTGCCATTCCGTGACAGCAGCATGGCTATGGATGAGGCCGTGCCGTTGTTCAACGGTGACAAAGAGATAAGTTTCCCGGCTGGGTATGAAAACGATGCTAGGGTGGTGGTGAGACAATCTCAACCATTGCCTATGACGGTGTTAGCAATTATGAGAAGGTCAAACACATTTGATGCTTGAGGTCGTTAAATTCAACGCGGATCATGTCGCTAAGATAGAAACAAACTTTGATTTGCCAAAGTCATTCAAAGATGCGTTCAAGTCAGGCGATACAGTCGATGCGTTTACTGTCATGCAGGGTGACACAGTGGTGGCGATAGGGGGCATACATGTGTTGTGGCAAGGCGTTGGAGAAGGCTTCTGTATGTTGTCGAAACACGCTGGCAGATGGCAAACGTCAGTTGCACGATATGCAAAAACGATGTTTGACGGTATAATAGCAAACAATGACTTGCACAGAGTACAGGCAAGCATCCATGAACTAGACCCAGAGGCCATTAGATTTGCTAGATGGCTAGGATTCAAAGACGAAGGCATGATGCCCAAGTATGGGCCAGATGGCTCAAACTATCATAGAATGTCAATGGTGTTATAATGATTGGCGATTTTCTAAGCTTCAAAGGCAATCAAGCGGCTGCAAAAGCAGCGCAGCAAACTGCTGAGTTTAACGCACAGGTAGCTGAAAATGAAGCTGTCATTTTAAGACGGGCAAAGCTGCGAGAAGAAAGTAATTTACGCAAAGCTTCTGAACGCACTATAGCTACACAAAGAGTTGCCACTGCTGCATCTGGGATTGAGATGTCTGGCAGTGCTTTGGAAGCTTTAGCTGATTCATATTTTAACACAGAAATGGATGCTTTAGATATTCGTTATGCTGCTGACATTGAGGAGACAGCAAAGAAGTCAGAAGCTGCCCTTGCAAGAGCAGAAGGAAGAAACAGGGCAACAGCATTTAAGTTGGCTTCTTATCAGTCTTTACTTGAAGGCGGTGAGAAAGCCGCGAATCTTATGGCTTAGTTGAGGTGAAGTATGCCTAAAATACCGATGGTAGAGAGACAGGGAGTATTGGCAACCGGGGGGCTTGGGCCTCGCGCAAATGTTGGCGCGTTCACAGCACCCGGACAGGCATTGACTGGCTTGGGCAAAACTGCATCTGATATTCAGTATCGCTTCCACATGGCAGAAAAAGAGGCTGAAACAGAAAAAGCACAACAAGAGATAGCCACATCTACGAATCAGAACTTTAATAACTTTACAAACGCATCAGAGGCCACAACGGTTCAGCAATATCAAGATGATGCAGAAGCGTATAAGAAAAAACTAAGACAAGAAAATTTAGAGCCTTTACGCAAAAAACTTACAAAAAGACAGTTTCAAAAGGTCGAGTCTCAATTTGAAAAAACGGTAGCTGCAAAGGTTGCTACAGGTAGTCAGGTGGCTTTTGCAAAGCATCAGACCATTAGGGCAGATCAGGTCAACACGACTATTGAAGACACTATGTCTCAAATGCGTGGACTTGATAAATCAAGTGCGCTGTATCAACAGTTACAACAAAACCTTGATGATGGCTTTGACAGATGGGCAGCGCAAGGACTGAAATTAAAATACAATAAAGGCGGTTATCGAAGAGAACTGTCAGCCAGCGCCTTTGAAAATCAAATTCAGTCAGCGGATACACAGGCTGACATAGACAGGATGCGCAGTACACTAGCAGCAGAACGTCCTGATATGACTGCAAAGCAATTCGCTTTGAGAGATGCTGCTATCACAGCGCAAGAAAAAATTGTGGACGATATACAGGTACAGGCTGCTTTTGATCAGATTGTTAATGAAAATCAAGGGACTTTTTTAGATCCTCAAGAAATTGACAAAGCTGTTGAGATGATAAGGGCTGGGAAGACAATAGATATTGAAAACAATGCTGGAGAATTGATTTCAGTAGACTTTAAAAACATGAAAGCAACTAACAGAGAATTGCTTATCAATAAAATTGAACAAAGAGGAAACTCAGAAAAAGCAGAAACTCTAAGTGCAAACCTTAATAAGATAGATAGAGATATAGCTGTATCTTCTTTAGGTGAATTACAAAATATGGAAGATCAAATAACCGCAACAGGCCCAGACGGTAAATTCCTTATTGCGCCAGATATTACAGATTTCCAAGATAGACAAAAATTAAAAGCCTTATAAATGCAAGTATCCGTGACAAGGCCGTTAAAGAGGTAGCAAACTCACAACAAGTTTTAAGAGATACATCAGCCGCCTTGGCTGCAAGCAAAGACGGAACGCTGACTCAAGCACAGGAGGACGCAGCCGCTGCCGCTATTGTAGGCTTAGAAAATGCTGAACAATTTGATCAAGCTAACAAAATGAGAGTGGAGTTAGCGGCAATGAAGTCTGCTGGTGCAGATTTCTTGTCCATCGAGTTTGGTTCTGTTGCTCAACAGACAGCCATTATAAACGAGGCCAAGGCCAACAGAGGCACAGCGCAAGGCGCGAGAGCTTACGAAATGTTACAAGAAAGGTTGTCTACTCGCAACAAGGCCATAAAAGATGATTTTGTTGGGTACTATAATAACAAACGCCCAGATGACCCAAAAACTCCAAGTGAACTTGTTACCATGCAGTTACAAATGGGCGTTGCGCCGGGGGATGTAAGGGTTACATCAAACGCAGACCTCACAGCATTTCAAGCGGAATACAATGCTGAGGGTAACACATCTATGGACAAGGCAAGAGTTCTTGGTCAGTTTGTTCAACAATATGGCGTTGAGAACGAAAACAGAGTGATGCGTCATTTGATGTCAACTAACGTCATTTCTTTTGCAGAGCATTTGAGAGCAGCATACCCAGAGCAAATCGCCATGCAAAGCGTTGTTGATGGGAATGAAGAAGTTAATATCAAAAACGCCAAAGAAAAATTGACCAGCGATCAAAGAAATCAGGTTGATGAAATAGTGCGTGATACGGTTGATGATTACGCATCAAGTGTGATGGGCGGCATTAGAGATGGCGTTATAGGTGTGGGCGGTGATGCCAATAGAACATCACATATCATTAAAATGCAGGATACTATCGCAAACACTGCCAAGCATTTAATGGCTACAAGAACAATAGACCCAGAGGAAGCTGTTGATATTGCGTATAAAACTGTTATTGGAAACCATTTTGTGTTTGAAAATATCAACGACTCACAGATGAGAGTGCCAACAGCCCTAGCTGATCGGGCAGGAGACATAAGCACCGTGTTACAACATAGTGCTTTTGAGGATCAAGATTATTTGAAAAGTCGCATCATCTTTCCGGCAACCCCCAGAGGGGCGAAGTGAAGAAGATTTCCAAAATGAATACTTGCAGGACTTGAGAAACAGCGGATCGTGGCGCACCACAGTAGATAACAAAGGTGTGTTTCTTGTAGATCAGTTGGGCAACTTAGTGCCAATGCGTCCAATAGACGATGCAACAGCGCAAGCTACAGGAGCCGCAAGGAGCCAATTAGGTTTTGCGGGATTTGTATCTGTTCCGTTTAGTGCTGTGCTGCCATTGGCAGATGAATATCGGGATGGTCAGGGTGTGTTAAAAGGCAGATTAAACAAGATATTTTCTCAAAAGAAGTTGTTTTAATGGTAGACGTTTATATTCCAGAGCAAAACTTTGATCAAAACGTACATGATCAATACTTTGATAACGCCAAGGCTGGCACGCTAGATGTTTTGGGTGCAACTTTTGAAGAAACTATGTACTACAACCCTCTCAACGCTTTGGGTCGTATTGCAGATCAAAAGTTAGGACAAGGCAGAAAAGGCCGCCATCTTACAAGAGAGGAATATTTAGAAAGTGAATATTACAGAGAAGGCATGGACATCAATCAGGATGGGATCACTGAGGGTCTGGCTTCTTTGCTTGCTGAGAGACATGATGAGAGATCTGCCTTTCAAACTACTCTGAGTAGATCAAGGGGTGGGATTGGCCTTGGCGCTGCACAGTTTGGCGTTGCGCTGGCTGGTAGCGTTTTAGACCCACTAAACATAGCGTCTGCTTTTATACCCTCTGTAGCGGTTGCTAGAGGGGCTACAATGGCGGCTAAGATAAAACCTGCTGGTGCAGCAAGGGCAGTAAGACAAAGGCTTGATGGCAAGACATCTGGCAGTCGTTTTGCTACTGGCACGATAGATGGCGCGATAGGCGCGGTGGCGGTTGAGCCGTTAGTTATTGGCGCGGCAGCTTTAGAAGGTGATGACGACTATACCCTCATGGACAGCTTTCTAAACGTGGCTCTAGGTTCTGCGCTTGGCGGTGGACTGCATTGGGGTGCTGGAAAAATATCTGACAGGATCAACAAACTGCCAGCCGCAA